>Ga0310691_10004074_pt1 | contig 16749 bp, 14 predicted proteins | sample 176DNAGHGlowgp2_FD_203887 | JGI IMG/M metagenome (GOLD analysis project Ga0310691, IMG submission 203887) | Sheep rumen microbial communities from Palmerston North, Manawatu-Wanganui, New Zealand - 1766 DNA GHGlow gp2 (v2) (version 2) | ecosystem: Host-associated > Mammals > Digestive system >...
GCAGGCGGCGGCAAGTACGCCGAATATTACACCCCCAAGGCCATCGCGAAAATTATGGCCCGCCTTTTGGTGGGCGACAATGCCAACCTGCACAACGTAGAATGCTACGACCCCAGCGCAGGCACCGGCACCTTGCTCATGGCGCTTAGCCACCAGATTGGCGAAGACCGCTGCACCATCTTTGCACAAGACATCTCGCAGCGCAGTAACAAGATGCTCAAGCTGAACCTGCTGTTGAACGGACTCGTTTCGAGCCTCGATCACGCTGTGCAGGGCGACACCCTCCTGGAACCCTACCACAAGAGCGACGACGGCAAGAGCCTCAAACAGTTCGATTACGTTGTGAGCAATCCGCCCTTCAAGATGGACTTCAGCGACACCCGCGACGACATCGAGAAGAAATGGAACGCCCGTTTCTGGGCAGGCGTGCCGAAAGTCCCGAACAAGAAAAAGGAGAGCATGGCCATCTACACCTGCTTTATCCAGCACGTGGTGAACAGCATCAAGGCAGGCGGCAAGGGCGCCATCGTTATCCCCACCGGGTTCATCACCGCGAAATCCGGCATCGAGCACAAAATCCTCGAACGCATCGTTGACGAACACATCGTCTATGGCGTGGTCAGCATGCCGAGCAACGTGTTCGCGAATACCGGCACCAACGTGAGCGTGCTTTTCTTTGACAAGACCCGCAAAAAGACCGACAACGACAAAGTCACCCTCGTTGATGCTAGCAAGCTCGGCAAGGAATACAAGGACGCGAACGGCCTCAAGAAAGTCCGCCTCGAAGACGACGAAATCGAGAAAATCGTGACCACCTTCCGCAAGGCCAAAGCCGTCGAAGACTTCAGCGTGGTCGTGACCTACAGCGAAGTCAAGGAAAAAGGCTACAGCCTGAGCGCCGGCCAGTATTTCGACATCAAGATAGACTACGTGGATATTACCGCCGACGAATTCAACGCCCAGATGAAAGCCGACACCGAAGAACTCGCCGCCATGTTCGCCGAAAGCCACAAACTCGAAAAGGAAATCCAGAAACAGCTAGCGAACTTAAAATTCAATTAGGGGTGTCATGATGCCACACGGATTTGTTCACGCCTAACGGCGTTCATGGAAATGTAGATGGAAATTCTGAATAACTATTCTGGCTTGATTTCTTTGATTGCGGCTGTTGCTGCAATCGGTGCAATTATAGTTCCTTTTGTCATTTTAAAAAAGCAACGGAAATACGAGGCAGAAAAAGAAAAACAGGCAAAGAAAGAAATGGCAGAAATAGAACGGAAAGAAGCTCAAGCAGAGTTAGATGCAATGGGTGTGACCGACGCACCAATCTCATTATATGGTTATAGCAAGATGGAAATCGCAAGGGCGAAATATCTGTGGAAAAAGGCTGGTAGAAAGTGATATGAGAATGTCATTCCCGCAAAGGCAGGAATCTCCTTGTCAAGGGGTTGTGTCATTGCGAGGAGCGATAGCGACGAAGCAATCTGGGTGAAGGTTTGAGAAAAAGAATATGGAATTGAAAGAGTATAAATTAGGTGATTTGATTGAAGTGACTCGTGGCATGAGTTTGCCAGGGGAATTTTATTCTACAGAAGGCGAATACATTCGCTTGACTTGTGGAAACTTTGACTATGTGAACAATTCCTTTAAGGAAAATAAATCAAAAGACGATTTATACTATGTTGGAAAGATAAAGCCTGAATTCATAATGGAAAAAGGCGATATTATTACACCTTTGACTGAACAGGCTATTGGATTGCTTGGATCTACTGCAATTATTCCTGAAAGCGATAAGTATATTCAGAGCCAGGATGTGGCAAAGGTTACTTGCAAAAAAGGAATGATTGACCATGATTTTGCGTATTATTTAATTCCTTCTAAATGCGTAAAGGAACAACTCAGTGCTGCCGCTCAGCAAACAAAAATTCGTCATACATCTCCGGATGCAATAAAGGCTTGCAAAGTATTTGTTCCTCCTTTATCAGAGCAAAAGAAAATCGCTTCCGTCCTTTCCGCATTAGATGACAAAATCGCCCTGAACAAAAAGATGAACCAGAAACTCGAAGCAATGGCAAAACGCCTATACGACTACTGGTTCGTCCAATACGACTTCCCCGACAAAAACGGCCACCCCTACAAAACCACCGGCGGCCCCATGACCTACAACCCCACCCTCAAAAGGGAAATCCCCGCCGGCTGGGGAGTAAGCAACATTTGTCCGCTGATGGAAATTCTTCCTGGCGGAACTCCAAGTAAAGCCAAACCGGAATATTGGAATGGCGACATCCCGTTTTTCGGCCCAACGGATTATTGCGGAGATGTTTTCCAGTTGTCAACGGAAGAATACATCACTGAAAACGGTTTAAACAATTGCGCATCGGCACTATATCCGCCAAAAACAATTTTTATTACAGCAAGAGGCTCTGTAGGGAAACTTATTGTCTGTGGAAAGCCGATGGCGATGAACCAATCTTGCTATGCTTTAAAACCATTTGATTTGGAAAAATACGAATACCTATTCTATTTGACAAAACAACTGATTGAGCAACTCAAAAAGAAAGGCTCCGGTTCTGTTTTCAAATCCATTAACACATTGGATATCGAACAATCTTTCTTGTCTATTGCTCCCAACGAAATTATAGATCTCTACTGCAAAAAAGTGAAATCTATATTCGAAAGGATAAAAAGCAATACCGTTGAAATTGCTAAACTCACCGCTCTCCGCGACAAACTCCTCCCGCTCCTAATGAACGGCCAAGTAACAATTATTTAAAAGGTGAAACATGGCAAATAACGCTTTAACAAATTTGAATAACGCAAATATCATTGCGTATATGCAATTCGAAAATCTTGTAGATATCTTCATGAAAGATCCTTCAAATCCTAAGTTTTTTGGTAATTGGATATATCCGTTGATTATGACGGGGCATATTTCCATGGAACTGTTACGTAGGATTCGAAATCTGATGGAAGAAAGAGTTTTACCAATGCTTCCTAATTGTCTGGAACTTCAGAATGATTATCATTCCCATATGTCTTACGTGTATTTGTTAAAGGAAGATTATGTACAGGCGATAAATGAACTGGTTATGATTCAGGATAATCACACTCTGAAAGAAAGAATTTTTGCAAAAAAAAGTTTTGAGTCATTAATTAGAACAATATGTAAAAATTATGATTTTGATTTTAACTCGTTGCCGCTTGAAAATGAGGATTATATTTACGCTTTAGTTCGTCTTCAGGATGTCGTTAAATATTGGAATTGTATACGAAATTCTAAAATTGCAAAAAATGAATGTTTGAATGCGCTTATGTTTTTTCAAAGCATTTTGCGTTCCCAAAATCGAGATCCGGTTGATTTTGAAGATGTAAATGATTTTAAATCCATAATAAAAGTCATGTTTGAAAAAGAAGTAGTGAAAAAATGATAATAATTTGTGTTGTTTTATTTTTGACATTTACGGCAATTGTTTTAGTTTCTCCGCAGTTGGTTTTATTGCCGGCAGATTATTTTATTCCCATACTTGCGTTGGGAAAAAACGCCCATGAACTTTATGAATCTTTAGGCTTGATGGCTCCATTTGCTGCAGTGCTTGGTGCTGTTGCGACATTTATAGCCTTTTTTGTCCAATACAGTGCAAATCAAACTTTGCAAAAAGAAAATCATGAGTTGCATCAAAAAAATAGAATTGATGTTGTAACAGCGCATTTTTTTGAATTGCTAAGACTTCATAAAGAAAATGTAAATGCATTAACATGGAAGGAAGTTGCTGGTGGGAATGAACTTGAAAAAGCTGTCGCAGAAGAATATGGTGAGCAGAATAATAGTAATTCATTAGATAATTTCGACATTTCTTCTATAAGTAATAAAGATGATAAACCTGTAACGAAATATTTCGATTCTCTTGTACAACGTCAGGGAAAGTTTCTTTTTGATTATTGCTTAACGGAGTTTAATCTAGTATATGTTCTTTACAAGGATTTTAAGCAAAATACATGTAAATCCTCTATAAATTTGGTTCAAGCAATCAAGGTTGCGTATAATTATTTTTACAAACGAAGTTTGGTTGAAGGCTTCAATATAGAAGATCAATTGCGTAAAATATATCAAAATTTAAAGGATGCATCTTCGTATAGCAATTTCGTTGAAATCTGTAAGGGTTCTTTTGTTTCAATAGATGATGAAATTGAAAAAGTATTAAAAAAGGTTTTTCAAACGCGACAATATTTTTTAGCTGTTTCTGAAAATCATTGTCCCATTGATATGTTAAATCAATATTATCGTCATTTGTATATAACTGTAAAATACGTTGTAACAAACAACGAACTTGAATATGAAAAAAAGAGAGAATTGCTAAGAATATTGAGGGCGCAAATGTCTCGTCAGGAACAGTTATTACTTTTTTATAATTGGTTTTCGGGAAATGGTATCCAGTGGGAAAAAATGAATGATGAAGATAAACATTCTGATAACCATTTTTTTACTGATTATAGAATGATTCATAATATGAATCCGGCTGATTGCATCTTTTTAGAATTCTTGTATAATTCAAAGGTTAAAGAAAAATGGTATCCCCAAAATGAAGAAAAGGATATATTAGAAATCCGCTATTTCATATGTTTATTCATGAATTATAGTAAGAATTGTGCCGATAGAAAATGGAAATGCGAAAAAGAGAAAGGTAGAGATTCTTTATTTGAGTTTGAAGATTGGGATGGTTATCCCACTTTTGGACAACCTGAAAAAGTGAAAAAATCATTTTTTGCGAAATGTTTAAATGTAATTAAAATTCTTTGAAGTGTTTGTTCTAGTTAGATGACTTGTTTTGTATTAAGCTAATTTTATGTTTTTCGGCAAAAAAGAAAAAACCAATTTTTTTGTAATCGGAGGCTTGAATGAAACTTTTTAATGTTTCCGCATTACAGCCTTTGTACAAATAGTATTTTTTCTTGCCTATTTTTTGACGAATAACTTGCTTTCCTGCAAAAATAATTGGCTGATCTTCAAGGAACGAGATCATTTGCCTGATAAAGATAATATGCAAATCGCTAGAACTTAAATGATTCGCACTGCGATTGCCCATTGTACAAAAAAATACAATTTCGGTGGAACTGTCGGCTAGAAATGGGATATTAATTTTGTTTTTTTGAGCGTAATTTTGGATACATTTGTTGAAAGAATCAAGAAATGTCATTTTATTACACACTGTTGTTTTGTTGTTCCATAAAGATAAAAATCTTTTTCGTTGCTCAGTCGCCTTTTTTACATATTCAAAAGTATTTAATCGTTCTGTATCTGAGGTTCCAAATAATGGATTTTTGTTTTCAGAGATAAAAATGATATTATCTATTTTAAATATCGTGTCTAATTCTCCTTTTACCCCATTAAAAGAGTAGCTTAAACCTGATATTTTATTTTTGAAGTATTTCCCATATTCTTCGTCTATTACATCGGGGTGTTGAGGCAAATCTTCGATATGGGAGTTTGTGATAAACATCGTGTTGCGAATGAAATTGCTATTACAGATTATTCCAAGTGGAATCGAATATAAATCCTTATCTAAAATAAATGGTTTGTACTGTATATCAATATGAGCAGGCGATTGTTTTGCGTCCAACGTGATAGCCTTTAACAAATGTGTAAAGTCTTTTTTTAATAGAACATTTAAAAACTGTTCGAATTTCTTTTGAGGAAGCCTCAATGGTATTGAGTGTTTTCTTGCGTATGTTGATATGTCTTTGTTTGTAAATAAATTTGTGTGAAAGTCTATGTAAAGAATGTTGAAAAATCTCAGAAAATTAAATAAATCTCGTGGTGAATATTTGTTAAGAATGAAGTGTTCATCAAAATAATTGATGATATGTATTTCATGGCATAATTCATCAATGTAATATTTCTCTATAGGGGTGTATGTACTACAAAATATAGCATTTTGAAGTTGTTTCATTATGAATACAGGTCGATCGGTTTCAAATGCTATTCCATAATTTCCCATAGGAAGTTTCTTTATAAAAGAAATTGGAAGATTGGTAGAATTGTTTTTTAAATATTTTTGATATCGTTTAAATCGCTGAAGTTTTAATTGGTATGACTCAATTTGGACACTTTCAAATTTTTTTTGGTTGTCAAATAGACGTATCTCATTTTTTATTTTTCTTATTGTCCCACCTGATAAGGTAATCCAATTTTCCAAGCGAATATGATTAATAATATCTTTACCTGAAGCGAGTAATTCCTTTTTTATTTCATGAACTTCGTTAAAAATGTTTATTTGCTTTTTTTTACTTGTTGCAAAAAAGAAGGAAAAAATCTCGGCAAGTTCTTCTATAGAGGTAATTGTATGTGGCAATGGGTTTATTCCGCAAAAAACGGATTCGGTATATTCTAGTAATTTTAATAAATTGTTTTCTTTATCAATTTCATTTTTTATGAGGTTGTATTTTTTCAAAATATCATTTTTTTTTGCTAATTTAAAAACATAAAAAAATGAGGATAAATAGCTGTCAGAAATAAATGAAATTTGCGTTTCTAATTTTGTTAGGGAATAGTCGGTTTCATCTTGATATATTAGACATGAAAGAATTTTTAAAGGCTTTTTATAATTAAAGTCGTATTTTGTTGTTTTTAACAGTTTATATTTTTTTATGACATCTATTACGTTATGGTAGTTCTTTTTTATCTCAATGACCAAATCTTTCCAGTTGTTATTTTTAATTATTTCATGGATTTTATTTTCAAATAAATTCATATTTTTCCTTTGATGGAATCAAATTAAATAATGTTTAAAAATCTAATTGGATAAAAGTTCATTATTGATATAAATAATAAACTTTCCTGTAATAAACGTAAAAAAATTGATTGACCATTCTTTTTTATAAAATTCTTGTGGTTTTATAAGATTTATTAAGAATCCGTATGCCTGTTACAGGTTCAAAATCATATTCGCTTAGCCGATTGTAGTTTCTTACAATGTTTTCTTTTTGCCATTTTTGTAGTTTATCAAACCAAGATGGTCGACAACAAGCATTTTGAGAAAACTGTAGCGAGAATAAGATTGCAATATCCAATAACCTTTTGTTTCTATATGAATCTAAGTTGTCCAGGAATTTTTTCACGTATTTATCATGTCGGGTATAAGTTATAGCCCAAAAGGCGTTGTTGTTTGCATCCATTCCCAGTGTTAGTCCAATTGACGGAGCATGTTCTTCTTCCAAGGACTCAAAAAATGGTTCTCCATTTATTGTGTGGCAGGGAGTCCAACTAGATACGCAAACAACAGGAATGGTTGTGTCAAAAGAATAAATAACCGCTTTTACGACATTGTTCTCGTTTTTATTGATATATGCATTTTCACAAGTTCTTTTTTCTAATTCAAGATCTGACAAACCAAGTTTGAAATTGCATAAAACTTGATCGATTGCGGGATCGTATGCACTATTGTTTAGAGTGTATTCAATGAGTTCTGCGCCATTTTTCTTATAGTAGTATTCATAGGAAATAGCTCTATAATGCATCTGTAACAGCACTTCTTGGTCGAATGACTGAATTGGAGCGTCAATTCGATTGAATAATGTTTCGTCGTGGTGTTTGCAAAAACCAGGGAAAACGGAAGCCTTCTTAACGCCCCATTTGGATAGTTCAATTCCGTGATTACGGCCATCAGAAATTTCATGGTAATGATGCATTTTTGTTGCATTTTGTTCCCATACATAAACTTCTCCGTTTTCTGCTATCTTTGAAAGAAAGGCTTGTTTGGCAATTGAGTGTGAACCAATTGTCGAGCCATTGCACGAGCAATGAACTCCATCAAATGAATTCGCTAGACAGTGGTTATTTTCTATAAGTGATTCTTCGTATTTTTTCACATCATTCAATGTTAGAGCCATTTTTTACTCTGTTTTTTGTAATTGGGATAAGAGCTTTGCTAAAGTTCAATAAAACTTTTTAGAAAAGATGCAATAGATGAAATATTTCCTAGACTTGCTATGACATCAGGTTTTTGAATGTTTTCCTTGATTTGATTTACCTTCTTTTGCAAGTCTTGCAGCATCCTTAGCAACTTAGCCCCATCAATTTCAACTGCATCTTTCGTCTTTTCATCTTCAGCCCTAACGAAAATGATATCCTTGTTTTTCTTGAAGGAATCTTTCGCTCGTTTGACATATTCTTTATCGACATTCGGTAGGCAAAGACGGTCATAATCAAGACTTTCCGTGCTGTTCTTTTTGATGAATTCCACATCTTTAACTGTAGCGCGAGAAGAATTGATTCTCTTGAATAGCGAAGGTGCTGCCTTCAATTCCTTAATAGTAATTCCGGCTTCTTCGGCAAGGCGAATAATAAGCGATGTTCCCTTGGGACCTTCGCCAGAATAACCCGAAATCAGTCCGCTTTTGATAAAGACAACGAGGTCCCGATTTTCAAAGCATAGCATTAGGGCGTGATAATTTTGGCAAGTTAAAATGGTCATGTCCGTAATTTTGCGACTGCCATAAAGACGCTTCATAAAATCGTCAATGCAATACTGGGTCGCTTTAGTCGAACCTTCGTATTTGATGTCGATGCTGTGTATGCCGAGTGGGTCGCTATCGAGAATCATTGTATGTTTTACCTTCTCATCTCCTGAATTAACAGTCCAATATTCGATCCCATATCATTCTTTAACGCGTCAACGCTCTCCGTGAACATTTTTTCGTTTGCAATAGCCGTGTCGATAGCCTGCATAAACGGTTGCGTTTTAAGTTTGGACTTATTGTAGCCATCGAATTCCTGTTTCAAAAGGCTTTCGATGTGGTCCAAGAATTCCGGCGGGGTCATAGTTGAAAATTTTGCCGCTAGGTCATCTTTCATCGTAGCGAAATTGCTGCTGTGCATCAAGAGCCACAGTTCAAATCCCGGATTGCTGATATAGAATTGAACATTGTTTGTCGCGCAGGTGCTCTTCACATAATCGAATTGAGAACTGGTAAAGCTCATGGGGTCGCGGTCAACGACCAGGCAAATCTTGTCTATGTCTGGAGCATACGGGATGGACTGCTCGTTTAGGGCTTCGCCAATATTCTTGATGATGAGTTCGCAAATTCGCGGCTTTTCCTTGGCGAGAAATTCCGTCACTTTCGTTACGGTCGCTTCTTTGTCTTCAACAAAATCATCTGGAGTAACTTTTAGGACATTGCGATAAATCCTATCTAGCAAGTTGCTGATTTCGGGAATCAGTTCCTTGTGTTTGCTCAGGTATTCGCTATAATACAGGCAGTCGATCATAGCGTTCAGCAATGTGCTATACGAGATTTTGCTTGATGTTGATTCCTCAAGGTTCAACAGTAGCCTGTCAAGAATCTTTTTCGGATTGCTCCACCCATTTTCCCCATAACTCCGCATCAGGGGGAGAATCTTGATAATGGGAGGAATGCCCAGTTGCTTCTTGTTTTCTTCTACGGCTTCGAAATATTGAGGCTCCGTCTCTGTCCCTTCTGTCAAAAGAATATACTTGACATTGACTTCCCGCTGGGGAAGTTCTTCCCTTTTTCTTTTTCCGAAGGTTCTGGACTCTCTCATCAAGCCTCCTCAATCGGGAAAATCGAGGTAAACAGCGGCACGCCGCCATAGCGGCCTTCAAGATACGCCTTGTCTATTTTCTTATCGAAGCGCTCGTTGTATTCTTCCAGCGAATAGATGTTACTTGCGCCGCTCTGATTCTTATCGACAAACCAGATTTCGTCACGGCGTAACAAGTCAAAGTCCATTAGACGTGATTCATGGGTGGTCACAATCAATTGAACGTTGCGGTTCTTGGAATATTCAAAGAACGCCTTCACGAACTGATACGAAAGGCATGGATGCAGGCAACGGTCCAGTTCATCGATAACATAAGTCTTGCTGGATTTGGAAAGCAATATTTCGAGAAGGTCGAAAAGACGCGCGGTGCCGTCGGATTCTTCGGCCATCTTGAACAAGGTTGCGTTCTGGAAGTTATGCTTGAACTGGATGGAATATGCCTTGTCCTTTTTCCCGCGTTCCATCTTCACTACGAAAATTTCGTTTCTATCCCTGATGAAAATATCGTTCTTGGGGGTATTGCTCATTTCCATTTGCTTGGCTACGTTTTGAAGCCAGAGTGGCGGAAAGAACGGGGCGACTTTTTCCAAGGGAACTTGAACGGACTTGACATCTTCGATTCCGGTACCGAATGCCTTCAGCAGTTTCGAAGCTTGGCAAAGCGCCTCTTCGTTTGCAAGGAAAGAAGAAGTCGAAAGAGGGTTGGCCGGGTAGTTGATATCCAGGTTGTTCGCTATCCAGTTGAATGCAGTCCGTAAAACTTCCGCTTGCGGGTTGGTCTTGTAAAAACCGGCCATGGTGCGGTTGATAAAATTCAAGAAGAGTCCGTTGCTTCCATAGAAACTGGAAACAAGAACTTTGAGCATCTCGTTTTTTGCGAGCGGCCCGCCGAATTCGTAGCCATGCTGGGCGTCATCTTTCTTGAAAAGATATTCTTCTTTAGAGGGGGTGAGCTTGCAGAGCCATTCGGAAACAAATAATCCGGTACTTAAAATAATTTCGAAACCATACGCAAACACTTCATCATTGACGATGAATTCTGCTTCAAAATAACTGGTTTTGTCTTTGTTATTCGGATCGGTCTTGCAATACAGGTTGGCGTCTTGGGGTAGGGCGGTTCCGTTTAAGGTGCAATTTTTGAAGAACGCCATCGCCTTAATCAGGTTGGACTTTCCTGCCGCGTTAGCACCGTAAATGGCGGCAAACTTAAGAAGGTTCTGCTTATCGGTCTTGAGAATGTGGTCTTCTTTGCTACGGACTTTCCCGGGAATCATCGAAAATTCCTGGCTAGAAGTATCGTGAGTTGCACGATCTTCCGAATCGAAAGAGAGGAAATTCTTGACATTAAAACGTATCAGCATGTCTTTCGTCCGCGTTTAGTTGTGAAAATTTCTCTTTTATATCGTTTAATTTAACAAAATTGCAAACAAAAAGCAAATGCAAAAGTGAAAAAATCACTTTTAAAGCGAATTTTGCCGATTTTTGTGGATTTTTGCGCGAAAAAAGCAATCCTAATAAGGCGATGTTTATGTATTTTTAGTGGGAAAAGAGACTATTGGCCACTGTTTAAGGAAATTCCTATGCCCGAAGAAAAGAGTTTTATATGGATTCCATTCTACGAAGAAATGGCTCTGAAACTTAATGCTTACAGAGAAAATCGTTCAGAACTTGTTGAGCTTGTTAAGGGAATTCGAGAAAAATATCGGAGCTATTTAACAAATAAATTATTCTCAAAAATAAATGACATTGACCCATTCACTGTAATGGGATTGATTAATCGGTCGGGTTTTCAACGGAGATCTGAAATAGCGTCATATTTTAAAGATGTTTTAAAAATGGCTGCCGATGCTCCGAGAAATATTCAAAGTGATTGGTTAGGAATACCTGTATTAGATAATACTAGCTCAGTCTATGCAACGGAAAAGTCAGAAATAGATTTGTTATGGGATTTGTTTGTTGAATTGCAACAGTCAAATTACGATGATTCAAAATTTGAAAAGGCTTTACAAATAAATGGTGTTGCGTTAGCCAAACTAACAATGGCTTTTTATTGGATAAATCCAAAACATTATTGTCCAATGGACAATAACACCTTGGAATTGCTTAATGAAAAATATTCCTGGCAAATGAATAAAGAATCTCCCCAGTCTTTTCAATATAAAAATCTTCTTGATTTTTTACATCAAAAGATTGGTGCAGGAGAAATAGAATCTATTCCTGTTTTATCCTATGAGGCATGGAAAAAATCTCACCAAGAGGGTGGCATAAGATTTTGGTCAGGTGGAATAAAATGGGGCGAAGATAATAAGTTCGAAGATTTTAAGCAAAACGAATATTGGCAAATCGGTTGGGATAAAGCAAATGAATCAAAAGGTGCGAAAGAAGCTTGGAAAAACATAAAGAAAATAAAGGAAAATGATTTCCTAGCGTTCCATTCTTATGGCGGCACAAATGACTTAATAATTTGGCAGATATCAAAAGTTATCTCTGTCGATAAAAAAAAGGGAATTGTTAATATCGAACAAGTAAATAAAGATGGTGAGGCCTTATTTCATGGAAAAGCACCTAAAATGGAGAAAGGTAACTGGTTTGGTACACTTTTCCCCGTTGTAGGGGCAACGGCAATTAACGAAATTTTTGGCAAATATTTAGAAAAGGATCCACTTGATATGGAAAACCAATTGTTAACATCTTGCAAAGAACTTCTTCAAAATAAAAAGAACGTTATTCTCCAAGGAGCTCCTGGTACGGGAAAGACTTATAACACTGCCGCTTTGGCGCTGTCAATGATTGGTGAATTGCCAGTTCGTGATGCAGATGAAGATGATAAGTCGTTCCATAAAAAAGTGATGGATGAATACGAAAAGCACCTTATCAAATTTGATGAAGAAGGCAATGTTGCTGGTGATGGACAAATCGGTTTTGTCACATTCCACCAGTCAATGGATTACGAGGATTTTGTAGAGGGGTTTAAGCCTCAAAAAGAAGATAAAGGGGTGTTTTATGATATTGAAGATGGTATTTTCAAAAAAATTAGGGAATTAGCCTTTGATAATTATGAAGACAGCCTGAAATCTGAAGATGAAGTCAAGTTGGATATGGATACAAAAACTGTATTTGAACGTTTTTGTGCTCAAATAGAAACGGAATTAAAAGAAAAAGATTGTGTAGATTTGATTCCATCAAGTAAATTGAAAATTCGTAAAGTTTTCCGTAGGGCTGATGGATCTGCAAAATCAATATCAATCTCAAGGACCGAGACAAGTCCGAATCAGACTCTTACACTAGAAATGATATTGAGAGATTACCCGAAATTCAAAAATGGTGAAATCAAGTCGTACGAGGATATTAAACCAAAATACGACAGCAATTCGACGTACCATGGAAATGCCCCATATTATTTTGAATTACTCAAGCAAATGAAGTTCTTTGAGGAAAAACATAATATATCTTCTAAAGTTCAAAAAGTTGAGTTGAAAAACTATGTCCTTATCATTGATGAAATCAATCGTGGCAATGTTTCCAAGATTTTTGGTGAATTGATTTCATTGTTGGAAGCTGATAAGCGTGTTGGTGGTGACCATCCGCTTTCTGTTACTCTGCCGTATTCAAAGGATTCTTTCTCTGTTTCGCCTAATCTCTACATCATCGGCACGATGAACACGACTGACCGTAGCGTTGGTTCTATTGATTATGCTGTTCGCCGTAGATTTGCGTTCGTGACCTTGGAAGCGGATGAAAGTAAGGTTCCTGAAGGTGATGCTCGTAATTTGTTCAATGCCGTGAAGAACTTCCTAAATAAATCTAAATATGATATGGATATTGAAGATTTGATGGTTGGTCATAGTTACTTTATGGATGCTACCAATTTGCAGATGAAATGGCAATATGAAATTCTGCCGCTTTTGATGGAATATCATAAAGATGGCATTATCAGTAAATCACCATTGAAAGATGAGATTGGTAATGAAATTGCTGATGTAAAGAAAAGTTATGCCAAATTTAAAGATGCATGGCAAAAGAAAGAATCTGATACGCCTAATCCGTAATGTCAATATTTACTTTCAAAGAGCATGAATGCCTTTGCGAGGCTGAACAAAAAGAGTTCAATGATTTCGTTTCATTGGATGGGTGCCCGAAATTGCAATCAAAACCGCAAGATGTTACTTCGGTTAAGGATGTTAAATATCTCGGCATTATTAAAGATGGAGAGTGTCCCAAAGCCCATTATTACATTGGAGCTTCTTGGTTTGTAAAAGGCAAGTGTGCTTTTGTCGTAAAGCCCAAAGTGGAAGTTGATTATATCAAGTTATTCATGACGGCGCTGGAGTTGAATTCCGAAAATGAGGCTGCATATTTTTCCAATTACTATTACATTGATTTTGAAAAGCCTGCAATTAAGACGAATGCCTTGGATAATGTAATCACGCCGCTTCTTATTCTGCATTACATCTCCCTGCTCAGGCACCTTGTTTCAAGGGGACTCAAGAAGGGCTATGTCGTTCGGGAAGAAAACTTGCAGTCCAAAATCCGTGGGCGAATCTTGCTGCAAAGGCATTTAACGAAAAATGCTTTTGCCAAGCGCGAAGACCGTGTTTTTTGCCGGTTTCAGGAATTCACGGAAGACATTCCAGAGAACAGGATTCTCAAAAAGGCCTTGTCATTCTCTGTTCGTTTCATAAATCAATTGTCGAGTTTCAAAAGTCATCTACAAGAACTGACTCCACACTTGTCAATGATTGGTTCCGCTTTCGAGAATGTTTCTGAAGATGTAACGATTGCTCAAGTTGCAAAGGTGAATGCCGGCAAGATATTCCGCCATTACGAATCCGCTATCAAGGTCGCGAAACTGATTCTCCGGCATTTCGATTATTCCATTGACAACACTTCGGAAACTGCGCAGAGTGTACGACCATTCTGTATAGACATGCCTCGCCTTTATGAAATGTATGTGCTGGGTCTACTCCGCAAGGCATATGGCGACAAGATTAAATTCCAAGTGAAGGGATCGCACAAGACACAGGTAGATTATATTGATATCAAAGAACAGATTATTCTTGACGCGAAGTATAAGCCGCGCTATAAAAAAGGTGATATTGGCATAACCGAAGATGTGAGAGAAATTAGCGGTTATGCAAGGGATAAGAAAATTCTTAAAGTTTTAAAATGGAACGCGAATATAGCTGACAAGAAAGGCAAATTTTTGCCGGATTGTGTGATTGTTTACCCTGTTGTACAAGTAGAAGAAAATGACAATGGGGAGTTGCCGAATGTTGTCGCTGAAAAAGCCTGTTCTTGCAAACATGAATTTGATAAAAAAGCGTCTATCGTTAGCCAATGCGACGAAATAAAGGCTTTTGAAGGATTTTATAAAATAGCGATTCCATTGCCCCAAAAGTAACTTTTATGTTCTCCTTCATCCGCAAATTCTTTGAACGCCGCAAGGCCATTGCTGCTGAACGCAATCGTTTATGTAATGATTTGCTGCGGCGTGTTTCTTGGGCTCTTTCGGATTATATTGATGCAAGCAAAACGAAGGAATCACTTCAAAAGTGGATTGACGATAAAAGCAAGTTACTTGTAGAAGTAAGTGATATCAGTGAATTTAAAAGGTCGTCTTACTACAAGCAATTAAAACAGCAGAGAACAGTTTTTGAAGAGTTCTATGATCAGGCTCCAAATAAGATCAAGGCATTTATTGCAGAAGAGCGCCAAAAGCGTGCCGATGCCGAGTATGTTTCAAAGAAGGTGAATCAATGGGCTTCGGAGCAAAAGACCCAAAAGATTAAAGCATCAAAATCGAGGGAATTGGGTCGAAAAATAACGAAGTTGGCAAAGGATGTGGACGGTTCGATTCCTGCAAATGAAGAATGCACTTGTTGCGGAAAAGATGGAAAAAGGAAGATGCTTTATTCAACGGAGGGTGAAGCGCAAATTGTCGCGGAATATCGTTCTAAAGAAATAGGAATTCCGCTACGCGTTTACCCATGCCCCAATAGGTGCGGATTCCATCTCACGAGCAATCAGTTTTAACTTATTTCTTCTTCATCTTCCCGCCGGCGAATACCACCAGTAGCGCGCCTGCGGCAACGCCGCCGACCTTCTTGACGTCGCTCCAGAATTGCTTTCGCTTTGCCTTGCACTGCTCGCAGAGCTTTTCGGTGTCTTCGGGCTTGTCGCAGCCGCACTTCTTGCATTTGTTCCAGAGTTTTTGAGTCATAAGCCTTTCCTCATTCCTCGTATTTTTTGCTTGTGCATCGCCTTGAGCCTTGCCCTATCGCTGTTAAGGGAGGCGATGTTTCGGGCGGCGCTTTCGATTTCCTGGGTGTTCATTCGTGTCGGCAGGTTCCTGTAGAACTTCTTGAAATCCCTGTCGCAGATGGTACCTTCGGGGATTCTGTCGCCGAGTTTCGCTTTGTTCCCGAATATCACGAGGTCGATGAGCTTGTCCTTGAGTGCCGGGAACTTTTCACGTAAGGCCATGATATGCCCGTAATTCTGGTGGTGCGGATTCTTCATCGAGTACTTCTTTTTGCCCCAGTCCACGATTACCGTCCATTGCTTGTCGTAGGCGTTGCCGACAATCAGCCCGATGTATGTCTTCTTTTCTACGACGAGGATGCCTTTCTCGGTCACGGCGATAATGTCGATTTGCTGTACGCCATGGCTCCCTTCCACATAGACATCCCTGAAGACGGTTCCCTTGCTGATGGCGCGGATTCTGTTTGCCGTGTGCTTCTCGCCGATGTGCCCGACAATCTGGTTCTGGAAGAACCACATGCAAAAGACAATAATACCAAGAATGACTATAAACGTTATCATGCAATAGTCCTACTCAAAATACAAATGGAAATTGCTCCATCTTTCTAGAGAATGTATCCCATCCTCAATAAAATTCCAGGTCTCCGCATAGTCCCCAGGAACTGCAAAATCTTTAGACTTGATAAACTCTAGAAATGCTTCGGGTGCGTCACCATACTGGTCGTCGAATTGGTCGGCCAATGCGTTCTTTTCGCTGGTGGTTAATTCTTTGGCTTCGTTATGCAATACGTGTTCCTGGTTTCGCGAGAAATAGAACATCTTGTACGGTTTCTTGTTGATTTCCGTCTTGCTTCTGAGAAGTTTTACAAGCCCGAGTTTCTTCTGGTTGCGTTCTACAATTTTCTCAATATCGTCGGTTTGTATGTTTT
>Ga0310691_10004078_pt1 | contig 16742 bp, 6 predicted proteins | sample 176DNAGHGlowgp2_FD_203887 | JGI IMG/M metagenome (GOLD analysis project Ga0310691, IMG submission 203887) | Sheep rumen microbial communities from Palmerston North, Manawatu-Wanganui, New Zealand - 1766 DNA GHGlow gp2 (v2) (version 2) | ecosystem: Host-associated > Mammals > Digestive system >...
GATCGCGGCGCTGGCGGCGGAAAACATGGTGAATCCGCGCCGCGGCGTGGGCTGCGTCGTCGTCGGGCGCAAGCAGCCCGTGTGGAGGGGACGGGTCCTGGGCGTCGTGCCGGCGGAGCGCGAAGGCGCCTACCACACGACGGCGCTGTTCGGCGAGATGCGCCGCACCCTTGCCGCGGCCGGCTACCTTTTCGAGGTCGTGACGCTTGACCACCGCCCCGCCGGCGCCATGGATTGCGGCCCGCTCGACTTGGCGCTCCGGCGCAATCTCGACTTCGCCTTTCCGTTGTTCTGCCCGCCCACGGTGCTGCGCCGCATCGAGCGGGCGTCGGTCCCCTACGCCACCAAGGCGACGGATTCCGGCGAGGAGCTGCCGTCCCCGGCAATCGGCGACATGGCGCCGTTTGTCGCGCAATGCCGCGCAGCCGGCGTGGAGCGGATGCTCGTCGCGGGTTTCGGCGCGCGACGCCCGTTCGACGCCTTCTGCGCGCGTTTTTCCGAGGCGGGGTTCCGCGTGGAACCGCATCTGGTGCGCTGCGGCCACAGCCCCGGCTACCTGGAACGACTCGAACGGCTTGGCATGGAACTTTCGCTCGAACGCTTTTCCAGGCCGCGCGAAACCTGGCCGCAGCTCGTCTTCTGGGCGGACGACTTCCTCGCCATGGGCGGACTTGTCGGACTGCTCCGGCTCGGAATCGCCGCGCCGCGCGATGTCTTCGTCGCCACCATCGCCAACCGGGGGCTCGTCCCCGTGTACCCCGCCGACCTGACCCGCTTCGAGTTCGACCCGGCGGCGACGGGCCGCGCCGCCGCCGCGGAAATCCTCCGGCGCCTCTCCGGCGGGGCGCCCCGCCCCGTCCCGGAGGTCGTCCATTACGTCGCCGGCGAGACCCTTCTTTCTTCGCCGATCCCCCCGCCCTTCTCCGCGTCTGCGGCGCATGGTTGAAAGGTCGCGGCGGAAAGCCGCATCCCCCGGCAAACGCCATGCGCCGCAGATCCCGATTTTCCGCAAGACGCCAATTCGCCGATCAACCCGTCCGACCGCGGAAACCATCGGATTTTCCGCGATTTCCGACTTGATAACATTGTGTATTGACAAACCGCCCGGAATCCGGTATCGTTCGTTTTCGTTGACGGGCGTTGCGCGATGGAGCGCGGACCTGGAAACTCGTTCCGAAACCCAACACGGACCCGACGAAATGAAAACGAAATCGCATGAAAGCTTTTTCGCGACGGCCTGCGCGGCGGTCGCGGCGGCCGCGTTCGCCCTGATCGCGTCACCGGCGCTCGCGGACGGAACGGACTCCTCCCTGACGTTGACGGCCGGCGACGGCGCGTCGATCGACTCGACCTCCTACGTCCTCGTTGCCGACGACATCGGCGGCAGCGCGGAAGACTGGCGCTGCGTGGCCTTTTCGACGGCCGACGGCGACTACACGGTGACGTCGAACCGCCTCTGGGCGACCGCGACGACCGGCAGCGCGATCGGCGCGCTTCCCGCTGGCGGCTACATCCACCAGATCACCTCCGGCGCGCGCTTCGACGGCACGACGACGAAGTCGATCCGCGTCCAGCTCGCGCAGCCTTCCGGCTCCACGGCGCTCTACGCGCGCATCACGGCGGTGACGACTGCGGCGGGCGACTGGTCGACGATCCCCGACCTCCGCTCCTACATGAACGAAGCGGGATCCTCGACCGAGCCCGCCGACCTCGCGGCCAACGCCATCACCGCCCTCGTCGTGGCGCCCGCGGGCGACGGCACCGACTCCTACACCTACACGGCGTCGGAGCGCCCCAACTCCCTGGGCCACGGCGCGGTGCAGTTCGAATACGACGCCTCCGGCGCGATCACGCGCCTCCTCGTGGCGCCCACGGCCGGGCGCACCGTCGAAGTGAAGGGCGACACGCTCGCGTTCGCCGCCGGCGCCGTCCTCGCGCACGGCGGCCAGGGCGAGGTCGTGATCTCCTCGAAGATGACCGGCGTCGACGGCCTCGTCGTCACCAACGCCTCCGGCGCATCCGCCTTCCTGCTCTACAACGGCGACACGGACGGCGGCTGGATCAACGCGCATTCCTTCTCCACGGTCTATCGCAACACGGACCTCGATGACATCGAGCCCGTGGAGGTGGACAACGCCACGAACAGCGGCAACCGGCCCTGGCTGGGCTCCAACCCGCAGGTGTGCGGCATCTACAACGTCATGCGCGACACGGTGGACGGCGTGAAGCAGCTCACCGCGCAGGTGCAGGTGGCGCAGGGCGGATACGTCAAATACTGCAAACTCCTGATGAAGCAGGACGGCGCGAACGTCGTGGCTCGGAATGTCGAGGCGCTCGCGGTGAAGAACACCGCCCTTCTTGGCGAGGACTTCGACCACCTCGCGAACGTGCACGACGGCAACTGGTCGCTCTACGACAATGTCGAATGGCTCGTGCAGAACCCACTGGGAGAGGACAATTCCGGGGCGCACGACAACCTCACGCATTCGGGCTACGGCGTCCACCGCCTCAAGTCGCGGCGGATCGGCGGTCTTCCGGTGCTCTACGTCAACAGCGCCATCTACGTCAACAGCTCCGGAACCGGACTGGGCGGCCCGCTGAAGGTCGCGGAGAACATCGACGTCCGCGGCAAGACCGGCACGTCGTTCAACACGCAGACGATGACGGACGGCCCGGCCTTCGACATCGACGGATCGCTCACGATCCCCAACCGCAACCACAACCTCGGGACCCCCGTTTCGGGAACGAACGGCATCCTCGTCGTTGCCGCGACGCAGCCCGTCTCGTCCGCCCCGACCGCCTCGGTGCTCAAGGGCTTCGCGACGTATGATCTGCAAAATGTCGATGGCTACATTCGTTCGCTTACGGAGCTTGTCGAGGTGGAAGGCATCATGACGGGCAAGTCCATGCCAATCGTGACCAAGAAGTCCGACTACAACCATACGCAGATGCACCATCTCAAGATCGCGACCAATGGTTGGAACGACATCACCGCCACATGCCAGCTGCAGTCGCGCAATTCCGATACTATGATCCGATGCGTCAAGTTGCAACTCAAGCAGGCCGATTTCAAAGTGCAGGTGGCGTTCGTGACGAACTGGTATTCACGCGTTTCCGATGGCGCGACGTTCGGAATGGACTTCGAGAATCCGGGAACCGTTGCGGTCAGCGGATATGGTACGCAATCGCTCACAGCGTCTTCGGCGCCGTCCTTCTCCGTGTCGAACCTCACCTGCCGGTTCCGTCTGCCGGGGCAGTATCTGCTGACGCTCAGCAAGGCGAACACGGTGGAAAACGGGCGTCTTGTCGTGAAGGGAACCTCCGACGGCGGCCGAGTGATGATCAACATGAACAACGGCGGGTGCCTCCCGAAGGACGGCATCGTCGATGTCGAGGAGGGGGGCACGCTCGTCTTCTCCGCCGGCTCCGGGGCGGGAATGAACGAACCCGGCAAGAAGTCGCAGAACAGCTCGGCGAAGATTCGCGTCCATTCGGGCGGCATCCTCCGCAAGTGGGCCCACGATTCCGACAACGCCGACAAGGACAAGCGCAACCAGTGGGCGATCTACCGCGCGCAGGACATCTTCCTCGACGGCGGCACGTTCGAGCCGGCGTTCCTCTGGGATGCACGCGCCTCCAGCTGCTTCACCTACGCGAACAACGTCACGCTCCGCAACGGCGCGCGGTTCCAGGGCTATGTCCGCATGTGGGCCGGACAGGGCGGAAGCGCCGATCCGAAGTCGCACTGGTATGTGACGGGGTCGTCGCCGTCGTTCTGCGACATCCCGCTGCGGTTCGTGGGCGGAAAGTCGGACGCCGCCATTCATGAATTCATCCTCGACGTGGATGACACCACGGGCGACGACACGGCCGATTTCGCGTTCCGGAAACCGGTTGACGTGCTTGCCTCCAACCCGAATTTTGCACTCGGCAAATTCGGCCCCGGCATCGCGGAGGCGCAGACGGCGTTCAGCGTCCCGAACGGCGTGAACCTCTACGGCGGCACCTTCCGCCTCGGCGCGAGCAATGTCGCCAATGTGAACACCCTGAAGTTCTCCTTGGACGGCGGCTCGCTCGCCGCCGCCGCGGGCACGGCCAACGCGCTCGGGCCACTGACGGTCGGCGCAAAGGGCGGCGGCATCGCGCTCGACGAGGGCGCGACGCTTTCGTTCGCGGATTCAAGTGACACGGAGTGGGCGGCCGGTGCCAACGTTGTGGTCTCCGGCTTCGCCGAAGGCGCGATCCGCTTCGGCACGGCGGAAAGCGGTCTCACGAACGAGCAGCGCAGGCGGTTCGTCACCTCCGGCGGGGAAAAGCTCTTCGTCAACGGCGGAGGCTACTTGACGGCCGCTGCTCCCGCCTTCGTCCTCATGCTGCGATAAACAGGTTGAAAGGCGGAACGGCGGACCGGAGTCCGCCTCCCCTCTGTGACTTTGCCGCTGACATTGCCATTTGTGACATTGATGTTCAATGAAGATTTGTGAACAATTGTCATTTGTGAACAATGAGGGTTGAATCGGGCATTCGCAAAACGGCCGTCGTCGCGGCAATCGCGGCATCGGCGCTCCTCCTCCACGCCGCCTCCGCCCATGAACCGGGCGGGGGCGGTTCGCCGTCGCATCCCGTGTCCGTCCTCTTCCTTGGGGACTCCCTTTCCGACTTCGACCGCGGCTCGAACCACGTGGACCGGCTCCAATCCGCGCTGGACGTCGCGTGGCCCGTCAAAGTGGAGATCCACAACTACGCGGTCCGCGGCGACTACATCGATCGCGTCCTCGACCGTCTCGACGGCAAGGAGGGCACCTACCGTCCGGAGCGCTACGACGGCATCTGGGACCGCGCCTACGACTGGGCGTTCGTCTCGCTCGGTCACAACGACACTCGGGCGTGGGACCGCGACGGCTTCGCGACCCCCGAGATCGCGCCGCAGCGGACCCGCGCCGGGTATCTCGACCTCATCGCGAGGCTGAAGGCGCACGGCGTCGCCCGCATCGTTCTTTACTCCGCGACGAGCACCAACTACGAACTCACCCGGCCTAAGGCAGAGAGGAAGGTTGCCGCGATCCGCGAGGGGAAGGCCAAGCCGAAGCGCGTGGCGCTCTTCGGGACGCCGGCCTTTCTCGAAGCGCACAACGCCGTGCTGGAGGAACTGGCCGCGACGGTGGACGGCGTCGAATACCTCGACCTCTACACCGCGATGAAGGCGCATCCCCGCAAGGCGTCGATGCTGCGCGCGAGTGACGGCGTCCACCTCACGCAGGAAGGCCACGCCTGGATCGCCGCGCGCGAATTCGCCTACTTGTCGAAACGGGCGGACGTCGTCACGCCCGGATGGGAGAACGTCGATCCGGCGCGCCGCGAGTTCCCGCTTGCGGAGGTCGTCTGGTCGGCGCCGGTGGACGGGCTGTCGGTCGAACTGCTGGACGGCGCCGAGGGCGACGTCTCGTTCGAGGACGGCCGGATCGCCGTCCGCAAGACGAACGACGCGGGGACGATCCGCATCGCCGCGCCGGTCGCGCGCTTCGACGCCGGCCGCCACGTGCGCTTCTCGGCCGACATCCTCGAATGCCGCGCGCAGAGCGTGGACCGTGCGCTCGGCGGCCTCTCCGTTTCGACGAACGGCACAGCCTTCCCGGAGCGCGACGTGTTCCGCCCGGCGCGCTGGTTCCGCGACGGAGGGACCTACATGCGCCGCATGGTCTGCACGGCGCCCGGCATGCACTACCGGAAATACACGCACGGCGTCTCCGCCGACGGTGCGATGACGCCGGCGATCTACGTGAAGGGCGCGGCGTCGGAAAGCGTCTGGGGAAACTGGCGCGCCGAATACGTCGATGACGCCCAGGCGCTCTGGCGGAAATTCCGCGACGCGCATCGTGTCCCCGACCGCGCCAGCGAAATGGAGGCGGAGGAGACCTTCGAAGCGGCGCTCGCCGCCGACATCGACCACGTGGCCGAAATCCGCACCGTCTCCGGGCGCAGCGTCTTCGTCGTGGACGGGCGCCCCGTTCCGCCGGTCCTCTACAAGGAAAGCCACATGTTCTTCCCGCCGCCGGACCACCTCAACTACGCGGGACGACGGCTCCACAACGCCGGCGTGAAGGCCGGGGTCATCGAGCTGTGCTTTGCGACGAATCCCGCCAAGACGCTGGGATTCTGGTCAAAAGACGGATTCGACCTCGCCGGCGCGGTCGATCGCGTCCGCCGCACGATGCGCGTCGCCGGGCCGCAGGTCTTCCTGCTCGCGCTGAACCTCAACCCCTACCCGGAGTTCTCCGCGGAGCATCCGGACGAAGTGTGGATCAAGGAGGACGGATCGGTGGCGCGCGGAACCTTCGGGAGCGTGAGCGCCGACTACGATTCGACCGGAAACTACGGCGCGCCGAGGAAGACGTGGCCCTGGGTTTCCTACGCCTCCCCGGCCTACCGCGCGGCCGTGATGGAAAATCTTTCGGCGCTCGTCGGCGAACTGAAGCGCACGGGCCTTGCCAAGCGCATCGTCGGATTCCACCTCAGCGGTTTCCACGACGGGCAGTTCGCCATGCCGTTCCCCGACTTTTCCCCCTGCGTCAGGGCCGAACACGCGGCGAATCTCGCCGGAGATGCGCCGGAGACGGACTTCGAGTATTTCAGCCTCCAGACGGGATTCCGGACGCAGGAAATGTTCGCCCGCCACCTGAAGCGTGAGATCGGGAAGCCGGTGGTGGTGGCGCGGTGGTGCATGACGCCCTTCGGCGGCGGCGCCGGCGCGCACGACATCGCGTCCTTCGCGCGCTCGGACGCCATCGACGTGATCGTCCCGCAGACAGCCTACTCGCAGCGCGCGCCCGCCCTCGCCACCTCGTGCAACCTGCCCTGCGCCACCTTCCACGACCGCGGCAAGATGATGTGGTACGAGTTCGACCACCGCAACTTCGCGGCCTACGACACCTGGGCGAAGAGCGTCATCGCCGCCAAGGGGCTCGGCAACGCCGAGGACCTCGCGCAGTGGGCGACGATCGACCGCAAGCACCACGGCATGACCATCGCTCTCGGCATGGGGAACTGGTATTACGACATGGGGGGCGCATGGATGGAGCCGGAGGGCGTGGTCTCCGAAGTCGCCGACGTCGTCCGCTTCCGCGAAGACCTGCTCCGCGAACCTCCCGATCCGTGGCGACCGGATGTCGTATGGGTCATCGACGAGCGCTCCATCTGCCTCTACAACCGCAGGGGGCGGCCGGAGGTCAAGGGCGGCGTTTACAAGATGGTCGCCGGCGCGCGCGGCGATCTGGGCGCATCCGGTGTGCCGTTCGAAGTGCGCCTCGTCGACGATTTCCTCGAAAACCCCTACCTCGCGAAGAACTACAAGGCGGCGCTCCTCGCGGGATTTCTCTTCCCGGACGAATCGCGGAAGGAACTGATGGCGCGCTTCGCCGAGGCCGGCGTGAAGACGCTCGTCGAGCGCGCGGACGGGATCCGGGCGCAGGAGTTCAACGCCTTCGCGCGCGGGGCCGGCGCGTTCGTCGCGGCGGACCCCGGAACGGAGGTGGACATGAACGGCGACTTCCTGTCCCTCCACGCGCTGACGCCCGGCCGCCGCCACATCCGGCTCCCCTTCCCCGCCCGTGTCGTCAACGTCAGGAGCGGACTCGAAGAGCCCGCCGGCCCCGCCGGCTTCGACGCCGACATGTCCGCCGGGGAGACCTGCTGGTTCCGCCTGTTCCGCGACGGCCCGGACGGCGACGGAACGTCGCCGTCCCGCGATCGATCATCAACGACAATCCCATGAACGCACAATCCCAAAAATCGGTCCATTCCTCCTTCTCCGAATCCACGGGTGCGGCGACTTTCCCGTCGCCGGAACCAGGGGGGAGGCGATCTCCAGATCGCCGTCTTCACGAACGCGCCTCCGTCCCGGTCGCCGCGTCTGGCCGACTGTTCTCCCGTGCGCTTCCGTGGGCCTTGTCCGCGATGTCCGCCGTCGCGGCATCCGCCGCAGTCTGGGACCCCGGCGAGCCCGTGACGACCTACTGGAGCGGCCCCGGCTGCGCCGGGAAGAACCACCCGCCGCTCACGGAACAATGGCTCGAACGGCTCAGGGAGGGGGGCTTCAACACCGTCTGGGCCACGACTCCAGAGAAACTCGACCTCGCCGGCAAATTCGGGATGCGCGTCATCTACGTGCTCAAGCCCGACTCCATGCGCCCGAAGTTCGACCTCGACGACCCCGAGCAGGTCGCCTGGCTCACGGAGCGCGTGAACGCCGTCAAGGACCATCCGGCGCTCTACGTCTATCAGCACTACGACGAGGCGCCCGCCACCATGTTCCCCGAACTGACGCGCGTCAAGGAGTTCGTCGAAACGCTCGACCCCAAGCACCCCTGCTGGCACAACCTGCTTCCGACCTACGCGCCGAACCGGATGCTCGGCACCGAGGGCGAACCGCCTCGCGCGTATTGGGAGCATCTCGTCCGCTTCTGCGACGTCTACCGCCCGAAATTCCTCACCTACGACCACTACCAGTTCTGCGAGTCCGGCGACAAGGGCGACTACCTGTTCAACCTCGGCATGATGCGCCGCATGGCCTCCGCCGAAGGCGTCCCGTTCTGGAACGGGCTGCAAGGATGCCAGTGGGTCGTGAAGGACCGCGCGTCCCCGAGGGCCCCGCGCGTCCCGACGCCGGAGGAAATGCGCTACCTCGTGTATTCCACCGCGGCCTACGGTGCGCAGGGGCTCTACTGGTATGTGTTCTGCCGCGTCAACCACACCGGCGCGATGTGCGAACCCGACGGCACCGTCAACCCCGATGGCAAGTTCGAGGAAGTCTCTCGCATCAACCGCGCCTTCGTCGCAATCGCCAGGGAGCTTCGCCCGCTGAAATTCCGCGGTGCCTTCCTCCAGGGGCGCCATGCGTCCGGGACGACGCCATTCTGCGCCCAGGCGCTGCTGAAGCTTTCGCCCGAGACGCCGTATTCCGAACTGGATTCCGAAAAGATGGAAGCCTTCGACGATACCACGCTCGTATCCCGCTTCGACGCTGCGGACGGCACTCCTTCGCATCTGATGGTTGTCAACATGGACTACCGGAAGGACCGGACGCTTCACATCGACGCGCCGGCTCCGCTGGAGCGCTTCGACGACGCGACCGGCGTCTGGTCTCCCGTAGGCGATTCCTTCGACCAGTCGTTCGTCCCCGGCGGCGGCGTTCTGCTACGCTTTGCGGATTGATTCCAATGAACCAATGAACCCAAAATGGTGATGTTTCCCGGAGTTTGCTAGTATATCTGCAAAAACAAGCTAACAGCCGGAGTTTTTACGGATATGATAGCAAAAATCGATCCGCCATTCGACCACGACGGCATCCGCCAGGTCAACGCCATCGACTTTCTGCTCGACGAGAAAACGTGATGCTTACAAACGTGATGCTTACGCTACGTGCCAGACTGGGGGCCCAGCCCCACGCTCCCATCCTCTCTGCGGCTCTGCGCCTCTGCGTGATTGTTTTAATGGGCTGGCAATGAATGGAAAACATGAAAGATAGCATGACACTTTTAAAACATCATCCGGTTTGCGAATGGTTCGCCAATATGCTTCTGGCCGGTGCCGGCATGGCGTCCGCCGCCGTCGCGGCGGACGCGCCGCGCGTCTGGGACTTCACGGCGGGTCTTCCGTCCGGCGGGCATCTACAGGCCGCGGCTCGGCTCGACGGCGGGCTCGTAGCCGGTAAGCCAGGCGACACCTCCGACCGCGGCGGCTTCATCCTCGACGAAGCGTTCACCCCGGCGGGCGCGTTCTCCTTCGAGGCGGAGTTCGTGCCGGACGCGCCCGACACGTCCGAATGGGCGGCGCGCGATGAAGGGATGCTCTGGGACGACATGGGCGTGTTTGTCGGTCCCAAGTCGACGCATCGCGGAATGCAGCTTCAATTTTATATTTTGCGCGGCGTGTGGAAGCCGATGCTCCATGTGGGCTATGGCGACGCGACCGCGCACGTGGCGGGGCCGGAAGTGGCGCTCGCCGGCGGCGAAACGGCGAAAATATCCTTCCTCTACGGCGCGGACGGCACGGTGCGCTGGAACTTCAACGGCGTCGAAAGGGAGGGCCGGACGGGTCGTGTCGCGGACATCGCGCCGGCGTCGGAACGGCGTCCTGCGATCGGCAACAGGATCACCTCGCACTACCGCGCGTTTTGCGGGAAGATACTGCGCGTCGCGATCGAGCCGCAGATGCCGCCGGCGCTTGCGGCGAACGTTGCGGGACGCGCCGCCTTCGCGCACGGCGAAGAAGGCGCCGCGCTCCAAGTCGAGGCGAGGAATCTTGGCGGAGAGGCGATCGAAGACTTAGTGGCCGAGGTGGGCCGCGACGACGAGAACGTCGTCGCCACACTTCCTGGGAGCGCGGGCATCTTGCCCGCGGACAGCAGCGCCGGGGGTGTCGCCGCCGCGATTCCACTTGGCGCGATCCCCGCCGGCGGAACGGTGCGCTTTGCAGTGCCGGTTGAAACAAGGCTCTCGCCTGGCTGGCGCGATTTGCGAATTTCGCTGCGCGGCCGCGCGCCAGACGGCGGCGTAATCGAATGCAAGCGAACGTTCCGCGTCGGCATCGGTCCGGAGCCGGCGCGCGGCGTCCACGTGCCGGAGCGGCTCCCCGCCCTGATGTGGTTCGCCGACTCCGACCCGAAAACCATCGCCGGCTACGGCTTCACGCACCTGCTCAAGAACTTCCGCTTCCACGCCGGGCCCATCCCGGATGTCGAAATCGCGGAAATCAACGGCTTTCTGGACGAGGCCCTGGTTGCGGGAATTCGCGTCCTTGCGGCGTTTCCCTTCATGTCGCCGCCGGACGAGCCGGAGGACGTCTTCCACCGCCATTCGCGCTCGGGCGAGGACCGGAAGCACGGCGCCAAGCAGCGCCCGTGCTACGAGGCGTCGAACCCGGAGGCTCTCCGCTACGGCCGCGAAATGGCCGCCGCCTACGCCGATGCCCTGTCCGGCCATCCGGCCTTTTCCGGCGTCCTTCCATGCTCCGAGCTGCGCGACCAGTCGTATCCGTCGTTCCCGCACGAGGCGGCGCGCTACAAGGCCGAAACCGGGCGCGAAGTCCCCGCCGAAATCGACTGGCGCAACCGCTTCGAAGCCGCGGCCGCCGCCGAGCGCTTCCCCGACGGCATCGTGCCCGAAGACGACCCGATTCTTTCCTACTACCGCTGGTTCTGGAGCGGCGGCGACGGATGGCCGGGCTACATCGGCGCCGTGGCGGACGAATTCCGCGCGCGGGCGTCGCACGGCGGCGTCTTCTCCTTCTGGGATCCCGCCGCGCGCTGCCCGCCGATCTGGGGCTCCGGCGGCTCCGTCGACATGCTCGACCAGTGGGTGTACGCCAACCCCGAACCGATGAACGTCGCGGGGCCCGTCGAAGAACTCTTCGCCATGGCCGCCGGCCGCCCCGGCCAGAAGGTCGGAATCATGACGCAGCTCATCTGCTACCGCGAGCAGCTTGCGCCCAAGTCTCAAGAACTGGCGGAAACTCCCGCGTGGGCGCTGGGACGCCCCGACGCCGAATTCCCGACGATTCCGCCGGACAGTCTCCAGGAGGCGACATGGTCGATGATCGCGAAGCCCGTCCGGGCGATCATGTATCACGGCTGGCAGACCGTGCACGACACCGGCACCACGCGCGCCTACGTTTACACGAACCCGCAATCGGAAGCGCGCCTGAAGGACTTGCTGCACGGCGTGGTGGAGCCGCTTGGCGCGATGCTGATGAAACTCGGGCGCGAGCCATCGCGCGTCGCGGTGCTGGAAAGCTTCACCACGGCGGCGCTTGGCGGCCCGGCCTCGTGGGGCTGGAAGGCGCCGGCCATCACCTTCCTCCAGCGCGCGCGTCTCGACCCGCGCGTAGTGTACGAAGAGACGATCCTGCGCGACGGGCTCCGCGGAGTCCGCGTGCTCTACGCGCCACAGGCGCGCTTTCTCACGCCGCGCATCGTCACCGCCATACGGGACTGGCAGGCGAAGGGCGGGCTGCTCGTGGCCGACACCGAGTGCGTCGGCGCGCTTGCGCCCGACATCGTCGTGCCCGTCGTGAGCTTCGACCCGCCGCCGGAATCCGACCACACCGAGGAGGTAAACGCGATGGAATCCGGCGATGCCACGAGCGCGGCCGCGACGCGCGCGGCAACCCGGCGAGCCAAGGAGACAATGCTCGCGCAGGCCGACGATTTCCGACAGAGGCTCAAGGGACGCTACACGCCCCGCGTGGACAGCGACTCCGCCGAAATCGTCGTCTATTCGCGCCGCTGGAAGGACATCGACTACGTCTTCGCGATAAACGACCGCCGCACGTTCGGCGACTACGTGGGCCCGTGGGGCAAGACGATGGAAAAGGGGCTTCCGCAATCGGGGGCCATCTCCGTCGAAGACCCGGCGGACGCGGTCAAGGCGGTTTACGAACTTTCGCGCGGCGGCGAAGCTCCCTTTGCGCGCGAAGGCGGGCGCACGACCGTTGCCGTTGACTTCGAGACCAACGACGGGCGGCTCTTCGCATTTCTGCCGCAGCGCATCGCGAGCGTGGAAGTCTCGGCGCCCGATGCGGTGGAACGCGGCGGGAAGTTCGAGGCGACGTTCCGGGTGCTTGACGCGGACGGCAATCCGGTGGGCGCGCTGTTGCCAGTGGAGATGCGGCTCCTCGACGCGACCGGAAAGGAAATCGGCGGAGGGTGGATGGCGGCCGAGGACGGCGTCTGCACCGCGCGCTTTGCGACGAACCTCGACGATCCCGAAGGCGGCTACCGGATCGAATGCCGCGACCGAGCTTCCGGCCTCGCCGCCGCCCGTGCCATCCGGCGACGCTGACAGAGGCGCGGGACTTCGACGCCGTTGGAGACGCGGTAGAAATCCCGGATATCCGCCCCTCAGAATCCAAGCAATGGCGTTTTATTGCCGCCCTTCGATTTGTCTTCTGATTTGCATGCGGCGGATCGTTTTATGCAATATGCAACATGAAGTTCGCAAAATACATAAAATCCCTTCAAGCAAAATCGACCGAATTTTTGCGAAATATTCCGTTGATTTTAAAGAAGTTATTTACGTAGAATTCGGTGCGGTCCGGAGGCGTTTCCTAGCCGAATCGGAGGACGGCGGGCGTAGCGGGGTTGACAGAACCGGGGGCTACTTCGCTTCCGCCGCGTAGAGCTGATCCAACTCCGCCATGATCGAGTCCGCTTCCGCTTTCATTTTGACGGCCCACTCCGGGCGCGCCGAACCGTTCGCGGATGCCGTCGGGGCCGGAGCGCCAGTTGAGGACGTATCCATGGAGTTCGCTTCCTGTTGCCCTGCGGATGTCATAGCCGAGAAATTCGTTGAGTTCCTTGACGTCGCCGAAACTACTCTTTTCCAGAACCGAAGTCAACTGCTTTTCCGTCGACTTCACGCGACACTTGCCCCGGAAACGGCCGTATGGTAGACTCCGCGGCATCATGCAACCCACGAGGCAGAGACGGCTTCACGAGCCGTACGCACGCGTGAAGAACCCACAGAGCAATCCGCCACCAAGACCCCGCCACATCACAACCTAACCCTTTAGCGAACTGCTAAACGACGCCTCGCTGAAAACCTAGCACATTTTCACTCGTCGTTCTTCTGAACAAAGGCCCGAATACGGCCTTGTGTCGGTTAATCAAGCAGGACGCGCCCACCCGGGCGCGTTCTCGCCATGCGACCGACACAGGCCTGTGCTAGGGCCTTCAGCGAGGGCATGGATCGAGGACGCGCCTTTCCTTTTGGCCACCTTTCCTTCCGGCCCCGCTCGCGATGCAGCCGCATCGCGAAAATGAAGACGAAGACGAACAACGGAACGACAGGGAAAGCGAGGGCCGCATGCCGACGCTAGACTGGCGCAACCGCGACGAGGCGACGAGAGCCGCGGCGGGGACGCCGCTGCACATTCTTCGCGAGGTGCCGGAGCTGGGCGTCGGCGCAGGGGATGCGGTCTCCGGCCGCGTCGGGCCGGATCGGACGCGGCCGGAGGCCGCATCCCCCAACCTGCTCGTCCACGGCGACAATCTCGCCGCGCTGAAGGCGCTCCTTCCGTTCGCCGCCGGAACGGTGAAGTGCATCTACATCGATCCGCCCTACAACACCGGTTCCGCGTTCGAACACTACGACGACAACCTCGAACATTCCACCTGGCTTTCACTGATGTATCCCCGGCTTGAACTCCTCCGCGAGTTCCTGTCCGAGGACGGCTCGATCTGGATTTCCATCGACGACGACGAACAGGCCTATCTAAAAGTTCTTTGTGATGAAATCTTCGGGCGCCAGAATTTTGTCGCAACGATCTGTTGGCAGAAACGCACTTCCCCGGACATGCGCTCTGCTTTCAGCGATGGACATGATTTTATTCTCCTCTACGCGAAAAACAGCGACCAGTTCAAACAAACACGCAACAAACTTCCTTTGAGCGAGAAACAGCGAAAAGCATATAAGAATCCGGACTTCGATCCGCGAGGTCCATGGACTTCTGCGGATTATACAGCAACGGGTTTTCGCCCAAATCAAATGTACAAAATCACAACTCCTGGCGGCGTTGAATACTATCCCCCAAAGGGCGTCTGTTGGAAAAATGTGGAAGAGGTTTTCAAAGAACTCGTCAAGGACAATCGGATTTGGTTTGGCGAAGATGGCAAAAACATGCCGCGTCGCAAGACGTTCTTGAGCGAACACGAGGGCGTTACACCTTGGACTTGGTGGAGCAATGAGGAGGTGGGGCACAATCAAGAAGCCAAAAAAGAAATTGTCGCATTGTTCGGGGCTCCAGATGCCTTTGAAACGCCCAAACCCGAAAGACTAATCCAACGCATTTTGCAAATCGCCACGAATCCCGGCGATCTCGTGCTGGATTCGTTTCTGGGAAGCGGAACGACGGCGGCGGTGGCGCACAAGATGGGGCGGCGGTGGATCGGCGTGGAGCTGGGCGAGCACGCGCGGACGCACTGCACGGTGCGGCTGCGGAAGGTGATCGAGGGGGAGCAGGGCGGCATCAGCAAGGCGGTGGGCTGGAAGGGCGGCGGCTCGTTCCGTTTTCTCGAACTGGGGGAGGAGCTGCTGGACGGTAACGGCGCGATTCGCGAGAGCATCCCGTGGGAGGTTCTGGCGGCCCATGTGTGGTGGAAGGAGACGAAGACGGGCTGGGGCGTCGCGGAGGCGGCTCTCCCGGATGGCTCGCCCCGCCGGAAGTCACCGGTGCTGGGCGTTCGCGGTGGCGTGGCGTATGCGCTGCTTTACAACGGAATCCTGAAGGATCGGCGCGTGGACGGTGGAAACGTGCTGACGAAACGGACGCTCGCGCTCATCCGCGACGACCTCGGGAGCGCGTCGTTCGATTCGCTCGTGGTCTATGCGGAATGGTCGAAGCTGGGGGCGGAGGCGCTTGCGGCGGAGAGGATCGTCCTCAAGCAGACGCCCTACGATCTGAACGATCGGAAGTAGCGAAAGAGGAAGGACGCAACGCGATGGAACTGAAGCGCTACCAGAAGAAAACGCTCGAAGCGCTCACGCGGTTTTTCGGGCTTTGCGGGTCGTTCTCCCCGGATGAGGCCTACCGGCGGGCGACGGAGGACGAGGAGTCGCTGGAACGGCTCGGGGCGCAGCGGGGCTACTCGCCGTTCGTTGCGGCGATGCCGGACGGGACGCGCCTCGACGTGCCGGTGGTGACGATCAAGGTGCCGACGGGCGGCGGCAAGACGATCCTGGCGGCGCACGCGGTGAAGATCGTCGCGGAAGCGGGCGGGCAGGACTACCCGTTCGTGGTTTGGTTCACGCCGAGCGACACGATCCGGCGGCAGACGGCGGAGGCGCTGAAGAAGCCGGGTCATCCGTATCGCGCGGCGCTCGACGCGGCGTTCCAAGGGCGGGTGCGGATCTTCGACCTGGACGAGAAGTTCCTGATCCGGCCGGCGGACGTCGCGCAGAACGCGTGCATCCTCGTGGCGACGGAGCAGGCGTTCGTGAAGCGGGACGTCTCCAAATACAAGGTCTACGCGGACAACGAGGAACTGGAGCCGCACTTCGCGTCGATTCCCCTTGTGCCGGGGATGGAGGCACGGAAGGACGCGCCGACGAAGCCGAAATGCTCGCTCTCGAACCTGCTCTTCGCCCTCCGTCCAATCGTCGTGGTGGACGAGGCGCACAAGATGACGAGCGACCTTTCGCTCGAAACGCTGGCGCGGTTGCGTCCGCGGGCAGTGCTGGGGCTCTCCGCGACGCCGGAGGCGCGCAACAACACGGTGTATTCAGTCTGGGCGACGGAGCTCTTCGACGAGGAGATGGTGAAGCTCCCGGTCGAGCTGACGGAGTTCCGCGACGACTGGACGCAGGCCATTCTGGCGGCGCTCGCGAAGAGGGCCGAGCTGGAGGAACTGGCCGCGAGGGAGACGGCGGAGGGGCGGGCGCCGTTCCTGCGGCCGATCATTCTGTTCCAGGCGACGAACGTGCGGGGCGAGGTGCCGCCGGACGAGCTGCGGCGATTCCTCGTCGAGGAGGCCAAGGTGCCGCCCGAGGCGGTGAGGACGGTGACGGCCGAGCAGAAGGAGCTGGACGGCGTGAACGTCCGTGATCCGAACTGTCACGTGACGTGCGTCATCACCGTGCAGGCGCTCAAGGAGGGATGGGACTGCCCGTCGGCCTACGTCCTGTGCTCCGTGGCGAACGTGCAGAGCGGGACGGACACGGTGCAGCTGCTCGGGCGCGTGATGCGCCAGC
>Ga0310691_10004079_pt1 | contig 16737 bp, 8 predicted proteins | sample 176DNAGHGlowgp2_FD_203887 | JGI IMG/M metagenome (GOLD analysis project Ga0310691, IMG submission 203887) | Sheep rumen microbial communities from Palmerston North, Manawatu-Wanganui, New Zealand - 1766 DNA GHGlow gp2 (v2) (version 2) | ecosystem: Host-associated > Mammals > Digestive system >...
TAAGAAGATTGAAAAAGGTGAGATAGGAGAATATATGGGAAATTCTTCTACAAGAGTTGTCGGTGCGTTTACACCAGAAGCAATGTGGGGAAGAGCTCCAAAGACAGGAACCTCAGGAACTCCTGCTCCTACAACATCAGGAAGCGGTTCTGGTTCTGGTTCAGGATCAGGAACTGGTTCAGGATCTGGTTCAGGATCAGGCTCAGGATCAGGCTCAGGATCAGGAGATGGATCTGGTGCACCAGGCCTTCCAGATGGTGGAGGAGTACCATTTGGACGTGCGTTTGATGATTATACTACTGCTACGGGATTAACACCTGATTTCGAAAGTCGTATGATGTCTAGAATGAATGACTTTAGGCGAATGGTTGAGGATTATCAAGATCAAATTGATGATCTAGAAAGAGATCTAGATAATTTAACTGATGAGCAACGTGTTGAACTTCAAAGATTACATACAATGCTAGATGATACTCAACACGATATTGATTTATTTAATGAACCAGCAAGACAAAAGCAAGAATACTTAGATCTTTCTGCACAAATTGATGAAGTAACAAGACAAATTCAAGCAGGAGATACAAGCCTTCAATCTACATTAGATGAATTAAATAGCAGAAGAGAAAGTACTTCGGCTAATTATGATGTGGCAGTTGAAAGAGTTAGATCTTTAATGGATACCAATACTGGAGATGGACCAGCTGAGTAATAATAATAAAAAATACAAAAATAGGAGTTAATTGCGGATTCCTATTTTTGTATTAGTGTTAAGGCGAGGAATTATGAAAAATAAAGTTTTTATTGGAATAATAATTGTGTTATTAGTTCTTTTATGGGGGCAAATGTTCTTTTACAATAATTATGGAAAGAGCTCAAGTAAGCAAGCAAATTCTTCAAACAGAGGCAATGTAGTTAGTCAAACTAAAAGAGAAGTTGCTAATGCAACTACAGAAATTGAAACTATTAATGATAACTATGATTTACTTTATAATAGCTATAAAGGACCAGTAGGAAAAGAGGAACTAAATAATTACATAAAGGATTTATTAGATAATAAAAAATTTACAACGCTATATAATAATCTAAAGAATAAATCTAAGGACTCAATGAATCAATATTATGATACTCATAAGAGTGAAATGGAATCATATAATATTTATACTTTTGAAGATGCTTATAATATATATGATCAGTTAAATCATGTTTTATGGGTAAAAAGTCCAATATGCGTATCTAGAAATATCGATATGACATCAATTGAAAGCACAGATGAATACACGAGTTTTAAAGTGATATTTAAATTTCACAATAACAATGAAATGACATTAAAGATTTCTTTAGGAAATTCAGAAAGTGCAGAGCATAGAATTATGCTTTCAGCATAATGAAAAGGAGAGATTTGGAAATGGCAAAAGTGAAAACTGAAAAAAACGATAGAAATAGTATAAAAAATATTGTGTTTTCGATAGTCATATTAATTTTAATAGGATTAAATTTAGTGGTTTTTATTAATCATAATTCTGAAAAGAAAAAAGCTGATGCAAATGCAACAAGTAATGAATTCAACCCTAAAAACATTGTGAGGGAAGTTGCAAATGACAATGTTGTTGAGCAATCTATGCAAAATAATATTAGTCAAATGGGTGAGAGAAATAGATGTCAAACTTATATTGGAGAGTTCTTAACTTGGATTGAAAAAGGAGATTATAATAAAGCTTATAACACTTTAAATAGTGAATTTAGGGCAAATTATTTTCCTTCAGTAGAAGAATTTAAAACTTATGTTGAAACACATTTTCCAAAAAATAGTGCTTTAACATATGAAGATATTGATAGACAAGCACCATATTATGTTGTAACAGTCAAAATGGATGATGATTCTAATAGTAATTTTGCAACATTAACAGAAAGATTTGTTGTAAGAGAAAATGGAAATAATGAATTTGAAATATCATTTCAAGTTCAATAATGGAGGAAAATTATGGATTTTAAAGCAAAGATAACTCTTTGGCTTAGACACTTTTGGGTAAAGTATAGAAGAGTAGTTTTAGTTATCTTTTTAGGTTGGCTTATTATATTTTTAATTAATACAATATTAAAAAACCACAAACCAGAGAAAGCGTTAAAGAGTACATATAATCCAGATGTTGCAGTAATAACTGACAATTCTGCACCTACGAGATATCAAGAAAAAATAAAAACAGCTATGGATGAATATGTTAAACATTGTAATAATAAAGAATATGAAGAAGCATTTGCTTTAATTACTGATGATTGCAAAGAATATTTATTCGATAATAATATAATTATGTTCCAAAAATATGTAGATAGTTTATTTAATAATAGAAAAATCTATAATTATCAAAGTTTTTCTAATTTCGATAGTTACTATATTTATGATGTAACAATATTGGATGATATAGGCGCTACAGGAACAACTGGAAATTATGGTACATACACAGAAAAATTCACCTTTGTAAGACAAAGTGATGGAAACTTCAAAATCTCTACGGGAGATTTTATTAGAAAAGTTAATGTAAACAAGCAACTAGAAGATAGCAATATGATAGTTAAATTAAATAGCTATTATCAAAGTTACAATAAAGTATCTTATGATATTACTATTATTAATAGAACTGATAAATATTTAGATATTGCTGATGGAACGATGGGAGCAGAGATTACTTTAAATGTAAATGGAGACAAGAGAACTGCAACCAACCTTTCAAATGCAGAAGTTGTTATAAGACCAGGAGCATCTGATACATTCACATTAATCTTTGATAAATATTTTGATGATAATAAGAATGCAACACAAATTAATTTTAACTGCGTAAGATTGATAGAAAACTATGATGGAACTAATGCAGACACTGCTACATCAGCGGATCAATACTATAGTTTTAATATTGGATTATAATAATTCAAATAGAAATGAGAGGAAAAATGGATAAAGCTACTAAGAACAAATTATGGCTTATGGTTATAATAGCTTTAGTTATAATAGGAATGCTACTTACTATAGTCTTTAATCAACTAATACCATTTTTATCTTCAAAAAAAGAATTGGCTAATCAAAATATAGTAGGCGATACAGAAAAAATAGAAGATGATACAGGTTATACTTATCTAGGAAAAGAAGAGGTCTTTAATAGTAATCTTCTTTCTAAGGAAGAATTTAAATCTCAATTAAACATTGGAAACTATTCAAATAATGTTTCTACAACTAAAATACTTACTGGAATTTCTAATATAGAATTATTTAATAACTATTTAATAGAACCAATTAATGATAATTCTATATTATCAATTTTAGATGAAAAGTATAAAACCGAAAAAAAGATAGATTCTAATAATGTTAAACATCTTGCAGGACAATATACATTTATACCTATAGGAACAAGTGCTTCTCTAGTGAATAATACTGCAGAAACATTTATATTCTATGGGTATAGAGTAAATGAAATTGATAAAGTTGCAAAAGAGTATGGATACATAGTAACTTTTAATTATGTTGTTAAAGCCTTTTCTATAGCTCCATATGAATTTCAAGAATTGAAAGATTTATTAGAAACAAAGGAATTGAAGGCAAATGCTAATATAGAGCAGAATATTTATAATAAATTATCGTTTCTTGAAGATTCAGCCAAAAACTATTCAAAAGAAGTGATTAGACAATTTAAATATAATACAAAGTACATGCCAGAATTAGCATATGTTGAATTAGATAATGAATATTCAAACAAATTTGGCTCTGCAAAAGCATATCAAATCTATATAAATAAAAATAAAGAAAAATTTGATGCTATTGAAGTAAGTACTAGCATTAAAAAAGTAAGTGAAGGAATAATTACTTATACTTGTACAGATATGAATCAAAATAAATATTTTATTACTACAAAAGAAAAAGACTTTTTTGATTTTAAAATAAAATTCTCAAATATTATACTTTAAAAATTGAGGAGATTGAGCATGAATGATGACGAACTAGATCCAGAAGAAGAGAAGGAAGAGGAAGAAGAACAAGAGCAAGAAAACGAACAAGAACAACAGGGACCTAATCCTGAAAAGGCAAAAGATGAAGTAAAGCAAAAAGTTGAAAAAGCCAAAAAAATGAAAGAAAAGATGCAGAAGGTAGAAAAGGCCCAAAAAGCAGCTAAAAAAGCTAAGCAAGTTAAGGCCGCAGCAAAGTTTGCATCAGGAGCGAAGAAATTCGCTTTATTAGCTAACCCTTATTTTTGGATTGCTATGTTGATTATTTTAGCAATCATTGTTTTGATTGGCTTAATAATGTCTTTTACAATAATGCCTTCTAATTTTTTAGGAAAAGCTAAACAATTTGTTGAAGGTATGATGAAAGACTTTTGTGGACTAGTTTGGGGTGACTCAACTTCTTCAATAAGTAATGGTAGTGATGAAGTAAAAGACTTAGCAAACTATATCCAAAACATGGGATATGACATACAAGGTTATGGATTTGGTGATGTTGAATATACAAGTGAAACAAAAGACAAACAAAAGGAAGTTAATGAAACAGATGAAAGAGCAAATGCAGTAGAAGGAAAAAGAAACTATGTAACTGAAGAGCAAGCTACTCAAGGAGGAGAAATAAAGAGAGTATTTGGCTTGCAAGCGGTTACAACTGTATCTAGTGATCAATATGAAGATGGTGATGAAATGTATAAAATCACTGGAAGATTTAGCTCTAAGAATAATGATTATTTAAGAGCATATCTTTCTGCAGAAGCGGCTACATATACTGAGGCTAGATATAGTATAAAAGGTTGGTTTAATGAGCTTGGTGATGCGATTGTTAAAGGCTTGGATGACATATTTGGAGGACACTCTTCACAAGATTGGGAAGATCCAGGCGATGTAGGAGTAAAGTCAGCATCAACAGGTATGCTTAATTTTACAAATGCAGGTGGAAACAATATTTTTAATTCTACATTAGATGGATCGCCAACAAGAATAAAAATAGATGTAAAGAATAAAAAACTTCTTCTTTATGAAAAGGCACTAAGTTTAGGATTATGGAAAATTCAATGGGGCCAAACCTTTAGTGTTGACTTAAGTAACTGGACTGCTATTTATGGAAGACCATTAGAACTATTCTTAGCATTACACTTATCAAGTATGATGCCAGATCTTCCATATCAAATGGCTGTTGATCAAGCATTTAATACAAAAGTAAATATTGGATTGCAAGATGCTACTATTAATTTTGATACACATATGAAAATTGAGGGGCATCAAGTAACCTTTGGTGAAAATGATGTAAAATCAGAAACTGGACAAGAAAATAAAGAAGAAAACCTAGATAAATTAGTGGACAAATTCTTACTAGAACAACTAGGAGCTACAAATCCTAATTCATTCTGGAATAAGATTAGAGATCATCTATATGACCAAAACTTTGCAAGGTCAGTAGGAGGGGAAGAGAATGCTAAGAAATACAGAAGATGTGTTGTAGAAGCATTCCAAGATCAGTTAAATATTGATGATACAACTACTGGTTGGTTAGGAAACAAAGATGCTATAAACTATAGAGCGGCAATGGCACAAGCAGATAAATATTTTAGAGAGCAATCACAAGATGCTAATGCAGCTAGAAAAGATATGGCAGAATTTATTAAAGAATACATTATTGACAAAATAAAGAATATAGGTGATGATGTTTGGTCTATCCTTACTGATGTTGGAGGATTTGTTACAACTGTATTAGCCGATATTGTTAATCTATTTGGTAATTTCTTTGAATGGCTAGATGGTTTATTACCTCCAATCGAAATCGATATGGGAGAAGGATTCTTATCAAAACTTGCTAATTGGATATTACCAGAGTATGATCCAGATAATCCACAATTGCTATCTTATAAGCCTAGAGGAAGTGAACCTATATCAGAAGAAGTAACCACAGAGAATGAAGATGGAACAACAACTACTACAACAGAATATACAGAGGAAGCCAAAAAAGGTGGCGGATTCTTAGTTGTAGATTTATTTGGAACTATAGCGGATACACTAAAAGATTTAGCTGATTCAATGAAGGATTTATTCTATGTAAAGATAGAAACAGGAAGCGATACAAGTGGAATTACTCTAAAAGATGACCAAGGAAATTCTTTTACAGCTAACTTATCTAATGATGACTATCAAAACTTAACAAGATTAGTAGCTGCTGGACTTGGTGGAACAAGTATAAAATGGCCTTATATCGAGAGTGTAACAAATCATTGGTATTATCACATAATTGACTTTTTTGGAACAGTTGGAAAAGATACATTGTATGGTGCTTATAAAAAAGCTGCAACTGCCAAGAAAACAATTAAATATAGTGATGAGGAAGGTGGCCTTGATGGATATGAGATAGAATTAACAGCGTTATTATCATCAGATGAAGGAATATTCTATCAAGTATGTGAGCCATATTTAAATGAAAAGCCAAATATTTATTTAAAGAAAATATTCCATGGAGCTTATTATAAATACGATGGAACAACTGAGACTGCTAGAAAAATAACAGCAGCAAGAGCGATAGAAGCAGAATATGAAACAGATGATTATGATGATTCTAAATTTGAAAAAGATCCTCAAAAAATAGTAGATAAAAATATAAAATACAATTGGCATAGTTCAGAAAGTGATAGTGCAAAATTAAAAATTACTTTAGAGGATGCAACAGAATATGTTAGTGCAAAGAAAGCACAAGTTGCAGTAACAAAAAAATCAAAGGCATTAATAAAAGCTGACGAAGAAGAGGAAAAAGGAAATCCTGATGAAGCAGAAGCACAAGTTCAAGATGTACTTGATGTAATGGAAGAAGATGGAGGAGAAATAGAGCTAGAAGAATTGGGTGAAGAAAGTCCAATGTGTAAAAAACTAGTTGATTTCAAATCTGATAAATCCAACACGTTAGAAGCTTTCTCAATATTAGAAAATGTTAATTCAGAAGCAGCAGATGTAAACTATAGACTTCTAAAAAAATTGATGGTAGAGATGGACTATTTCACAGAAGATGAGATGAATAGTCATGAAAAGAATATTCTACTATGGATTACAAATGTTGAAGGAACTAAAGGAGCAGATGTTGCAGCAACTATAAATAGAAATCTTGGAAAAACAGACAATGGAAAAAATAAAACAATAAGTGATACTGGAAGAGATTCAAATGAGTATGGAGTTGTAATTAGCAATTTCATGGAGAATACTCAAATAATTGCCCCAGGAGACGCAAAAGTAAAGAGTGTCGGAAGTGATGAACATGGAAACTATATAGAAATAGAATTTACAACACTTACTGATGATAAAGTATATCCTCTTCAAGGTACTATGATGTTATTACATCAAGATGATGAAAGAGATCCTTTCTACAATCAAGAAACTCCTTATGACAGAGAGCCTTTATATAGTGCAGCAGAAGTAATGAGAAGGTATAGATTCAAAGATACTTTCCAGGTTTTTGAAGATGATGATTTAGTTGGAATTACAATGAAGATTTCAGGCCTTCGTGATATTAAAGTAAGTGCAGGAGATACTGTTTTAAGAGGGGAAGAAATAGCAGGAAATCCTGAAACGGCAACAGAGGGCGAAGAAGACTCTGGAGATAAAATCTATGTTTCTATGAAAAAAGCTGATAAGACAAAAGTAGAAAATGTAGAAGATTATATAGATCCTGTATATACTTATGAAGATGAAAAAGATATGGCTGAAGAGCTATGGTATCTAGATCATCCTGAATACGGAAATAGATATAATACAGGGGGAAATCTAAACATCGATTATGTAGAATGGGCATTACAACAAGCAGAAAACTCTCTAGTTGGATATTGCCAAACACACAGATACTATAATGAAAACTCTAATGGATGCTTAGACGTTGACTGTTCAGCATTTGTTTATTATGCATTATTGAATAATAATTATGATGTTAGAAAATATAGTCCATCAGCATTTACTACAGGTGGAGGAGAGAGAGAAACTTTAACTTCTTTAGGATTTACTGAAATGGACTTCCCAGGACCAAATAATTGCCAAAAAGGTGATATTTTGTGGAGAGATGGTCATACAGAAATATATTCAGGAGATGGTAAGAGTGTAGGAGCTCATGGTGCAGACAACTTACCGGGAGGACACCCTTCAGGAAACACAGGCAAACTTGCTACAAATGGTGATCAAACTGGTGGAGAGGTTAGTGAAGTAAGTTGTAGTTCAAATTGGACTAAGATATTTAGACCACCTTTATCTGTTGGATCAGCTGTTGGATTAGCAAATGCAGCTGGCTATCAACCAAACTGGAATAATGATGCGGCATGGCAATCACCATCTAACCCTTTGGCAGCAGGATTTATGGGACAATGCACATATTTTGCATGGGGATGCTCATATGAATTATATGGTTTCGCATGCTGGGATGGATGTGGAAATGGTATAGATGTTGCAAGGAGTGTTGTAAGATGTAATCCAGATAAATTTAAATTATCTAGCACACCAGTTCCAGGAGCAATATTCAGTAAGCCTTCGGGCAGTATATATGGACATACTGGAGTTGTATTAGAAGTAAATCCTGATGGAAGTTGCGTAATATTTGATGGAAACTATGATGGAGTAACAAATTCAAGCTTTGAAGCAACTAAACATGATTGTGGTACTAGAACAATTCGTTTCCCTGCAGGCTCATACTTTGCTTGCCCAATAGAACCAAAAAAATAATATAAATGTATAGAGCGTAAAGCTCTATACATTTAATTAAATAATTAAAAGGAAGAAATATGAAAGATAAGAAAACTTTACTTTTAATAATAGTAGGAATACTTTTATTGTTAATAATAATAACGATAATATTAACCAATACATTAAAAAACAAAAGTCAAAGCAATTTTGATAATATCTCAGCCAATAGTGATGAAGAAAAAAATATTATAGATGAAAGTGCAGCTGAATACTATAATGTAGTTGAAGCTAATATATCAAATAATATAAATTTTGAATCTAAAGGTATAACTGAAGAAGATAGTAAAAAAGTTTATACTTTAAACGTAAGTACCTTATTTATGGATGCAATGGATAGTGTTAACTTATTCAATTCTAGATTGGGTAGCGTATATGATGAAGAGCATAATATTAATCAAGATGGTAATGTGTCTGATATAGATTTCAAAAAAGCAACATATAATTGTTTAGATCCAATATATATAAATAATAGTAATATTAGTGTAGAAAACATAAATCAACTAGCAGGTCACTATGTATTTGTTCCTACTAATGGATTTAGATGCTTACAAATAAACCAAATAGTTATACTTTTTGGAAATAGAATAGATACAGATAACAAAACACAGGAAGAGTATGGTTATATTGTTCAATTAAATGAATCAGATAAAGTGTTTTCTATTATTCCATATGACTTTATGAAAAGTGCAGGAATCACTTCTATGCAAGAAGGTAATAAGATAAACTTAAATGATAGTAAGAAAGTTGAAGCAAAGGATAATAACTATTATTCTCCTTCAAGACTTGAAGCTAGAAGAATTGCTACAGAATATTTAAGAATGTTTAAAGTAGCAAGTATAAATAATCCAGATTTAGCATATTCAAAACTAACATCAGATAATAAAAGCAAATATGGATCAGCTGAAATATTTAAACAATATATGAATAGTAATTATGATAAATTAAATGAAATTAACGTTTATACAGCAACAGAGAAAAAAGATGGAGACTACTATACATATACATGTCATGACTATAACGGAAATACATTCTATATTAAAGTTAATTCAAAAAATGCTTTTGAATACTCTATTGAATTATCCAACATAGCCTTCTAAAGATAATACTGAAAAGATGCAATGTTTTAACCGGGAGGAGGTGGATAGAGTGGATGATGAAGAAATAGACACAGATGAAAATGAGTTAGATGAATCAGAAGAACAACAAGATTCAACAGAAGAGCAAGGACCTAATCCGGAAAATGCTAAAGATGAAGTCAAGAAAAATATAGATCGAGCTAAAAAGACAAAAGAAGCAATGCAGAAGGCTCAAAAAGCAAAGAAAACTGCCGAGACAGCTAAGAAAGTTAAGGCAGCAGCAAAGTTTGCATCAGGAGCGAAGAAATTCGCTCTTTTAGCCAACCCTTATTTCTGGATTGCATTATTAATAATTATAGCTTTAATTGTTCTAATTGGAATAATAATGTCATTCACTATAATGCCATCGAATTTTTTGGGTAGATGTAAGAAATTTGTTGAAGGAATGATGCAAGGATTTTGCGGATTTATTTGGGGAGATTCAACTTCACCAATAAGTAATAGTAGTGATGATGTAAAAGACTTGGCAAATTATATCCAAAACATGGGTTACGATATTCAAGGATATGGCTTTGGAGATGTAGAGTACACTAATGATACAGAAAAACAAAGAAAAGAAGTACAAGAAACAAATGAAGCAGCAAATGCTATTGATGGAAAAAAGAACTTTGTAACAGAAGAACAAGCTACTCAAGGAGGAGAAATCAAAAAGGTATATGGTTTAACTGCGGTTACGACAGTATCTAGTGATCAATATAAAGATGGATCTGAAATGTTCAGAATTACAGGAAGATTTAGCTCAAAAAATAATGATTATTTAAGAGCGTATCTTTCGGCAGAAGCTGCTACTTACACTGAAGCTACATATAGTATAAAAGGCTTCTTTAATGAGTTAGGATCTTCTATAATCAAAGGATTAAGCGATATATTTGGTGGTAATTCATCAGATGATTGGAAAGATCCAGGGGATGTAGGAGTAAAATCAAAATCCACTGGTATGCTAAACTTTACGAATTCAGGTGGAAATAATATATTTAATTCTACATTGGGGGGATCTCCAACAAAAATAAAAGTAGACCCTAAAAATAAGAAATTAATCTTATATGAACATTCATTGAGTATATTTGGTGTTAGCAAGATTCAATGGGGACAAACCTTTAGTGTTGATTTAAGCAACTGGACTGCTATTTATGGAAGACCATTGGAATTATTTTTGGCATTACATTTATCAAGTATGATGCCAGACCTTCCATATCAAATGGCAGTTGATCAAGCTTTTAATACAAAAGTTAATATTAATCTAGAAGATGTTAAAATATATTTTGATACAACAGTAACATTAGATGGACACAGAGTTACTATTGGAGGAGATTTTGATGGAGCAGTTAGCACTCTTCCTGGAGTAGGAGCTTCAGATTTACCACCGAATGTTCAAGCATGCTATAACTTATGGCATTCAAAAGGCTTAACAGATGTTCAAATAGCAGCTATTTTGGGAAATGCATATAGAGAGTGCGGAGGAGTAAGCAACTTGGATTGGAATGCACAAAAATCAGCACTAGATGCAGGAGAAGATTTAAAACTAGGAAATGTAAATGGATTAAGTTGCACATTAGCAGGATTTTTATCTGGCTATGGATTAGAATTATTACAACAATATGCTTCTGTCGTTGGCAAAGATTGGGGGGATGCTACTACTCAAGCAGAATTTGTTTACTATACTTTGTGGGGAGAATATGCAGCTAAATGTAAAGAAGAGAAAGGTGATGCTGCTTATCAAATTATATTAGAAGATATAAGAGGTTCTGGTACTGCTTATATGACTACTGGACAATGGAAGAACTATAGTGGCCAATATCCTTTTGAATCTTCATTTAGAGATGAAACAAATCCTTCGGCTGCTGCATGGGCATACTTTATTTGCTATGAAGGAATGGCAGGAAATGAAGACCAAGCCTGTTTTTGTAGAGAATGTGCTGACTATTGGTATCAAAGAATTCAAAATAGTAGTGCTTCAAATGGAAGTGACGGAACAGGAACTACTGGAGAAGGTAACAAACTAGGATGTACATGGAGATTAACTGCATATGCAGATAATCCTCAAGATCAAGGACAATATGTAGGACAATTTGCTGGATCAGATGTAGCAGGCCCAGGAGTACCAGGAAAAACTATAGCTATTGCACAAGATGTAATGGCAAAATATAATTTAAATTTTGGTGATATTATAAGAATTGATGGAAAAGATTATATTCTAAATGATCATGGTGGTGGAGAAATGGCAGGAAAAGATGCTATAGATATATTTACTACAGAAGACCATGAATATGATGAAGCATATAATCATAATACTTCAGATGTTTATTTAGTTGGACATAATGGAAATTCAAATGGTATGTCTGCAGAAAGCCCATCTTCAAGTAAATCACTTTCAAATTATTTGCCTTCTGCAAATACTGTAAGAAAAAAGAAGAATTATGAAGCACTAAAAGAGGCTATAGGGAAGGGAGACCCTGTTCAAGTTACTTTAGTAGATGACGATGGAGAAACATTCACTATTTCGTTAGCACAAGAAGATATAAAAAAACTCTTGAAATTAATTGAAGCAGGAACAAGTGGTACAAATATAAAATGGCCAAATATCGAAAGTGTAACAAATCATTGGTATTATCATATTATAGATTTCTATGGGACAATAGATGAAGATACTCCATATGGAGCTTACAAAAAAGCAAAGATAGCTAAAAAGACCATTAATTATAAAGATGAAGATGGAGAGTTAGATAAGTATAATATAGAATTAACTGCTTTATTAACATCTCAAAATGGAATCTATTATCAAGTTTGTGAACCATATTTAAATAAAAAACCTTCAGTATATTTAAGAAAAATATTCCATGGTGTTTATTATAAATATGATGGTACAACAGAAACAGCTAGAAAGATATCTGCAGCAAGGGCGATAGAAGCAAAATATGGAACAGATAATTATAATAGTGACAAATTTGAAAAAGACCCACAAAAAATTGTTGATAAAAATATAACTTATAATTGGCATAGTACAGATAGCGATAGTTCTAAATTGAGTGTTACTTTAGAAGATGCAACTGAATATGTTAATGCTAAAAAGGCTCAAATCAAGATTCAAAAGCAATCTGATGCATTAATATCTATAGATAATCAAGAAATAGAAGGAGCAGATGGCGTTTCAGCTTCAGCAGAAGAGTTTTTAAATGCTGCTCAAGAAGTAACAACATATATTAAGCAAAACGATTTCCACTATGGAGATGCTCAGCACATGCCTCCTATGGCAAATGGTGCAACTAATAGTGATGGATCAAAATATATTTCTTGTGATAGACTTGTTGCATGGGCTTTATATAAAATAGGATTTAAAGATCAGCCACAAAATGGTTTGGTCGTATCACAAATATATGATTATTGTACTAATAAAGGGTGGCAAAAGATAACTAATAGTAGTGAGGTCCAAGCAGGAGATATTGTCTTGACAGGATCATCTGAAACAGATTTAATTCATACTTTTATTTGTGCAGGACAAAATAAGAGATATGATTGTGGAAGTGACGAACGAATAAGACTTGAAGGACAATATAGTGGATATACTTCTCAGCCATTTGATGAGCCAATAAGTTCAAACTTTGTTTGCGCTTTTAGAATTACAGGAGAGGTAGAACCAGAAGAAACTGTTGATATGTCTCCTGAAGAAGCTCAGCAAATAATTGATAAAATGGGCGAAGATGATGGAGAATTAGAAGTAAATGAGTTGGGTGAAGAAAGCCCAATGTGCAAAAAGCTAGTTGATTTTAAATCTAACAAATCAAATTCATTAGAAGCATTTTCTTTATTAGAAAATATAAATTCAGAAGCGGCAGATGTAAACTATAGACTACTTAAAAAGTTGATGATAGAGATGGATTATTATTCTGAAGATGAAATGAACTCTCATGAGAAAAATATTTTACTATGGGTAACAAATGTAGAAGGAACAAAAGGACAAGATGTTGCAGATAAAATAAATGCAAATTTGGGTCAAACATCAGAAACTATTTATAAAACATTAAGTGATACAGGTAGAGATGCAAATGAATATGGAATTCAAATTAGTAACTTTATGGATAATACAACTGTAGTTTGCCCAGGAGATGCAAAAGTAAAAAGTACAGGTGAAGATGAGCATGGAGAGTTCATAGAACTTGAATTATTGACTCTAAGTGATGAAAAGCAATATCCTGAAAATGGACATATGATGCTTTTACATCAAGATGATGAAAAAAATAAAGATTATAACATTGAAACAAAATATGAAGATGACCCAATATATAGTGCAATTGATGTGTTAAAAAGATATAGATTTAGGGATACATATCAAGTTTTTGAAAAGGATGATGTTGTAGGAATTACAATGAAAATATCTGGTCTTCATAATATAAAATACCATGAGGGAGATAGCGTTTTAAGAGGAGAAATAATAGCTGATAATCCTAAAAATGGAGTAGATGAAGAAGATGGAGAAGATGGTCAAAAAGGAGATATAATTTATGTCTCAATGAAAAAGCCAGATAAAACAAAGATAGAAAATGTAGAAGACTACATAGATCCAACATATACTTACGAAGATGAAAAAGACATGGCTGAGCAACTATGGTATTTAGATCATCCTGAATATGGAAACAAATATCAAGCGACATCTAATAAGAAGGTTTCTGATTATGATAGTGGCTACAATATAATAAAAGGTGCAAACAATGAAGAAACTATTTGGTTTACCTTAATTGGAATTTATGGATATTCTCCAGAAGGTGCAGCAGCTATTATGGGCAACTGGTATTGTGAATCGGGATTTGAACCTAATAATGCACAAAACACATATAATTCATCATCGGGATTATCAGATGATCAGATAACAGCAATGATAGATAGTGGAGAAATCTCTAAGGATTCCTTTGTTAATACTGCTTATGGATATGGCTTAGCTCAATGGACTTATTGGAGCAGAAAAGAAGCAATGTATGATTACTTGAAAGGAAATGGACTTTCTATTGCAGATTTAGGAGGCCAAATTGGTTTTGCAAATACTGAAATGAAGAATCTAAATTGCTATGGAGAACTTACTAGTCAAGATAAATCACGAGATGATATCTATCATTTAACTGAAGTTTATCATGATGAATATGAAAGATCTGCTGGTAGAAACATTGATGCTAGAGCTCAAGCAGCGCTAGAAATCTATGACAGAAATAAAGATAAACAAATTCCAGAACATAATGGTGGATATAATGGTAGTTCTGATATTGAGTATGTTCAATGGGCAATTGATAATATGGCAAACAATGATCGTGTTGGCTATAATACTCCAAATCCTAACGATTGGAAATATAGTGACACCGGTTCTTGGGATGTTGACTGTTCTTCAATGGTATATTATGCTTTAAAGGAAACAAGATATAGTGAATGGGGAGGAACATGTGCAATGGGAACTGCAAATGAACCGGACATGTTATCGGCAAAGGGATTTGTACAACATGAATTTCATTCTATAGATGAACTTGAACCAGGAGACATTTTGTGGACAAGAGGAACAGGAAGAGATGGCCAATATCACCATCATACAGAGATATATGTTGCTGATGGAAAGAATGTTGGAGCTCATTCAAACTATGATGGTGAATATGGTGATTCAAGTGGAAAAGAAGTTAATGTTCAATCTTGTGCAACATATTGGAGATATTATTTTAGAGAAGGGAGATAAGGAATGAGTAAAAAAACAAAGACTATACCACTATTTGCAATTGTGATAGTAATACTACTTTTAGTACTTTCTCTCTTCATCATTGCAAAGAATATACATAAGGATGATGTAAATTCTCCTGATACTAACTCTACTGAAATTGCAAACACTGTTGAAAATAATGTAGCGACAAATGTAAATGAAATAGTTCCTAATGAAGTCATTGAACCTACACAAGAAGAAATAGGAGAAGATTCAAGAAAGTTTTTTGGAGATGTTGATATATTAAATTCTAGAAATGAGTATTTAAGTGCAAAACAATGCATTTCAGATTATAATTATTTACTTAAAATGTTAGCATATAAAAGATACAATCAACTAGAGCCTGGAGACAATGCAGACTATGCAAAATTAACACTTAATTTATTAGATAAAAGTCAAATTGAATTATTAGGAATAAATGAAGAAAATATATATAATTATTCTGGTAATTATAATTTTGTAGCTCAATCAGGCTATAGACTGGTAGGAGATTATGATTCTGCAACAGTTATTTTATTTGGATATAGGATTGATTTAAACTCAAATAATACTGAAGATTATGGATATGCAGTTAGATATGACTCTTCATCAAATACTTATTCAATGTTTTCTTATGAATATTTAGTAAAAAAAGAGCTTACAAATTTAAGCAAAGGAAAGAAAATAGAATTATATAATTCTGAGCTTACCAATAATGGAAATAATGTTTTCAAATATATAAATGGAAATCCATATGATATTGCAGGAGATTACTTAAATACCTTTAAACTAAATTCTATTTATAGACCAGACTTAGCATTTAAAGAGCTAAATTCTAGCTATTCAACTAAATTTGGAAATGCAGAAACTTTTGCAAATTATATTAACAACAACCAATCAAAACTAAATTCAATCATATTGGGTGGATGCAACAAGGTAAGTAGTGGAACAAATATTAAATTTGTTTGCCAAGATACTAACAATAATACATTCAATATTATTGCAGAACCATATGATAATATATTTGATTTTAAAATTGAATTTTCAAATGTTATTTTATAGATTTATTTCAAATAAATTTACTTAAGAAAAGCCTTGCATTAAGGCTTTTTTTATGTTATAATTTAACACGTTATAACACACACTAAAGCAAGTTTA
>Ga0310691_10004080_pt1 | contig 16734 bp, 10 predicted proteins | sample 176DNAGHGlowgp2_FD_203887 | JGI IMG/M metagenome (GOLD analysis project Ga0310691, IMG submission 203887) | Sheep rumen microbial communities from Palmerston North, Manawatu-Wanganui, New Zealand - 1766 DNA GHGlow gp2 (v2) (version 2) | ecosystem: Host-associated > Mammals > Digestive system >...
GGACCATAGAGATTGACATTACGCCGTCGGCATCGACCTGCAGGTTCAGTTCCTCTTTCTTAAGTCCCGGAACAGCGAACTCAAGTTCGTAGTTCTTCTCATTCTCGATTACGTTCAGAGCCGGTACACTGGCTGCGGTGCGGGTAGTGAACCAATCGTCATTCATAAAATCGTTGAACAGACTGGGTAACCAATTCTGATTGTAATTCTGATTTCTTCTTGCGAGTAACATAGTTGTAACCTCCTATACTTTAATTGTTAAACATTCTGTTTTATCCGGCTCCCTTTCGGGGCGCCTTCGCAGTATAAGAGACAAATCCGATGCCAACAAATATAGTGTGACAAATTGTCATACTATATATAATATTGTGTGACAAGCTGTCAAAGGTCAACCAGCGGAGTGGACCAAATGTCACCACTCAGACTCTTGCGCTCATTGTCTATCTTGAGCAGTGCCTCGCGAATTTTACTGTCCAGAGCATGGTCCAGGTCACAATAGCCGCAGTTGTTGATTGCGGACAGCACCTTTACTACAGTAAGTTGTCCGGTGTCGGTGGCGGGTACGTATGCGGGCTCGCGTTCATCGTTCTGGAGTACTGTCTCCAACAGGCCGGAGTCGGTCAGGGTATCAAGTGATGAGACTACGTAGCGCAGCGGAATGTGCAGCTCGTCGGCCAACTCCTTACGGGTCAGGGCTGTCTCATGTCTGTTGAACCGTTTGCAGATGCATGCCATTACCATCAGACTGTAGAAATCCTCGTGCCGACGGCTTATCTTTTCGGGTTCCTTGAAATAGTTGAAGTTGTCATTGTTCTGGCTTACATATGCCAATTCACATCCGAACAGTATTATGGCCCAGGATACGTTGAGCCAAAGGAGGAACAGCGGCAGGGCTGCGAAACCTCCGTATATGGCGTTGTAGCTGGAGAGTGAGAACTGTCCGTTGAAGTAGAGGTTCTGGAGAGCCTGAAAGAGGCATCCTGCAATGATACCCGGAATGATGGCATACTTGAACCTGACCTTGGTGTTGGGCATGAATATGTAGAATCCGGTAAGTATCAATCCTGCAACTACATATGGTAGCGCATCCTCTATGATGAATTTGGCGAATCCTCCCAGAAGCTGGAATCCTTCCATATGCGAGAGTACGCTTGATGCCAGTGCTGACATACCGCAAAGACAGATTATTCCAATGGGAATAAGCAGAATCAATGAGAAATAATCGGTTATCTTGCGGCCCATGCGGCGTGATTTTTTAACGTGCCAGATGGAGTTGAGGTTGGCTTCGATACCATCGGCCAAAGAATAGACAGAGAAGAGCAGGAACAAGAGGCCGATACCGATGAATGCGCCGCTGGATACGTACTGCATGTAGCCGTCAATGAACTGCATTACGGAGTTGAGGGATTCATTTTCACCAATGATACCGTTCTTGAGAAGTCCGGTTACGATGTTTTCGAATCCGAATCCGCGGGCAACAGCGAAAATAAGCGCCAGGATAGGCACTATGGCAAACAGAGTGGAGTAGGTGAGCGCTGCTGCACGTGTCATGACCTTGTCGTCAAGGAATGTGCGTACGGCTATCACAACGACCTTTACGGTATTGGCGATAGCGCGGCGCAGAGGCCCTTTCTGATAAAGCTCAAATGACCAGATATCCTTGGTTACGAATACGGTTATGCGGTTTATCAGTGCCTTGAGCTTGCTCTCTTTTTTATCAGCCATAGCAATTAATTGTTAGTCAGGGAACAAATGTAGTCAAAATTTCAAAAATAGTACAAAAGGGGACTGTCCCCTTTTGTATCATTTTTTGAGTTTGGCTTTGAGGAAGCGGCCGGTGTATGATTCGGGGCAGGCGGCGACGTCTTCGGGGGTGCCGCAGACTACAAGGTGGCCTCCGCGCTCGCCGCCCTCGGGACCCAGGTCTATTACGTGGTCGGCACATTTGATTACATCCATGTTGTGCTCTATTATTATTACGGTGTGACCGCGGCGTATCAGAGCGTCGAATGATTCCAGCAGCTTGCGGATATCGTGGAAATGCAGGCCGGTAGTGGGTTCATCGAATATGAATATGGTGGGATCGGCCTTCTCCAGGCTCAGGAAGTAGGCCAGTTTCACGCGCTGGCTCTCACCGCCCGACAGGGTGGATGATGACTGTCCAAGTTTAACGTAGCCCAGTCCTACCTGGCGCAGCGGCTCCAGTTTCTTGACAATGCGGCGCTCCGTGGGGTCATCGGACGAGAAGAACTCGACAGCCTGGTTTACTGTCATCTCCAGTACGTCCCAGATGTTCTTGCCCTTATAGGTCACCTCCAGGACATCGTTCTTGAAACGGCGGCCGTGACAGCTCTCGCATACCATCTGCAGGTCCGACATGAACTGCATTGACACCGTCACAACGCCTTCTCCCTTGCACTCCTCGCAGCGTCCGCCCTCGGAATTGAATGAGAAATGTGTGGGCCGATATCCCATCTGATGCGACAGCGGCTGGTCGGCAAAGAGTTTGCGAATCTCATCGTAAGCCTTGACGTAGGTGACGGGGTTGGAGCGGGTGGTCTTGCCTATGGGGTCCTGATCTACAAACTCCACGGAACGTACCATGCCGGTATCGCCCTCAATGCCCATGCACTCGCCGGGACGCTCGGTCGATTCGCTGTAGATGTTCTTGAGGTGGCGGTAAAGTACATCACGCACCAGGGTGCTCTTGCCCGATCCGCTCACGCCCGTTACAACGGTCATCACGTTGAGCGGGAACTTGACGTCAATTCCGTCCAGGTTGTTCTGGCGGGCGCCTACCACCTTTATATAATTGTTCCACGGGCGGCGTGACTGCGGAACAGGTATGCATTCCTCGCCGGTCAGATATTTTACGGTCCAGCTATCCGAATTCTTCTCCAACTGGCTGGTGGGTCCCTGATAGATTATCTCACCGCCGTGACGTCCGGCCTCCGGCCCCACATCAATGATATAGTCCGATGCGCGTATAATCTCCTCGTCATGCTCCACCACCACAACGGTGTTGCCTATCTCCTGCAGCTGACGCAATACCTTGATAAGCTTGTCGGTATCGCGGCTGTGCAGGCCGATGCTGGGCTCGTCAAGCACGTAGAGCGATCCCATCAGGCTGCTGCCCAGCGATGTTACCAGATTAATGCGCTGGCTCTCACCTCCAGACAACGTTGCGCTGGCACGGTTCAGAGTAAGATACTCCAGACCTACATCGAGCATGAACTGTATGCGGCTGTTTATCTCTATGAGCAGACGCTTGGCTGCCTTGGCCTCATGCTCAGGCAGAGTGAGCGTATCAAAGAATTTCTTGAGTTCCGATATGGGCATCTCAACCAGCTGGTTGATGGACTTGCCGCCCACCTGTACGTAACCGGCCTCCTTGCGCAGGCGTGTTCCGTGACACTCGGGGCAGACGGTCTTGCCGCGGTACCGGGCCAGCATGACGCGGTACTGGATCTTGTACTGGCTCTTCTCCAGCATACGGAAGAAGGTGTCAATGCAGGTCTCCTCCCAGCCTCGCTCGTCACGGCCGCGGCCGCTTCCATGCCACAGGTAGTCTTTCTGCTCCTGTGTAAGCTGATAATATGGCGTGAATATCGGGAAATCGTGCTCCTGTGCGTGAAGGATAAAGTCATCCTTCCATCCGGTCATTACGTCACCGCGCCAGCACACCACCGCACCGTCATAAACGCTCAGTGCGCGGTTGGGAATGACCAGTGACTCGTCAATGCCTATTATACGTCCGAATCCCTCGCACTTGGGGCAAGCCCCAACGGGTGAGTTGAATGAGAACAGGTTGTCGGTAGGCTCCTCAAACTTGATGCCGTCGGCCTCAAAGCGGTTGCTGAACTTGTGGAGCTGGGTATCGGGCGTATCGTAAAAACGCAGTGCACATTCGCCACCGCCCTCAAAGAATGCGGTCTCCACTGAGTCAGTGAACCGGCTCAGGGTCTCTTTTGAGTCATCGGTAGTGAGTCGGTCTATGAGCAGGTAAATCTCCTTGGTGTGCTTGGAGAGTTCTGCCAGTTGCTTGCTGTCGGCCAGAAGGTCCTCAATGCGGATTATATCGGCCTTGTATTCGATGCGGGTAAATCCCTCCTTAAGTGATGTGCGCAGCTGCTCCTCCAGATTACGTCCGCCGCGCATGGGCATCGGCGCCAGAACGGTAAAGCGTACACCCTTGGGCTGTGAGAGCATGAAACTTACCACATCATCCACGCTGTGCTTGCGCACCTCCTTGCCGCTTACGGGCGATATGGTATGGCCGATGCGGGCAAACAGCAGTTTGAGATACTCGTAGATCTCAGTCTGTGTACCTACTGTGGAGCGGGGGTTGCGGTTGCCAGAGCGCTGCTCGATGGCTATTGTGGGGGGCAGACCTTCTATGAAATCGCACTCGGGCTTTTTCATTCGGCCCAGGAACTGGCGTGCGTATGATGAAAGCGATTCCACATACCGGCGCTGGCCCTCAGCATACAGCGTGTCGAAAGCAAGTGATGACTTGCCTGATCCTGACAGACCGGTAATGACTACGAACTTATCGCGCGGTATCTCCACGCTCACGTTCTTGAGGTTGTTTACCCTTGCGCCTTTTACCCTTATGGAATTATTATCACTCATCATACTGAAAGTCTTATGGTTTTATTGTGCGATGCGGAGCCCGTATGTACTCACTCCGTAACCGAACCAGTATCCCAGCCCGCCCTCAATATTGCCTGTCATATTGCTGGAGTAGGGCAACAATGCCACATGGCTGAACATAACGTTCTCATCATGCTTGCTCCAGAACCGGTATGCAGCAGAGTCCATTGACGCCAGCTTGAAACTGACGCTGTCACCAAGGTGGTAAAAATAGTCAGGCATAACTATGGGATCTGAATTCCCACGGTTGACGACCGCCATGTCATTGTTGAGGCGGCTGTCATACGTGCCCATATATGAAGCCAGGTATGTGTTGTCACGCTCTACGTCCATGCTGAAAAAACGATAGTATCTGACATCGGGATGTGGTACCACATGCGCCTTGACCAGATACAGGGTATCTGCGGAACTGTGTCTCTCTACAGCTATCGAATCTATGCTTCCAAGCTGGGGGATTGTGGTTACGGCCTCGGCATAAAGGCCTTTCCAATCAACTTGGAGCCGGTATGTTCCTCCCGGTTCACCTTTCAGTGCATCTGTGGTATAGCATAACTTCAACAGGTATTCGTCTTTCATACTGGGCAGGAGCGTGTATGTCCGGTCATCGTGTGTCACCGTTACGTTTGCGTTCAGGGCTACATGACCGATAAGGTCTGCCATCTTCTTTTTGTCATAGTTGACGGATACGGATGATGTTATAAACACCACGGGGGCACTGCCGCTTTCTATCCATCCCTCAACGACAATCATTTCGGGTGAATCGGCAAGCTCGGGCGTGCATGAGACCGTCAGAAGCAGTATAGCCAATATGTATCTGAATATCTTCATCTCAGAATCTGCATGAATAACTTATTGATGGTATAACCGGGATTACAAGTTTAGCCAGTTTGTAGCGTATGGTCAGCTCGTCCTCATCGGCTCTTATGTATCCCATGTTGTAGTTCTTGTGGGCAGTGGCGTTGAATACCGACAGGTTGATGCTCTGCTCCAGGTTACGGCGGCGTGGCAGGTTGTATGTAGCCGAAAGGTCCAGGCGCATATACATGGGGAGTCGGGCAGAGTTGAAGTCATCATAATAGATGAGCAGAGAGTTGGAGAGCAGATATAGATTCTTGGGCGGAGTATAGGGGTTGCCCGATGCCATGGTGAGATTGCCTCCCAGATCAAACTTGCCGATCTTATAAGAAAAGACTGTGTTGAGTTCATGCGCCCGCTCGTGGGATGAGTGGAAGTAGGAGGGGAACAACTCTCCGTCACCCCGACGGATAGACTGGCCATATGAGTAACTTATCCATCCTGTAACCTTGCCGGCCTGCTTGGCAATCATCAGGTTTATGCCGTAATTGTATCCTGAGCATATCAGTAGGTTGTCCTCAAGCCTGTATGGATGGGTTAGGAGGTCAAATATGAATCCGGTATATTCAAGTTGGTTGGTAAGTAGCTTGCCGTATAACTGGACAGAGAGCGCATACATGGAATGCTTTAGGTCCTGGTCATATGTAAGGGTTCCGAAAACTGATTGCTGAGGTTTGTAATAACGGCCTGCGGATAGCCAGAACTCATTAGGCATCCCTGCGCTTGTCATGCCTGTCTGGCTCAGATACTGGTGTTTAATGCCGGACTCGGCAGTGAACGAACCGTATCTGTACAGGTTGAGTTCTATTGTGAGCGCAGGGTCCAGGTTTACGCACTCATATCCTTCATTCACATTGTATGCAGACAGGAGCAGATGCGGAGTAAAACCCCAACTTCTCCCGGCTTTGAACTGTCGGTTGATAGCCAGATTGCCCAGGAATGATTTCTGGACGGGCTGGGAGGGCATTATTACCTTATTGTCAGTAACATGCGGATCCTGAGGCAGTATGTGGAACAGGCTCAGGTCGGCATCAAGGTTGTAATTGTGCGGCAGGTTGATGGCGGTGCTTACTCCGGTATTGGTTATATGGGCGTTCATGTCGCCGTTAATAATCTCATTTCGTATGTCGCCTAGGAAGTTGTATCTGGAAAGAAAGACTGAAGTCTTAGATCTGACAGTCCTGCCCTGGTGCCTCCATCTGAGTGATGCCAGCGTGTTACCCCAATAGCAATTCATGTCAATCTTTGCAATACCGTATGTGGTCTTTCCAATATCATGACTCCATAAGGCGTTGAGATCTATAGTGTTGCGCGAGTCTATCCGGTGTAACAGAGTTACGTTGGCATCGGTGAACCCGTATCTTAATGGATTGCCGTCATACTCAAGCAACGGTCCGTAAATGGCATTGATGAATGAGCGTCTGACAGAGAGGGTCAGGTATGTATCGGCCGACAGAGGGGCATGCAGTGTACCCTGTCCGGATATTAGTCCCAGCGATGCGGTTCCAGACAGGCGTGCCGGAATAGTGTCAACATGGTCAAGTGACAGATAGGCACCGAGATGAGGTGTTCTGGTTGACGTGCTGAACTCCACTTTAGGCAAATGGTCCTGATTGAAAAGAGAGAACAGACCGGTAAAATTCATGTTTCCGTAAACCGGAATGTCTGATACGGTAATGATGTTATGTGATGATTCGCCACCCTGAACATGCAGGCCTCCCGTTTGTTCGGAGTTGGTTGATACACCTGGTAATGACTGGAGGTAGAGTATGGGGTCCGTATATCCGAACATCCTGGGATAAGTCTCCATGAGTTTTGCGTCAATGCGCAGACCGGAAGCCATTGTGCCGCTTATGGCCGACAGGTTGCGGTGTTCTATGAGGGTAACCTCCGGAATGGTAGAGTAGATGGTGTCCTCCTGCCCCATTACAATCAGAGTATGCGGCAAGAGGGTCATAAATATGATTGTCCTGATTATTCTGTTCATTCTTGTTCCGGGATAACCGTACATTGTTATCCTACTCAACCTTTCTTTGTAAACGGCCTGCAAAATTACCGAAAATAACCGAAAAAAAACAGTAACTTTACGGAGCAAATCAGAATGCTTCAATATGTTCTCACGCAAGACACGATACGCTATCATGGCTCTGACTATACTGGCCAGGGAATATGGTCAGGCCGCAGTTCCGATGAGCCGGATTTCGGAGGAACAGAATGTGCCTATCCGTTTTCTGGAGGGTATATTCCTTCAGTTGCGTAATGAGGGAATGCTTGTCAGCGAGCGTGGAGTGAGCGGCGGTTACCGTCTGGCTAGGCCTCCCCGTGAAATCAAGGTTCTTGACGTTATCCTGGCCATGGGTGAGAAGGTGGGAATGATATCCTGTCTGGATATATGCGGCAACTCGTTTGAATGTGAGTTCGGTCTTGACAGGGAGAAATGCCGCATCAGGGATATGTTCGGTGATATCCAACAGATTATTCACGCCAATCTTTCTTCACGTACCCTTGAAGATTTTGTTTGATTTCCTTTGATAGTACATTATAATGGTATAGTTTCGTGCTCCGTAATACTACATCAATTCTATGTACTTTAAAAATTGCAATCTGAAATCCTTTACGCCCCTGCTGGCGGCATATCTGCTCTTTTCATCATGCCAACACAGGGAAACGGATAATGTAGAGACGGACAATCTTCAGGGAAGCATCTCAATATCAGGCGCATTCGCACTCTATCCGATGCCTGTGGCGCAGCCCAGGAGGCAAGGACTCAATTGTACTCACTTATCTGGCATACAAGGCCTTCTATCCCGCTAAGATACCGTTCCCGCTTGTACATATAGATACAGGATACAATTTTCCCGAGACGCTGGTCTATCGTGATGAACTTGTAAAACGTCTGGGAGCCGACCTGGTGGTAGGTTCGGTCCAGAAGTCCATCGATGAGGGCAAGGTTGTGGAGGAGAAGGGATTAAACGCCAGCCGCAACATACTGCAGACTGTGACCCTGCTGGATACACTGGCGGAGCACAAGTTTGACTGCGCCTGCGGAGGCGCCCGCCGTGATGAGGAGAAGGCACGCGCCAAGGAGCGCATATTCTCACACCGCGACGAGTTCGGACAGTGGAACCCCAAGAACCAGCGCCCTGAGCTTTGGAACATATTCAACGCCAGGAAAGAGCCCGGAGAGCATTTCAGGGCATTCCCCATAAGCAACTGGACCGAGATGGACGTTTGGCAGTACATCTATCAGGAGAATATAGAGCTGCCCAGTCTGTACTATACGCATACGCGCAAGTGTTTCTTCCGCGCCGGCCGCTGGTGGTGGGAGAACCCCGAAAGACGCGAGTGCGGCCTTCACAGCCGCCAAAAATGATACAAAAGGGGACTGTCCCCTTTTGTATCATTTACAGGATTTTCAGTGCGATCCAGGCGCAGGCCTCGGCATCGGCCAGTGCGTGGTGGTGATTCTCCAGTTGATAACCGCAGGCTGCGGCAACCGTCTGCAGCTGATGGTTTCTGAGTGACGGTAATTTGCGGCGTGAGCAGCAAAGGGTGTCATAGAACACATAGTCTGGATAATCCATCTGATATGTACGGAACACGGCTTTCAGACAACCTTCATCAAAAGGGCTATTATGCGCCACAAGCGGCAGTCCTTCTACCATTGGTGCAATCTTGGCCCAGACATCGGGAAACACGGGAGCTCCGTCCGTATCGCGGCTGCATAATCCATGAACCCGCTGGCACCAATAGTTATAATAATCCGGCTCCGGCTTAATGAGCGAGTAGAACGAGTCCACAATCTCACCACCGCGCACAATCACCACACCCACCGAGCAAACCGAACTCCGCTCGCTGTTGGCCGTCTCAAAGTCTATCGCTGCAAAATCCTTCATCCCTGCATTAATTAGAGACAAAGATAAGCAATTAGGGACGGTTTTTTAGACGATGTTTCATTTAAAAGTCGTATTATTGCAATATCTAATAACTATAACTAAAAGAAGATACGCAAAATGAGTACAGCAACATTACAAGGCTTGTTGGATTATCTGACCGACACTCTTAGCACAAGTAATATGCTATGGTTGAGTGAGCGGTTGACTGACTATGCCAAGAAAAATGAAAAACAGCAATTAAAACCCTATACCATGGATGAGATTAGGGCACGTATGGAAATAGCTGAAAGCGAATCTGCCGCAGGACTCGGAATCGACAGCGAAGATATGATACGTGAATTGAAAACAGAGTTTGCACAAGAAGACATGGAAAAGACAAATCAATAAAAGTATGAAAGTAATCTGGATGCCATTTGCTCAAAATGAGGTAAGAAAAACAGCAAGATATATCAATAAGGAATTCGGAAAAGATAGTAGGGACCAATTTGTCAATGAGGTCCGAAATGTAAGCCGCCTATTGGGCGATAATCCTAATTTGGGTAAGCCTGAACCATTACTTGCAGACTATGTAAAGGAGTATCGCAGTTACGTGATTAATCATCTGAACAAAATTATTTATTGGATTGCAGAAAACCATATTGAGGTTGTTGATCTCTGGGATGTACGTCGTGATCCGACTGCTTTGAAAAATCAGATATAGTAATCCAATATTGCTTTGTGAGAAAAATCAGAACGTGCCGTTCTTCTCCATCTCATCAAGCAAAGACAACTGTGTGTTAGCTAAATCCTTAGAGCTAAGAATGATTTCGCGGAGTTGCTCATAAGATTTGACGAACGTGTTTGGTATCATCAGGAATGTGATGTTCTTTTTATTGCAGATATCTGATTTGCGCTTATCGGCTGCCTCGCGAGCTTTGTTGCCAAAATGTTCGCCTCCATTTATCTCAATCACAATCTTTGGGATAGGGGTGCGTGAAAACCATCGCTTTTCATATAGGACACAGTCAAACTCGTATTGTAATTGGCTTAGTTCATTGTCTTCGGCAAAGATTGTGCTGAATGGTACATTGCGTTTTGCTTCAAATGTTTGATGTACGGAGCAGAACTGTGAGATGGTCTTGTAGAATTCCTTCTCATAATAACTGTTGTTGGATTTGCCTAATTCTACTTTCAGTTCCTCATTGAGTGGCACTTCAGTCTTTCCTTGGCTCTTTACATACTGGACAAGGTCAACAAGATCGCTGTGCTCGCCTTTTGCCAATTTTGACAGAACTTCTTCATCACAAGCCAATACTAGTTTCTTCTTTGCTCTTGTGACAGCAACATTGATAAGTTCAGTATTGTTCCTTATCCACTCAAAAGTCTTGTCCCTTGTGCTGGCAGATAGGGCGGTGGATAGAATGATAGTGTCGCTTTCGCCACCTTGCATGGCGTGAACGGTTTCGCAAGTTATGCCATCTATGTTTTCCTCACGTAGTCTGGTATTGATCAATTCCCGTTGATTTGCAAATGGCGTTATGATTTTTGTGTTGGTATATCCGTTTCTCTTCAGATAGTCAATAATAACTTCTACTTCTTCCCAGGCTTGATTCTTTACAACACTGTTTACGTTCTTGACATTCAGCAGTAGCAGGTCTCCGTTTTCTTTAATGGGAGTCAAATCCAGTTTTGATTCGTAGTACTTCTTGTTTGAGAAGTTAATGATACATCTGCCGCATCTGTAATGGTATTTCAATAAGACGTACTGGGAAATGGAGTCGTGATTACGCATTACGTCAAGAATGGAATTTCTCTTGTAATCGTAATCTTGAGGGATAGAATGCTTCTCCCTGAGCATCATGTTTATTGAATCCTCAATTACCACTATCGGCCGTAGTTGTTCCGGGTCGCCAACCAACAATAACGAATTGGCTTTTGTTACTGGAATTAATGCGTGTGATACGTTGCACTGTCCGGCTTCATCCATTACAACCAGGTCAAACATGAAATCAGGTGAACCCAGTCTTTGGGCCGATATATTGGTCGTGAAAATGATAGGAAAGACCTTGGTGAAACGTTTCATGTTATCATCATTGGCCAACCAATCATTGAATGAGCGTATCCTTGATTCTTTGTCCTGAATATCGCAAATTCCACGCAAATCATTATATGATGGCCTTTGCAGGAGTCGAATGTGTTTGAGCGATGTAAAGTACATCCATTGAATGAGCTGAGGGTCCTTTTGCAATGGAGTGAAAAGTTTTAAAACCTCTTCGTTCTTAACCTCCGGATTCTTGTCTAACTCAGCCTTCAGCTCTTGGAGGTGCTTGTTGATGTTGCTTGAAAACTGGTTGTTGACGCCCATCGCATTAACGTTCTTCTGTAACTGCATGGCATCTTTGTAAAAACTTTCCAGTTTTACATGTTTCTCCTGTCGTTTGAGAATCTCACAGAGTTGTCCGTTCTTGGTGTTTGTGGACGATTTAATACGATCAATCTTTTCGTCGTTGGGCTCTAAATGAGATTCGTATGAGAATAACTCCTTGATCTTATCCAGAGCCTTGTCAACTTGTTCCATGTTGCCAAGCCTGAGGAACGGGAAGGGGATGGGTCTATTCCAGTATTCTATCTGCAGTTTCTCCAATATTCCGTCAACAGGCTTGTTGTTTGACGAGCAGACAATCATAGTCCTGTCGTTATAGAAGCCGTTGAGGACTACATTCAGGATTGTTTGTGTCTTTCCTGTTCCCGGTGGGCCTTGTACATATGTGACGGGTTGCTTCATCGCATTGTAAAGCACTCGTGTCTGGTCCACATTTATCTTGTCATCGCAAATGATGAAATTGGGTTCCTTGCGGCGCTGATTGTCGCGTCCGGTTATCATGCCAAAGAATGACTTTAGAGGTACATTCAGTTTGCCGTTATCGTATCTGTCCAGGATTGCGTCAAATGTTGTCCTTACATTGACTGGCATATCGCGCTCTATAATCATCATGTTAGGCATGGTGTCGATTATCTCGCCAGACCTGAGATTATCCCGAATAACCTCCTGACCCCAAGCCGGATTCTCTTTGTATTGCTCTATGAATTTGTCAACATCCATATCGGTGTATTGGAGTAAGGTCGCTCTGGCTTCACTTGACATCGTACTTATTTCGGTCAGTTTCTTAAACAGGAACGTCTTGTTGAAGCGCAGGGCCTTGTCCAAATTTAAAACACCTTCTTTGGGATTGTAATAGACGTTGTTGTAGGAGACAATATATATCCTGTTGTTGCTTGTCTTGGTAATTGCCAACCTTGAAATGGCAAACTCATAGAACAGCGATGATTTGTCATCTCTAGTGTATCCTTTGTATAACTTGGCGAGGAGTGCTTTTTGTTCAGTGCTGAGTGCAAAAGATTTGTCTTTGAGCAGGACATTATAATCGATGCCCGGAATGGTAATGTGTTCCTTTTGATAAGGATCCTTGTCAAACCTGTTGCATTCTTCATAGTAGTCAAGCAAATAACTGATGTCTTGTTCATACTTCAACCATTCGTATTTATCCATGTTCTGCTCCAGCTTGTTTAACAGCTGATCAGGAACATCATATTCTGTAAAATCCAGAATCTTTGCTGTCAGAATCTTGTTGAAGTACAACTTTGCCTGAATGGCATCGTCAACATTCTTGTCGGGGTTGTACATTGATACGGAAAGCCGAATTTCCTGGCCGAACTCTATGTCTTCGACCGAAATCCAGAAATATTTCTTGGCATTTCCATCGCCTGCATAGGTCACATATATCCACTTACCAGTGCGTATGGCTTTAACTAATACCTTTCCAATGCTCTCTTTCATTCTTTGGCTTTACCCACAAAAGTGGGTTGTTGCAGGTTTATTACCTGCCTGGTTGATCCTTTTTATAATGGGCACAAACATAAGCAAAAATTTAGAATGATTTGATTGAAGAGTTTTTCAAATGTTATATGTTGATAAATAGAGATTATATGTAAAGGTAGTAAGGCTTAAAATGACTAACTTTGCACATCAAAATTTTGCAACTGAAATGATTATCTTTTTCAAGAACCCTACGGGCACGATTGTTGCCACTGAGACTGCTTCAAAACTGCAGGCAGAGGATGTTAAGAAACTGAGCTGGCTTTATGGTGAGGCCATGGCTCTGGATCAGGAATCACTGGAAGGTTTCTTTGTGGGACCGCGCCGTGAGATGATTACCCCTTGGAGCACCAACGCCGTTGAGATAACCCAGAACATGGGACTCAAGGGCATAAGCCGTATAGAGGAGTATTTCCCGGTAGCCAGTGCCGATGCAGACTACGACCCCATGCTGCAGCGCCTGTACAAGGGACTTGACCAGAAGATATTTACTGTGGATATCAAGCCGCAGCCCATTCTGTTCATCGATGATCTGGACTCTTACAACGAGCAGGAGGGGTTGGCACTCTCCAAGGAGGAGATTGACTACCTGCATAAGGTAGAGGGTGAGCTGGGTCGCAAGCTGACCGACAGCGAGGTGTTCGGATTCGCCCAGATCAACTCGGAGCACTGCCGCCACAAGATATTCGGCGGAAAGTTCATTATTGATGGCAAAGAGATGGAGTCATCACTGTTTAGTTTGATCAAGAAGACTACTCAGGAGAACCCCAACCGCATCCTTTCGGCTTATAAAGACAACGTGGCATTCGCACAGGGTCCGGTTGTAGAGCAGTTCGCTCCGGCCGATCACTCCACATCCGATTGGTTCATAATCAAGAATATAGAGACCGTAATATCTCTTAAGGCCGAAACACACAACTTCCCCACCACGGTTGAGCCGTTCAACGGCGCATCGACCGGTACCGGCGGTGAGATCCGCGACCGTATGGGTGGCGGTACAGGTTCATGGCCTATTGCTGGTACTGCAGTCTATATGACATCATATCCCCGCAATGATGAGAGCCGTACATGGGAAAAGCCCATGAAAGAGCGCAAGTGGCTCTATCAGACTCCAGAGCAGATCCTGATCAAGGCTTCTAACGGTGCATCGGACTTTGGCAACAAGTTCGGTCAGCCGCTTATCTGCGGCTCACTGCTTACCTTTGAGCATCAGGAGAACGGCGAACAGTACGGTTATGACAAGGTAATCATGCTGGCCGGCGGCGTAGGCTACGGCACCAAGCGTGACTGCATCAAGGGCACTCCCAAGAAGGGCAACAAGATTGTGGTGCTGGGAGGTGACAACTACCGCATCGGTCTGGGCGGCGGATCGGTTTCATCGGTTGAGACCGGACGTTACTCATCGGGTATTGAGCTGAACGCTGTACAGCGTGCCAACGCCGAGATGCAGAAACGTGCCTACAACGTGACACGCGCTCTGTGCGAGGAGGATACCAACCCCATAGTTTCAATCCACGACCACGGTTCGGCCGGTCACGTGAACTGTCTGTCCGAACTGGTTGAGGAGTGCGGCGGTCTGATTGACATGAGCAAGCTGCCGGTTGGCGACAAGACCCTGTCATCAAAGGAGATAATCGCCAACGAGTCACAGGAGCGTATGGGCCTGCTGATTGATGAGAAGCATATTGAGCATGTACGCAAGATTGCCGAGCGTGAGCGCGCCCCGATGTACGTGGTAGGTGAGACCACCGGCGATGCCCGTTTTGCTTTTGAACAGGCTGACGGCGTACGTCCGTTTGACCTGGCAGTGAGCCAGATGTTCGGTTCATCTCCCAAGACCTATATGGTTGATGAGACCGTTGAGCGCAAGTATGAGAACGTTACATATTCCGATGATAAGATTGAGGAGTACCTTGGTAACGTGCTGCAGCTGGAGGCTGTGGCCTGCAAGGACTGGCTCACCAACAAGGTTGACCGCTCCGTGACAGGTAAGATTGCCCGCCAGCAGTGTCAGGGTAAGCTGCAGCTGCCGCTCTCTGACTGCGGTGTCGTAGCTCTTGACTATCGTGGCAAGAAGGGTATCGCTACAGCCATCGGTCATGCACCTCAGGCCGGTCTGGCCGATCCCGCCGCAGGCTCAGTCCTGTCAGTTGCCGAGTCACTGACCAACATCGTGTTCGCTCCTTTGGCACAGGGACTCAAGACCGTATCGCTCTCTGCCAACTGGATGTGGCCCTGCCGCTCACAGAAGGGTGAGGATGCGCGTCTGTATCAGGGTGTCAAGGCTCTGTCGGACTTCTGCCTTGAATTGGGAATCAATGTTCCTACAGGTAAGGACTCACTCTCCATGACCCAGAAGTACCCCGACGGAAGCAAGGTGATTAGCCCGGGTACCGTGATAGTTTCATCGGGCGGTGAGGTATCGGATATACGTAAGGTGGTATCACCTGTGCTTGCAGACCGCAAGGACAGTGTACTCATTCATATAGACTTCAGTTTTGATGAGCAACGTCTGGGCGGTTCGGCACTGGCTCAGTCACTTGACCGTATAGGCAGTGACGTTCCCACCGTAAAGAACCCCGAGTATTTTGCCGATGCATTCAACGCAGTACAGAAACTCATTGACAAGCGTCAGGTGCTGGCCGGTCATGATATATCGGCCGGCGGTCTGGTGGTAACCCTGCTTGAGATGTGCTTTGCCAATCCTCAGGGCGGTCTGGAGGTAAGTCTGGACAAGCTGACAGGCAAGGACCTTACAAGCATGCTGTTTGCCGAGAACCCGGGTGTTGTGCTCCAGGTGGAGAGCAAGAAACTGGATGCTGTAAGTTCTTACCTTGATGAGGCTGGCGTTGGCTACGCCGTAATTGGTCGTCCGGCCGATGCACGCACACTCTACATACGTCGCGGCAAGAAGGACATAACCATTGATATAGACAAGATGCGTGACCTCTGGTACAAGACATCATATCTGCTGGACCGCAAGCAGTCAATGAACGGCTGTGCCGACAAGCGCTACAAGAACTACTCCAAGCAGCCCATGGACATCAAGATTGCCTACAACTTTACAGGCAAGCTGAGTCAGTTCGGACTGGATCCCGACCGCCGCACACCGAGCGGTGTCAAGGCTGCAATAATCCGTGAGAAGGGTACCAACGGTGAGCGTGAGATGGCTTATACACTGTGGCTGGCCGGATTTGATGTAAAGGACGTTACCATGACCGACCTGGTTAGCGGCCGCGAGACTCTGGATGATATCAATATGATTGTGTTCTGCGGTGGATTCTCCAATTCGGACGTTCTGGGCTCCGCCAAGGGCTGGGCAGGTGCATTCCTCTTCAATCCCAAGGCCAAGGAGACACTGGACCGCTTCTATGCACGTAAGGACACTCTGTCACTGGGAATCTGCAACGGTTGCCAGCTGATGATTGAGCTGGGACTTATCAATCCTGATTATGAGAAGCAGGCTCACATGCT
>Ga0310691_10004083_pt1 | contig 16730 bp, 12 predicted proteins | sample 176DNAGHGlowgp2_FD_203887 | JGI IMG/M metagenome (GOLD analysis project Ga0310691, IMG submission 203887) | Sheep rumen microbial communities from Palmerston North, Manawatu-Wanganui, New Zealand - 1766 DNA GHGlow gp2 (v2) (version 2) | ecosystem: Host-associated > Mammals > Digestive system >...
GAACTGATACCTGATTGACACTAAGGAACAATTATACCATGGGCTTTACTAAGCCTATTGAACAAAGATTTATTAAGTTATCAAGGTACATTTAATGTATCTAAAAGATATTATACGAGGAGAAAGAAAGATGCCCGCTATAAACAGGATCAGGGTAAATAATGTAAAATATAATTTCGGCACCCAGGAGTATGATGATTTTACCATGCGGCTTTATGGGCAGAATACGCTCTACGATCTCGCTAACGGAGGCGGTAAGAGCGTTCTTATGCTGCTCCTTATGCAGTGCATGATCCCTAATTGTACACTGGATGATAAGCAGCCGCTGGAGAAGCTTTTCAGGGATAACTGCGGAAACGGGACCATACATTCGCTCATCGAGTGGAAGCTGGATAAAGCAAATGTTACCGATGGCTTTCGTTTTATGACCACCGGGTTCTGCGCCCGCAAGGCAAGGGACAGGGGCGAGGAGGGCGAACGTGAAGTTGCGTCCGTTGAGTATTTCAATTACTGTATCTTCTACCAGGAATACGGTAAGCATGATATCGTGAACCTTCCGCTGACCGACGGTGAAAACCGGATGACATATCAGGCGCTGAAGAATTATCTGCATGATCTTTCGAGGAAGGAAAACCGGCTGAAGGTTTTTATCTTTGACAGGAAGGGCGAGTATCAGCGGTTTATTTCCGGCTACGGGATCATAGAGAGCCAGTGGGAGATCGTCCGGGGCATCAACCGTACGGAGGGACATGTAAGAACCTATTTCGAATCCAATTACCGTACCACCAGGAAGGTGGTTGAGGATCTGCTCATAGAAGAGATCATAGAGAAGGCTTACCGGACCAAGACGGAGCAGGAGGAGCAGCGGGACGGTTCCGCCGCATCGCTTCTGATGAGCATCCGCGGTCAGCTGCGTGAGCTGGCGGAAAAGAAACGTGACATCAGCATTTTCGACCACGAGGCCGAGCTGCTGCGTCTGCTCAGGGACCGTATCTGCTCCTTTGGCGGGATCTATGATGAGAAGAAGGAAGTACTGCGTGAGATCGGCGGCATCTATCTTACTCTGGATTCGAAGAACGCGGAACGTGAGAAGGAGCTTGTACGGCTGCAGGATAATGTTGAACGGGCGGAACGGGAAGCCGATATGAGCCGCGCTTATCTTGAGAGACTTAAGACAGCAGGCATGAAATGTGAATATGAGGAAAAGGAACGGGCGCTGGAAGTAAAGCAGGCCAGGCTGAAGCGGGAGACGGAGCTTGCGGACACCGAGGAGAGGGCTATCTGTTACCGCCGCGCGGAAATGGATTATCTGCTGCTCAGGGAGGAGGAGGCCAAGCTGGAAAGCCTGCTGGCTGAGGAGCGGGAAGAGGCTCCCGAGGAGATAGGGCCCACACTTGCGGGTATCCGCCGGTATTATCAGAAGGAAGAGGAAAGGATCGGCGGGCAGCTGGAAGAAGGCAGGAACAGGCTGCGTGCGCTTAAAGCCGGTGACAGTGAGGACCGCAGGCTTCTTACGGACGCGAGGATCGAGCTTGCGGTCATGGACCGCGATGAGGCTGCCCTTGCCGTTGAGAGGACCGGGATAAGGGAGAAGAGAGAGGCGTTTAACGCAAAGCTTTCCGAAGCAAGCCTGCAGCCGCTGGAGCTTCGCAGCTCGGAGTGCAGGAAAAAATGTGACATTACCGAGCGTGAGATACTCCGGCTTCAGCAGGAGATATCCTTCAGTGAAGAGGATGAGCCGGAAAAGGAGAAGAAGTATCGCACGAAGGCGGCGGCACTGAAGGAAATGGAGTGGAAGCTGGCACGTGCGCTTGAAGCAAAGGACAGCCTTGTGGCGGATGAAAAAAGAATAAATGAAATAATACGGATCTACCATGCAGAGACCGATGAAGGGCCTGAGGCGGGAAGCGGCCGGGGTACCGCAGCCGACACCTCGTACAGAAAGGAAAGGACCGGGAAAGCTGCGGAAGCGGTATATAAGAAGCTGACAGCCGATCTGACACGGCTTTCGGAGCTGGAACGTACCGTACACCGGCTGGAAAAGCGCAGGGATGAGATCCGTGAAGGAAGACTACTTCAGATCTCCGAGGGTGTGGATGCCGTGCTGCGGTACATTTCCACAAGGCACGGGACTTCGGCAATGTTCGGAATGGATTATCTGGCGCAGCTGCCGGGAGAAGAAAGAGAACGCCTTCTCAACCTTTGTCCCGAGCTTCCCTACGGTATAGTTGCAAGAGGCTACGAGACTCTCAGGGAGGATGAAGAGCTGCTGAAGATGGAGGCAGGCGGAGCGCTGGTCAGGATCTACGACTGGGATGCAATGTCTGAAATGCACCGCTACCAGCCGGAGCATAGTTTTTCCGTAGTGCGGGAGACGGAATTCTTCCTGTCGGAAGATACGGAACAGCTTTTGCTGCGGAGCCTTACGGACAGGATAGCAAATGCAGGAACGGAGCTGGCGTACCTCGGGGATGCGGTAAAGACTGAGCAGGAGGATCTGGCATTTCTGCTTGCGCGGCGGGATGCGGGTGCCGAGGTCGTAACAGAGGCCGAAGTGGAACCGCTTCGCAGGGAGGTTGAGGAACTGGGTGCATCAATAGAGGCGGGACGCGAGGAACGACGGAAGCTTTTGATGCAGCTTGATGAAAAGGAAACCCTGCTGGCCCGTTACAGGTCGGATGCGGAGGCTCTGGCCGGTCTTATGGCTTTGGACCGTAAAGAGAGCAATATCCTGGAGCAGCTGTCGGAGCTCAAAAGAACCAGAAGCAGGCTGCAGCAGACACTGCGCGAAAAGGAAGGTAATACGGGAGTCAGGGGCAGGGAGGCGGAAGAACTTGCATCATCGCTTGCAAAGCTGGAGGAGAAGCTGACTGTACAGCGCGTTACATGGCAGGAGCAGTACGCGGCTTATGCGGTGCCCGGTGCAGGGTATGCCCCGGCCGAAGGAACTCTGGCAGAGCTTGAGGCACGTTTCCGGCTTTGGAAACAGGGCCGCGAGGCTGCGGAGGAGGTGCTTCGCCAGAGAAGCAGGTTAAAGGAATCTCTTGAGGGCGGCATCCGCCGGCTGAAGCAGGGAATAGAAGACCGGTCCGTAGAACTTTCGGATCTTTCGGAGGCTTTTGCGGCCGGGAGACTGCTGCCCGGCAGCGAAGAAGAGCTTCGGGAAAGAGAGGAGATATACCGCAGGAGCAGAAGAAAGCTGGAGGAATCAAGGGAACAGCTTTCGCGGGAACAGGCGGAGATCCAGAGGCTTGAGGGAAGTATCGAATATGCTTTGAGAAATTACCGGGAAGCCTTCGGTGAGTATGAAGAAACAACACTGGACAGAGAAGCGCTGCTTCACGCCATCCCCGAAGCGGAAAAGAATAAAAAGGCGGCAAAAGAACGGCTGGAGAAGGCCAGGGAGGAACAGAAGGAATTCCAGAAGCAGAGCAGGGAGTGGGACGGGCTTTACCGGGAAGCCGGAAGGCTGGTGGAAAGAAACCGCATAGATCTGTCCATTTCAAAGGAGTACGGGACGGATGAAGATCTTCAAAAGGCCTTTGAGGAACTGCTGCTCCGTCTTGACAGAAATGAAAAAAGCCTCGAAAGAGCAAACAGCCAGATGCTCCGTACCAAGGGCCAGGTTACACAGACACTGATGGAGATGGGAGCCGGAACGCTGTCCATTTCCATAAGGGACGATGCGGAACTGCCGAAGAGCAGTGAGGAGGCAGAGGAGCTGGCTAAGCGTCTTACGGATATGGAGGAGCTGATCCTTATGGAGCGTGCCAGGGTTGAACAGGGTATCAGCGACATGGAGCGGCTTAAGGAGAATTTTGTGGAACAGTGCCTGGAACGCTGCCTGGATGTGAGGACCGAGCTTGAGAAGCTTCCGAGACTGTCGCAGATACGCATGGGTGATGAAATGATCCAGATGGTGAAGCTTTCGATCCCGTATGTGAAGGATGAATTTCTGAGGCAGCGGATGGCGGAGCATATCGACCGCATCGTAGCCGAGGCCGACAGCCGGAAGACGGAGGAGGAGCAGCACAGGTTCCTTAGCTCGGAGCTGGCCCTGAAGAGGCTGTTCGGAGTGATAGTTACGGATATGAACCGGATCCGTCTGCAGCTTTACAAGCGCGAGAGAGTGAAGGAACAGAGCCGTTACCTGAGGTATGAGGAGGCGGTAGGAAGTACCGGTCAGTCACAGGGTATTTACATACAGTTCCTGATATCCGTGATCAATTATATCGCCGGGATGTATTCCGCCCAGGATACGGAGGAACTGACCAAAACCATATTTATCGATAACCCCTTCGGAGCAGCGAAGGATATATATATCTGGGAGCCGATCTTCGCACTGCTGGCGGCAAACCGTGTACAGCTCATCGTGCCTTCCCGCGGGGCAACCCCCGAGATCACTGCACGCTTCGACGTTAACTATGTTTTGGGACAGCAGATGGCGGAAGGAAAGGCCATCACCGTTGTTACCAGGTACAGCAGCCGGTCGGATGAGGAGATGACCGAGTACAAAGAACTGAGTTACGAGCAGGCAACATTTGATTTTATCTGAGGTAACCACCGGGTGGGCGGAAAGGAGAGGTAAATGTACACTATAGAGGCCAAAACCATACTAACGCCGCAGAACGGACTGAATATATATAAGGGTTCCACGGATCGCTGCCTTGTGTCACCGGTTTACGCGCGGACGGCCAGAGTGGATGAGCCGGGGGAACTGGGGGTTAAGCCGGATGCGGACCGCCTGCTTGAGATTACCCTGCGTAAGAAACGCAGCAGGGGAATGATATTTGCCGGAAGCATGTCGGATCCGTATAACCCCGCGGAGAAGGAACTGGGCATCATGAGACGCTGCCTCAAGGTACTGGACCGCTGTGATTTCGGTGTGGCGATACAGACAAGATATCCGCTGCTGCTGCGTGATCTTGATGTTCTCTGCGAGATCAACAGAAAGACAAAGGCTGTTGTTACTGTACCCTTGCCGACGCTGCAGACAGAGGCATTCCGGCTGATCGAGGGTGAGCTGGGGGTATCGGACCGGCTTGAACTGATAAGGGGTCTTTCCGATGCCGGGATAGAGACCATCCTGCTCATCGATCCGGTCATTCCGGGAGTAAATGATACGATCACATCCGTCGGCATGCTGCTTCAGCTGGCAGCAGATAATCATATGAATTATCTGGAACACAGGGAAATGAAGACGCAGCTGCAGAACGGCAGCCGGGAGCATTTCTACGAATTGCTGAAGGAAAGGGATTCCGGGCTTGCGCTGAACCTTATAACCCGTTTTGGGCCGGATGAAAATGAGCTGATCCCTGAAAAACAGAAGGAGCTTCTCAGATATCTGATTGACAGATCCGCTGAGTGTAGTATAGTATGTGACAAAAAACAGATACAGGATTTCCGGCGAAGGTACGAGAACCGTACTGAGGGACGCCAGCTGGAGCTGTCGGATATGCTGAAGTCATCTTAAGTCCTGTGATAAAGTCTGAATATCCTGACTGAGTGAGGAATAAAAAGTGTCACACATAGAATACGAAAAAGCAAAAAAAATGGGTGAGAAGGCGGATAAGGCGGCCGCAGCGGCCGGTAAGAGTCCGAACCTTCCCGTTTTGGACGAGATCCTGGCGGGAGTGGAGATCCGCGGAGAGGTTAATCTCGGACTGGTCACCATTCCTCTGGACCGCGTTGTGGGAACCGCCACCGCAGGCAGGGCAAGTTCTTTTTCATGTAATTTCATGCCTCTTCTGGAGCTGGAAACGGAATTTGCACAGAAATGGTCTTTTCTCTGCGATGCCCATATGGAGGAGGGGATCCACGATCCCATCAAGGTTTTCGAATATCTGAATTATTATTATGTTGTTGAGGGAAATAAACGCGTAAGCGTTCTTAAATTCTTCGATGCGGTGTCGGTTCCCGCCATCGTTACGCGTAAGATCCCGAAGAAGACAGATGATCATACCATCCGTATTTACTATGAGTTTATGGATTTTAACCGGAAGACCGGCGTGAATTTCATCTGGTTCTCGAAGGAGGGGAATTTTCAGAAGCTGCTGGAGGAAACGGGGACGGATCCCCGGGCGCCGGAGCTCACCTGGGATACCGTGCAGGTGCAGAATCTTACATCCGCTTATTACCGTTTTTCAAAGCAGTATGAGGAAAAAGGCGGCAAAAAGCTTGAAAATATAACTACGGGCGATGCCTTTCTCGCGCTGGTCATGCTTCAGGGCTATAAAGAAGTGCTGGACATGACGGATTCTGAACTGAAGGATTCTATCAGTAAAATGTGGGAAGAGTTTCTCATGCTGAATCAGGGCGAGGATCAGGAGGTGACGGTCTCGCTGGATCCTCCGGTGGCAAAGAAACCGCTGCTCACCAGAGTGCTGGGGAAGGAACCTACGGAGGCAAAGCCTCTGAATATTGCATTTATCTATGACCGGGATCCGTCAACCTCCGACTGGCTATATGCACATGAACTGGGACGCAACCATTTGAAGGAGGTATTCGGCACAAAGATAGCTACGCTTAAGGTTACGACCGCCGATTCGGAAGATAAGGCGGTTGAGGTAATGGAGGACCTGATCCTGAACGAAGGTACAAAGGTCATTTTCACCACAACCTCGCAGCAGATCAACGCCAGTCTCAGGATAGCGGTGAAGTACCCTCAGGTTAAGGTGCTGAATTGTTCACTGAATACCAGCCACCGCTATATCCGTACATATTACGCGCGGCTTTATGAAGCAAAGTTTCTTTCCGGAATGCTGGCCGGAATACTCACTGAGACCAATCAGATCGGATATCTTGCGGACTATCCTATCTACGGCATAACGGCGAATATCAATGCTTTTGCGGTTGGAGCCCGTATGGTGAACCCGAAGGCCGTGGTGCATCTGGAATGGACTACGAAGAAGGATGAGATCTCCCGTGAGGCGATATATCACAGCCTGTATAATGACGGCGTGGATTACATTTCCGACCAGGATATGATCACGCCGCGTCACGCGTCAAGGAAATTCGGAATGTACAAGCTGACAAAGGATCAGCCCGTAAATATCGCAATGCCTGTTGTGAACTGGGGCGTGCTTTATGAGCGGATCATAAGGATCATCCTGGACAATGCCTGGGAGAAGACGGATATACCGTCTGATGACAGGGCGATAAATTATTGGTGGGGCATATCCTCCGGTGTTATCGATGTTATTCTTTCGAAGAAGGTTCCGGAGGTAACGCAGCGGCTTATCGAGCTGATGAAGAAAAATATCGTGGATGAGGTGTTCGCCCCCTTCGGCGGTGAGCTGAGAGATCAGGAGGGGAATATCCGCTGTGAGGAAGGAAAGTGTCTTACTGCCGAAGAGATCATGAAGATGAACTGGCTGGCGGAAAATGTAGTGGGGGAGATCCCGGTTACGAATGCCCTGAAGGACACTGCAAGAAGCATAGTGGAAATGAAGGGTGTACTGAATAAGGAATCAGGAAATGAAGCTTAGGATTCTGACAATAGCGGACGTGGAGTCCAAATACTATTGGGATTTTTTTGAGAAAAGTAAATTAGAAGGGATCGATCTTATCATTTCCTGCGGGGATCTGGCACCACAGTACCTGTCTTTTCTGGCTACATATGCCAAGGTGCCTGTACTTTATGTACACGGAAATCATGACGGCTGCTATGATGAGACCCCGCCGGACGGCTGTGAATGCATAGATGATATGATATATGTATACCGCGGCGTGCGGATACTGGGATTGGGCGGCAGCATGTGTTATAATTTCAGCCAATACCAGTTTACCGAATCCCAGATGAGACGCAGGATAAGAAAGCTGTTCCTTAAGATCAGGATGAAAAAAGGTTTTGATATCCTGGTAACCCATAGTCCCGCTCTCGGTATCAATGACGGCGAGGATCTTCCGCATCGGGGCTTCGCCTGTCTGACGGAGCTGCTGATCAAAAATACACCTAAGCTTTTCCTGCATGGACATGTGCACCTGAATTACGGCAGGAATTTTAAGCGTGAGGACACCTATATGGATACCAGGGTGATCAACGCTTACGAAAGATACGTATTTGAGGCGGAGTTCCCGGATGCCGAAGGCTGAAAAGGGAACCTTCGCCGACATATGGATAACACTGATCAAAGAGCCTCCCGATGAAGCGGGGGAAATATATCTTATTCCAGGAGATTACAGAAATGATCACAAATGATGAACTCAACCATCTTCTTGACCAATACACCGAATACTGCGCGGATGCGGGACGCATAGACCAGCGCCTTTATTCCCAGTATGATGTAAAACGCGGATTGCGTGATTCCAACGGTAAGGGTGTGCTTACCGGTCTTACCGAGATCTCGGATGTTAACGGTTTCAAGGTGGAAAACGGGGAACGTATTCCTATCGAGGGAGAGCTTTTTTATCAGGGCTACAGCATCAGGGAACTGGTAAAGGGCTTCCACGGGACCAAAAGAGGATTTGAGGAGACCACATTTCTCCTGCTTTTCGGTGAGCTTCCCTCCAGGGATCAGCTTAATGAATTTGTGCGGGTCATGGGCGAACTGAGACCGCTTCCGGAGAATTTCAACCGTGATGTGATAATGAAGGCCCCCAGCAGAAATATAATGAACGTGCTGGAGCGATGCGTTCTGACGCTTTATTCTTATGATGAGGATCCAGATTCGGTAAATGTCAGACATGTACTTGCTCAGTCGCTCTCGCTGATCGCAAGATTTCCGGTCATTGCTGCATACGGCTACCAGAGCTACAGGCATAAGTTCCTGGATTCCAGCCTGGTGGTACACCGGCCGAAGCCGGAGCTTTCAACGGCGGAGAACATACTCAGACTGCTGAGACCCGATCCGAAATTCACGGAGCTGGAGGCTCAGGTACTGGATATCTGCCTTGTGCTCCACGCCGAACATGGCGGAGGAAATAACTCCACATTTACTACACACGTTATCACGACCTCGGGTACTGATACCTATTCAACCGTTGCGGGTTCCCTGGGCTCGCTGAAGGGTCCGAGGCACGGCGGCGCGAACCTTAAGGTGCAGCAGATGTTTGCGGATCTTAAGGCAAACATTTCCGACTGGGAAAATGAAAAGGAGCTGAAGGCATATCTGCAGAAGCTGCTTAACATGGAGGCCTTTGACCACTCGGGACTCATCTACGGACTGGGACATGCGGTATATACTCTGTCCGATCCGCGTGCGGTGATCCTGAAGGAATATGCCCGCCGGCTTTCGGAGGCGGAGGGGTTTGAAAAAGAATTTGCACTCTATGATCGTGTGGAGAGGATCGCAAAAGAACTGATAATGAAGCAGAGGGATATGAAGAAGCCTGTGTGCGCAAATGTCGATTTTTACAGCGGCCTTGTGTATACCATGTTACGTATCCCCATGGAATTCTTTACGCCGCTCTTTGCCATCGCCCGTATATCCGGCTGGTGCGCCCACAGGATAGAGGAACTGGTAAATAACGGTAAGATCATCCGCCCGGCATACAAGTATGTGGGAATGCATAAGGAATATGTTCCGATGGAAGAGAGGGTCTGGGAGGAAGAATAGAAGGCAGGTTTATCCTGAAAGGGTTTATTATATCGAGGAAAGGAAAGAAGAAGGAATGGGACTGGAAGTAAAGGAATTATTTAAGCAGTATGGAAATAAGGTCGTGGTAGACCATATTTCCTTTGAACTGCCCAAGCCCGGTGTATATGCACTTCTGGGCAGCAACGGCGCGGGAAAGAGTACCACTATCCGTATGACTCTGGGAATGCTCGAGAGGAACGGCGGAGAGGTGTCATGGAACGGCGGACCTCTTAATTTCGATACCTGCAACATTGGATATCTTGCTGAGGAAAGAGGATTGTATCCCAAATACACTCTGATGGATCAGATAAAGTATTTCGGTGAGCTGCGCGGTGTAACGGGAAAGACGCTGACAGACCGGATAGCGTCTCTGGCAGAGAGGCTTAAAGTTGAGGAATATCTCTATCCTGAGAAAGCGGCTCAGATCGAAGCTGCCGCGGGTGTGCGTGTGGAATCGGAATACGCTAAAAAGTCTCTTTTCGGTGCAAAAAAAGCAAAGCCCAAGACGGCTGATATGCTGTCAAAGGGTAATCAGCAGAAGATCCAGTTCCTGATCGCCATGCTTTCGGATCCTGAGCTGCTTGTGCTTGATGAACCCTTCTCAGGCCTGGATCCGGTAAATGCCGATATATTGAAGGAGGTCGTCCGCGAGCAGATCGCTGCGGGTAAGTATATCATTATGTCCAGCCACCAGATGGAGGTGGTGGAGGAGTTCTGCACCGATATCACGATCCTGCACCGCTCCAAGGTGGTTGTGTCCGGGAATCTCAACGATATTAAAAAATCCTACGGCCGTGTAAATCTTATCCTCAAGACGGAGCAGGATGTGTCGGCTGAGATCAGGGCAGCTGGTGCAGAGATCATTACCGAGAAGGAGCATGAGTACCGGATACGCGTGACGGGAGATGAGCAGGCCAACCGGCTGCTCAGGAGCCTCATAGAAAAGAATGTTCCGATAGTAAAATATGATCTTTCGGAGCTTTCGCTTCATGAGATATTTGTAAGAGAGGTAGGTGACGAGGCCGGTGAATCAAAACAGTAAGGAAAACATTTACAGTCTTCATGGCTTCGGAAAGGTCTTTCGCTTCACATTTATGCAGACGATCAAGAATAAGGGCTTTCTCGGTACAGCCATCCTGATGATAATGTTGATGGGTATGATGAAACCTCTTATGTATCTGCTGAACAGCACTAATGAAAAGAACAGGCAGAATATTGAAGCGGCTTCTTTGGAGCAGGTAGAGGCTGACAGACTGTATGTATTAAATGAAACGGACTTTGTGATCGATAAAGAGATGCAGAATACTCCGAAGAACGGCAACGTTAAGGAGGGCAGTCTGGATCCTGAGAATATCGTGTTCTATAACAAGGGTGAAAAAAAGGAAGAGGACCTTATCGCGGAGCTTAAAGCAAAGGATATCCTTATCGTGATCAGGCCGGAGCTTCTGACGTACAAGGTAAACGGGATCATTACGGATTCTTCCGACGTTTCGGTCAGAAGTCTGGACCGCGCTACGGAATATGTCCGTAAGGTATTCGAAGAAACCAGAAAGAGCCAGATGTCGCTGGACGATAATACGTTGAAATCAATAAGTGCGGGAGTGTCACATGAAGGAGTTATGACCGCAACGGAGTACCGGAATGAAAAGGATCAAACCATGTCACAGGCAGAGTACAGTGGGCTGTTGGCTGGATTTGCCATTATAATCTTGATGGTATCCGCGCTTTCATCCAGCTATATCATTTCCTCGGTAAACGAGGAAAAGACATCAAAGCTGGCCGAGACACTGCTGGTCAGTGTACGCCCTATGGCGCTTCTTTTAGGAAAGGTTCTGGGAATGCTGGTTTTTGTGGCAGGAACCATCATATGCGGTGTGCTCGTTTCCTACTTTGTTTCGGAAGTTGTTATGGATAAGCTTCTGAAACTCGATATGTCCGGTCTGGCTCAGTCAGGCGGTATAAATCTGGCCATTTTTACCGGCTACGGAATAAAGGGATCGGTCTTATTCCTTACGGAGATAGTAATCTCCCTCTGCACCTTCGGTATACTCAGCGCGATCATGGGCTCTGCCTGCAGTAAGACAGAGGATCAGCAGAGCGCGACTACTGCGGTTACAATGGTCACTTTGATCGGGTGGATTGGCTGCACATATGTCGGTGTGAAGAACGATATGTCCCTTGCAGGTTCTCTGGTTCCGCCGTTCTCGTTCTTTATGGCACCGGAGGCGTATGTGGCCGGACGTATAAGCATCGGAATTCTGATACTGTCCTTTGCGATCCAGATCGCGATCCTGATCGGACTCCTTGTACTTGCGGCGAAGACTTATCGCAACCTGCTGCTCAGCGATACCAGTAAACCGAAGATGGCATCCATCCTTGCGGCGGCAAAGAATTAGGAGGTGAAGGAAATGTTTAAGAATTTTGGGACAGTATTCAGGTTCACCTTCCGTAATCAGGTATCCCAAAAGGGGTATAAGGGACTTACCTTCGGACTGGGGTTCTTCTTTTTCGTGATCCCCGTTATAATCCTGCTGGTGCTTACGGCGAAGGCAAAGAATGACGGGGAGAAAAAGCTGGAATCCTGCGGGGCAGAAAAGATTTATATCGTAAATGAAGCCGGTGATGTATCGGATTACAGTTTGCTTAAAACAATCGAAGGCGACGGTTACGCCGATATTACTTATGTGAAGGCGGCAACCGTGGACGAAGCGCTGGATACGATAAAAGGCGCGGGCGAAAAGAAATCATTTGTATTACATGTGACAAAGAGTGAGAATGAGGAGATGTCGGCAGGCATCATCCTTCCGGATGATTCCGCGATCGAACAGAAAAAGGCAAAAAATTATTTTGATGCCATAGACAGGATGGACATGATGTTTGTGGTTACCTTCAGAGGCATCAGTATGCAGGATATGACAGAGGTGGCCAAAACCATTTCCACAGATGGCTACAATGTTACCGGATGGAAGAACGGCGTCAGTCTTTTTGCCGATAAGAATAAGGCAAATGAGCAGAATAATGACAGGATCCGTGATGTCTTCAGCATTTTGATCACAATGCTGGTCTGCATAATCATGTATTGCGTGGTTATAGCTTATGGTGCGGGTATCTCAAAGAATATCGTAATGGAAAAGACGTCCAAGCTTATGGATACGCTGCTGATCTCCGTCAAGCCGGAAGCGCTGATCTTCGGAAAACTGTCGGGTGTGCTGGCTGCGGGACTGATCCAGTTCTTCTTCTGGATCGCCATGATAGTGGGCGGCGTTATCGCCGGAGTCATCCTCTGCGGACAGTTTTTCCCTGATGTGGATTCACCCGTGATAATATTCCTGAAGAGCCTCGGCTCAATGAATCTTTTCCAGCCGCTTCAGGTTCTTCTTGCTTTTGTTGTTCTTATATTCGGTATACTGCTTTATTCAGCCATAGCGGCCTTCGCGGGTGCGGCTGCCAATACCCTGCAGCAGGCTACAAGCAATCAGGGATTTCTCTTTATGATCCTGATCGTATCATATTTTCTGGTAATCTTTAAGGGTATAGAGATCAACTCGGCACCGACTTGGCTTTTCATATGCCCTTTTACTGCGGCGATGATCCTTCCTACCGGGCTTTTGCTGAATACCATCAGTACCACTGTCGCTATTTCCGGAGTACTTTTACTGGTTGTACTTGCGCTGGTATTTGTTATCATTTCGGGACGTGTATATAAGGCGATGGCCCTTTATAAGGGAGACGGAGGAATGAAAAAGGCTTTTAAGGCCATGTCCATGAAGTGATGTGAGGTTTACGCTTATACCCGGCGGGTGAAGATATATTTCACCGGTTATAAGCCATTTTGATCGGAGACGGTTTCCGGCATGACGGAAACCGTCACTTTCTTTAAATAATATGGTCGTTAAGCGGGCGCTATTTTCCGCCTGCCCAATCAAAGGATAAGAGTGCGGGCAACGTTCCGTCCTGTCCGATCGAAGGATACGGCGAGGACAACGTTCCCTCCAGTCTGATCGAGGGATAAGGCGGGGACATTGTTTCACCTGCCTGATCGAAAGATACGGCGAGGACATCGTTCCCTCGCGCTTGGTCGAAGGATAAAGCGAAGGCGGGGACATGCCGTAGACATGCCGGAAGATGCAGGATTGCATCAGATGAGGATAATAATATGTGGATCGCAGATAAATGGAAGGATTATGAGGTGCTGGACTGCTCGGCCGGCGAAAAGCTTGAAAGGTGGGGAAAATATATCCTGTGCCGGCCGGATCCCCAGGTTATATGGAATACCGAAAAAAGCATCCGGGAGTGGAAGAAGCTGAACGGACATTACCATCGCAGCAAGGCAGGCGGCGGTGAATGGGAGTTCCATGACCTGCCGGAGGAGTGGACGGTACAGTATGAACTGGGCGGGGCATATACGCTTACATTTCACCTCAAGCCCTTTGCTTTCAAACATACCGGGCTGTTCCCCGAGCAGGCGGTAAACTGGGACTGGTTTTATCCCCTTATACGCCGTGCGGTTGATTCGGGACGAAAGATCAGGGTACTTAATCTCTTTGCTTACACGGGTGGAGCCACTCTTGCAGCTGCGGCGGCAGGGGCTGAGGTTACCCATGTGGATGCCTCGAAAGGTATGGTCACCTGGGCAAAGGAAAACGCGGCTTCCAGCGGACTTGCGGAAGCACCCATAAGATGGCTTGTGGATGACTGCATGAAGTTTGTGGAGCGTGAGATCCGCCGGGGTAAAAAATATGAGGCTGTGATCATGGATCCGCCATCCTATGGAAGGGGTCCCAAAGGAGAGCTGTGGAAGATAGAAGAACAGGTATTTCCGCTTATTCAGAGAACATCTGAACTTTTGTCTGATGATCCGCTGTTCTTTCTCATCAACTCATATACCACCGGCCTTCAGCCGGCTGTTCTGTCCTACATGCTGGGATCGGTTCTCGGCAGGGAAGAGGCAGCTTCTGACACGTTAAAAAAAGCCTGCGGGCTGCAGGCGGAGGAGATAGGGCTTCCGGTTAAGGCATCGGGACTTGTGCTTCCCTGCGGCGCCAGCGGGAGAGTAATGTTTGGATAGAAAAAGGATCATGATATAAACAAGAGGGCCCCGGCCCTCTTGTTTATATGCAGGAATCAGTTTTTATACTCATCACATGGGTCCGGATAGAGCCTGTATAATGCTCTTACTCCACCCGTTGAATCACTGTTAACACGTTTATCTCCGATCCAGACCTCAGGCTTGTAGCTAGTACAGTTGATGCAGAGGATCCAGCATTCCGGCTTACCGTATTTAAGGGCTTTTGTATAACGGAATTCCATAGTGGTATCCGTATGACCGTCATAGGAATTCTTGCCGGCACCCTTGTAGGTGGTGTTGACACCCTGAGTATGAGCAAGGTTTTTCATGAATTCATCCGTGAAAGCCTGCTGTAACTTCAGACTGTCCGAAATATCCCCAACGTTGGAATCAAGAACTCCCTTGAACTGAGCGTTCTGCCAGCCGTTATAATTGATCCCGCGTGCCCAGGCAACAACCGCAACGTCATACTTATTTGTGGCTGACTGACCGACAGATTTGGCGTTATAGCCATCACCGGTTACTGTAACTCTTCCGACCTGGGACTTTTTACTTGTCTCTGCGGAAATGTGCCATCCGTTATAAGCATCCTCATTTGATGAAGCGGAGGCAAGCTCAGCTGCCGAGAAAATAGTCTGGGCGGTTTCTATATCGATCGCTTTACGTGCTTTACCGATATAACGAACAAGAACCGGAGCGACCGCGGCTGCCAGTATCGCGATTATCGCTATGACTATGATTATTTCAACAAGTGAAAAACCGTGATCATGGTTTCTTCTGCGCTTTTTCATTTTTACGATCTGCCCTCCCCAAAAGGCCATGGGATCAGGGCCGCGGAATAGTGTTCTTTTCTTCATATACATTACCTTGCCTTTCTATTTTTCATTATATAAAACAAAAAACCACAGAAGGAATCCCTTTCCCCGTGGTTTTTCTTGTTGCAGCTGGCTATCTCATGAAACGGGAGACCCTCTAGTTTTGCGTCACAGGATCACTCCTGCTTTGCCGTATTCTGTTGTAAAAATCATTATAACACGAAAATATCTTCGGAACAACAAAATTTCTGTGCTTTATTGATCACTCTACATATTCATCACAGACGGTTGGATGAAGCTTATAAACGGGATCATCATTATCGTTGCATATCCATACCTCGATCTCGCCCGTCACTTCATTTGTACAAATGCACCAGTATTCAGGCCTGGAAGAGCCTCCGGAAGGAATCTTCTTATACTTGAAAGGAACACGGCTTTTGTTCACCTCGGAGTCCGATGCGTTTGGATCGAGAGTAAGCGTGGTATTGACGGCATCTGTAAAGCTGTTCTGCGGATTCGGACCTGCACACTCAAAGGCGTAATTGGTCGAAGAATCACATTTGCTTACGATCTTAACATCATAAGTAGTAGCGGTGCCGCCGTGGTTAAAGGTTACCTGTGTGCTTGATGCTGCATTTGCAGCCTCAAGAAACTCATCCCAGGGACCGGCTTCGGCTATGGCAAGCTGCGCCGCCTTGGCAATGGTGGATGCGGTACTCACATCGTCAGCCTTCCTGGACTTATCTATATACCTGATGAGCGCGGGAGCTATGGCTGCAGCCAGTATAGCCATGATGGCAATAACGATGATAAGTTCTACCAGAGAGAAACCTCGGTTTTCATTAGTAATTCTGTCTCTCATATAATCACCCTATCAATCCTTTGCAGCAGAAATAAAAATGTCAATACAATCAGGTAACGGTATCATTTGCCCTACAACATAAATCTACTTCAATTCATGATATCACGTTAAAAAAAGGATTACAATAGCTTTTGAAATAAAATGTAAATAAAATATGAATAATCTATGAACACGCGTATACCACTGATTTCTATAGATAGAAAAGGATAAAAAACAGAGTGAAAGATTAGAATGAAATAACAAGAATGGCTATTTTCGTTTTCATGGTTGACAAGCGAACACGCGTTCGCTATAATAATCTTGTAGTTGATTTGTATTCTTCTATGAGGGATGAAATATGTCAGCACTGATAGAAATAATATCTGCATACAAGAGGTTGTCGTTTACTGAACGTGTATCATTTTATA
>Ga0310691_10004084_pt1 | contig 16730 bp, 7 predicted proteins | sample 176DNAGHGlowgp2_FD_203887 | JGI IMG/M metagenome (GOLD analysis project Ga0310691, IMG submission 203887) | Sheep rumen microbial communities from Palmerston North, Manawatu-Wanganui, New Zealand - 1766 DNA GHGlow gp2 (v2) (version 2) | ecosystem: Host-associated > Mammals > Digestive system >...
TCACTTTCTTTAAATATTTCACTAATATCAATTATTTCAAGTGGGTTTCTTAAATCTGGTTTATCAGTACCATATTTTAACATAGATTCTTTATAAGAAATTCTTCTAAATGGTCTAGGAGAAACTTCTTTATTACTAAACTTACTAAATACAGAATAGAATACCTCTTCTCCTACTTCATATACATCTTCTTCTTCAACAAAAGCCATTTCCATATCTAATTGATAGAATTCTAATGCTCTATCAGCACGAGTATCTTCATCTCTAAAACATGGAGCAACTTGATAATATTTATCAAAACCTGCAACCATTAATAATTCTTTAAATACTTGTGGTGCTTGTGGTAATGCATAGAATTTACCTTTAAATTTTCTTGATGGAATTATAAAATCTCTTGCTCCTTCTGGAGAAGATGCTGTTATAATTGGAGTTTGAACTTCTGTAAAATTCATACTATCCATTTTATTACGTAAGAATTTTAATACTTCACTTCTAAGTTTAATATTAGAATGTACTTTATCATTACGTAAATCTAAATAACGATATTTAAGTCTTGTTTCTTCATTTACATTAGTACTAGTTTTAACTTCAAATGGAAGTTCATTTGGTGCTTTACCTAATACAGTTATTTCACTAACTAATAACTCAATTGTACCAGTAGAAATCTTATCATTATAATCTTCTTCTGCTCTAGCACGTATAGTACCTAATACAGTAACACTTGATTCTTTAGTCATACCATTAAATATAGAATCATCATTACTAACTATTTGTATAACCCCGTGTTCGTCACGAATATCTAAAAATATAACCCCACCATGGTCACGAATATTTTCAATCCAACCAGCAACTCTAACTTCACTGCCAATTTCATTTTCAGTAATATCACCACAGTATATTGTACGATATTTTTTATTCATATTATTCTCCTTTTAAAAATCACAATTATTAGGTGTACGTGGATATGGAATAACATCTCTTATATTTTCAACACCAGTTAAATATATAAGTAATCTTTCAAATCCCATACCAAATCCTGAATGAACACATCCACCATATTTTCTTAAATTTAGATACCAGTATAATTCATCTTTATTTATACCGAAATCTTTCATACGATTAGATAATACTCTATAATTATCTTCTCTTTGTGAACCACCCATTAGTTCACCAACACCTGGAACTTCCAGGTCAACAGCAGCAACTGTTTTCTTATCTTCATTAAGTTTCATGTAGAAAGCTTTAATATCCTTTGGCCAGTTTTTTATAAATACTGGGCAACCAAAATATTCAGTGATATATTTCTCATGTTCTTTTGCTATATCTTCACCATACTCTGGTTCAAACTCCCATTTAACCTTAGCCTCTTTAAGTATCTTAATTACTTCTTCATGATCAATTCTTACGAATTTACTATTTACTAATTTAGTTAATTTATCTTTTAATCCTTTTTCAACAAAAGAATCAAATAAGTTAACTTCTTCACTACAATTATCAAGTACATATTTAACTACATACTTAAGCATATCTTCCATTATATCCATATCTTGATTCAAATCACAGAATGCTATTTCAGGTTCAATCATCCAGAATTCATTAGCATGTGTCTTAGTATTTGAGTTTTCTGCTCTAAAAGTTGGTCCAAATGTATATACTTTTTTATAACACATAGCCCATGTTTCTGCTTCTAATTGTCCAGATACAGTAAGTGAAGTCTTTTTACCAAATATTTCTTTAGATGTATCATATTTACCTTTTAAATTAGTTAAATCTTGGTTAGTTATATGAAACATCTCACCTGCTCCCTCACAATCACTTGCAGTGATTAGTGGAGCATTAAAATATACATATCCTCTATCTTGAAAATATTTATGTATAGCATATGCAGCCATACTTCTAACTCTAAATACAGCACTAAATAAATTAGTTCTAGGTCTTAAGTAAGCATTCTCTCTTAAGAACTCTCTAGTATGTCTTTTAGGTTGTATTGGATAATTCTCAGGACAATCTCCATTAAGAACTATATCTTTAGCTTGCATTTCAACTGGTTGATTCTCCTTTGGAGATTTAATAATCAAACCAGTTACAGTAATAGCGCATCCAATATGTAATTTAGAAATACTTTCGAAAGATTCTAAGGAATCATCATATACAATTTGTAAATGTGTTTGATGTGTACCATCACTAAAATCTATAAATCCGAATTTTTTTTGTTTACGATGATTCCTTATCCATCCTTGTACTGTAACTTCTTTATCTAAATATTTACTTTCTTTTTTAAACAAGTCTTTTAAATCAATTGTCATATTATCTTTTTTCCATTTCTTCTCTAATAATTTGTGCTGTTAAAGATGGATTAGCTTTACCACGAGTTGCTTTCATAACTTGTCCTACAAAGAAATCAAATGTATTTTTACCCTTTTTATGATCTTCTATTAAGTCTGGATGTTCGTCTAGGATTGGAACTACTATATCTCTTATAGTTTTATCATCACTAATTTGCTCTACTCCTAATTCTTTTACTATTTGTTTTGGTTCTTTCTTATCTTCAAGTACTTTATACATTACTTCTTTACTTTGCTTAGAAGATATTTTACCACTAGATACCATTTCCATTAAATCTACTAACATTTGTGGTGTTAAGAATAAGTCTTTGATATCTGTTTCAGTTTTATTTAAATGTCCTAATATAACACTGGTTAACCAGTTAGCAGTATTTTTAGGTTCTCCTCCTAATTTAAGTGCTTCTTCATAATAATCAGATATAGCTTTATCTTTTACTATGATAGTTGAATCATAATCAGATAAACCATATTCATTCATATATGTAGCTTTTCTTTCAGGAGCAAGTTTTGGTATACTTTTTCTAATTTTTTCTAACCAAGACTCACTAATTTTATATTTAGGAATATTTGGTTCAACAAAATATTTATAGTCAATAGCATCTACTTTACTACGCATAAATATTGTAGTAAATGTATCTTCATCCCATCTTCTTGTTTGTTGTTCCATTTCATCATATGTACCATTTTCTTTAGCTTCAATTTGTCTTTCAATTTCAAAGTTAATAGCGTCTCTAACTCCACCAAATGAGTTAACGTTTTTAACCTCTATTTTAGTACCCCAGTTTTTAGGATCAGATGGATCTTTATCTTTTTCCATTATAGAAACGTTAACATCACATCTTATTTGTCCTTTTCTAGAATCAGCTTCTGATATACCAGCATATTGATATATAGAACGCATTGTTTCTAGGAATGAAACAGCTTCATCAGCACTTCTTAAATCTGGTTCAGTAACAAGTTCAAGAAGTGGTACACATGCACGGTTATAATCGATTGTTGAGAATGATGAGTAGTGATCTTGACTAGCAGCATCTTCCTCTAAGTGAATATTATTAATTCTTACAGTTTTTTCTTCACCTTTACAATCAAATTTTAACTCTCCATATATACCTACTGGAATAGGTTTAGTCTCTTGTGTAATTTGATAGTTCTTAGGCATATCTGGATAGTAATAGTTCTTCCTTTCAAAGTACATATACTTTGGTTGTTTACAACCAAGTATCATACTAGCCATTAATGCATGTTCAACAGCTTTCTTATTAACTACAGGTAAAACTCCTGGGAATGCCATATCTACGGCACTAACATTACTATTAGGTTCATCAGTATATTCATTCTTAGCTCCAGAGAATACTTTAGTATTAGTTTCACTAATTTCACAGTGCATCTCTAAACCTATCATTACTATATAGTTATCCATTATTTTACCTCCTTAGCTATTTGTCCTTTATAATTCATTTCACTTTCTAATGCATATGCAATATTAAGTACATTTTGATCATCATAACAGTTACCAGTAATATTAACTCCAACTGGCATACCACTTACAAATCCATTAGGTATAGTAATAGATGGGAATCCACCATAGTTACCAATTTGTAAATGTTCTTCTAATATATGACTACCTATATATTTAGGATTTTTACTATCATCTATATATTTAGCAGGACCACTACTTACTGGAAGTATAACAGCATCATATTCTTCATATAATTTCTTCCATGTATCTACAAGTAATCTTCTTACTCTTTGAGCATTATTAAAGTATCTATCTTTATTTTGTGCTTGAAGTACATAAGAACCAATTACGAATCTACGTTTAATAAGTGATGAGAATCCCTTAGTACGATAGTTCTTCATCATATCTATATAATTATCTCCTTCTGCACGAGGTCCAAATATAATACCTGTTAAGTTAGACATATTACTAGTTGCTTCAGCACAGCTAATTACTACATATACACTTCCAAGTGCATCTAATAATTTCTTATCTACTGATACTTCAGTAACTTCCATACCAGCTTTTTTACATAATTCTATAGTCTTATAGAAGTTATCTAAGTGAGCTTTTAAATCATCACTAGCATCAGGATAATTAGAAGGATCGCATATTTCTTTTATATAACATAATTTTTTACCTTTAACATCACCAGTTAAAGAATCTGCAAGATGTATATCTTTTGAATCCCAACTAGTCATATCTCTTTTATCAATACCCTTCATGTTATCTACTACTATAGCAGCATCTTTAACACTACGAGTTAAACATCCTAAGTGATCTAAACTTGATGCGAATGCAAATAAACCATATCTAGAAATCATACCATAAGTTGGTTTATAACCAACTATACCACAGTATGCAGCTGGTTTACGAATAGAGTCTCCAGTATCTGATCCAGTAGCAAATGGATATACTCCTGCTGCAACTGATGCTGCAGACCCAGATGAAGAACCAGCACATAGTCTATCAGTGTCCCATGGGTTTCTTTGGATACCAGTATGTCCTGTAGTACCTGTACCACCCATACCAAATTCATCCATAGTACATTTACCTATCATTACTGCACCAGCATTTTTTAATTTAGAGTATGCTGTTGCATCAAAGAATGGTACATAATCTTTTAATGTATTACTAGAACCTGTAGATAATATTCCTTTAGTAGAATAGTTATCTTTAATACCACATGGTATACCAGATAGTAAATTATCTGTTACTTCTACTCCTTTAGCATCATCTAAAATAGTTACAAATGAATTACATTTTTCTTGATTAGCGTGTGCTTTAGCTAAAGATTCTTTAACTAATTCATCACTTGTTACTTCACCATTTTTTAAAGCTTCATGTATTTCTTCTATACTCTTACTCATGTATTCCATATTATCCCACCACCTTTGGTACTCTTATTTCTGTATCTACATAATCATCACAGTTTGCAAGTAAATCATCTATATTTTCATTACCAATTTCTTCATCATAAACATCTTCTCTAAGTTCATACTCAAAATCATATAAGCAATGAGTCATAGGTTCTACTTTTTCAATACCTTCAATTTCAGTTATTCTAGCTATATCAGCATCAATACTAGCAAATTCATTTAATATCATATCTTTTTCTTCTTCTGTTAAACCAATTAATAGTTTATCAGCATAAGATTCTACATCTTCTTTTGTAAATTTTGCTGTTTCCATAATAATCCTCCTTTATAACAAAAAAACAAGTCCTAAGGGACTTGTTAATTACTTAATGGCGCTTGATGTAGGACTCGGACCTACGACCTGCCGGTTAACAGCCGGATGCTCTACCAACTGAGCTAATCAAGCATAAGTGGCGCTCAATGTAGGACTCGGACCTACGACCTGCCGGTTAACAGCCGGATGCTCTACCAACTGAGCTAATTGAGCGTATAACTAATTCATCCCCTATTGGGACGAATACATATCCGCGGTGCCACCCAAATTATCAAAATATTGATCACTCTATCGATTCTATTAAATCGTGTAATTCGATAACGGGTTACTACCGACTAGACCTACTAAAATTTCAATCTAGCAACTAGTGGATGTTATTCATAATAATCTTTATTGTTAGCTCACACCATACCTAACTCGCTCTAATCAGTTTTTATTACTACTTCTTCCACGTCAAAACGCTTATGTATCAATCATAACTCAAACTAATAAATTTGTCAATAACATTTTTAATTTTTTTAACTTTTCTTTTTTTTAACAAAAAAAAGTAGTATTAATATACTACTTATTTATTATCTAATTTTTTTACTTTAGGATTTTCTAATGGATCTTTATTATCTAACTGTTCTATATATAAAGTTATACTATCAACTAATTCTTGTGGTATATCAGATATTTTTAAAGCTTCTAAACTTTGTTTTGTAGCTTCAGTATTATTTCCTATTATACCTTTAAATAATATAACTAAATTATTAGATAATTCTAATGCTTCTCTTTGAGAAATATTTCCTATACTAAATAATATTTCAGATCCTATTACAGGAATAATATCATTTTTAGAAGTTTGAAGTGCTGTTCTAGTTGTTATATGATTTTGTATTGTTTGAAATAATTGTACTTGTTGTTGTCTCATCATCATAGTTGTATTATTATAAGCATTTAATTTAGTAATTAATCCTTGCTTAATTTGAATACAATCTAAATATTCATAACTTGTCTCATCAGAAATATTTTCTAATTCTTTATCTAATTTTTTAATTATGGATTCTGTAACTTCATAATAATTCTTAATAGCAGATAAATATAACCCCACTGCTTTAAATATTTCTCTATATTTTATTATTTGAATATCTAAATTAGTAATATTATCATCTAGGCTCTTACTTAATTCTTTTAATACTTCTGGATTAACAGTTCGTTGCATATTTTTAGAACTTCTAAATATTTTAGTTATTAAACCAGTTTTAATTGGTGTATCAACATATACTTGTTCAGCTAATGTATCAAGACTCTCTATAGATTCATCTAAGTTTAAATATTTACCTATCTCTGTTATTAAAGATATTATATAATCAGAATATTTGGATAAACCTTTATCCCCTTCTAACATAAATTTTATTAAGCTTTCATGATTAGAAACATTTATATTAGGAATATTTTTTACTTCCTCTTCTAATTCAGTTAATAATTCTTCAACAGGAAGTATAACTTTAATATCAGGCTCTTCTAAAAGATAATTATGTATTCTATTATATTTTTCTTGATCACCTACTATTTCTCTTAATACCTTATTATCTCCAATTACGCTTCCTAATACTCTCCTTATTAAATAACCTAAATCCTGTTTTTGAAATTCATTTTTCTTATGTCTTTCTTCTTCAATTGTATACATATTATATCTATCAAAATAATTATCTAAAAAGCTTATATTATTATTAACTATCTCACTATCAGTAACAGATTTAAAATCTATCTTTTTTAAATCTTCTAGACTGTATCCAATTTTATCTAATATAAATCTTAAAGTAATACCTTCAGTATCAAAGTATGCTTTAAACTTAGTATCCATCAGTAAAGTCGCAATTATAATTGAAACACTATAAGCATCACTTCTATTTTTTATATAAAATAAATCATCTAGTTTACTCATTAAATCTTGCTCTACTTTACAAGCAATTGTTAAACATTCTAATGTATCTACAGTTCTTTCTTTTAATTTTTTTATTCCATCATTAACTTTTTTCTTTTCTTCTGCTTCTCTTTGTTCTCTATCTTGTTGAATTTTTAATTCTTCTTCTTCTCTTACCTTTTGTTCTTTAAGTTCAACATATTTTGAAACCTTTGTTTCTAAATCTTCAAAAGCTTCTGGTTCTAAATTAACAGAACTTAATATATTTCTAAATTGAAAAGAGTCACATACTGTTTTATTGCCAATATTTGATAAAATAGACGCTACTGTAATATCTTTTCTTTCTCTTCCAGCATTTACACCACCAAATATAAAATCTAAAAAATTATTTTTAATAATATTAGCACTAACACCCTTTTCTGCTAATTCAATCTGCATTTTATTAAATAAATCCTCATAGTTTAACCCTAATTCATTAACTAAATAATCATATTCTTTGCCAGGAAGAGAATAAGTACCAAATATAAGTGCTAATGCTTCAGCATTCTTACCTTGTAATTTTTTTTCCTTTAAACTTTTATAATAAACCATAACATATGAAAAATAATTATATATAGATACGTCCATATCTTTAAATAATTCATCATTTTGTCTATCATTTTCTTCCCTTTGTTTATTATCTATATAATCATTTATTACATCTATTATATCAGCTGGTGTATCTAAGCCAACTATAGAATAATATATCTTCTTCATTATATCTGAATTTAAAATAATATCATCTCCTAGCACAATATCACTCTTTGGTTTATTACCAAGTAACGAATAGAATTTAATTATTTCATTATCATTAATAATAATAGAATCTAAATTCTCTTTATTAACTGGTTTTATACCAGTTATAGTATATATAGAATCTAAAGTAATATTTTTATCTATAAAATATTCTAACTTTTTATAATTATTAAAATAATAATTAATTAATATAGCTAAATGTATATAATCACTATCATTATTAATAAATTTAGATTTTTCTTTAGATATTATTTTATATATTTTATAAGCATCTTCTATAAAATTAATCATTTCTATATTCAATTTAGATTTATATTCTTCTAAACTTAGTTTATCTTTATTATTATCTATTTCTATAACTAAATTATATAATTCATCTATTAAATTAGAATCGATATTTAATTTATTTAATAATTTATTTAAAATTGCTTTTCTTTCAACTAAATCATGAAATTGTTCTTGTATTAAATTTACAAATTTAGTATCTTTTTCACTATATCCAGGAAATTTTTCTACTAATGTTTGAGAGGGATTTATTTCTTCTATAATACTTAAATCAATATTTAGTATTTTAGTTATATCTTCTAGTTTTAATCCTCTACTTTCAAATAAATTTCTTATTTTTCCACTAAATTGTGTTTTTTGATTTGTATCCATAAAATAGAATAAAGCAATTAAATAAGCTATTATTTTCTTACTATCTTCAAAATTTCCAACAATACTCATATTATTATAAGAATCTAGATAAGTATATATTTTGCCTACATATTCTAAGTAGTTAAGAACTACATAATCTTTATTTTTTTTATATTCTATTATTTTATTTTCAAATGTTTTCTTTTCTTCTATTTCAATAATTTTTTCTATATCTTTTCTCTCTTGTTCAATAATTTCTTCTAATTCTTTTATTGCAGTTTCTGCATTTGTAAATCCAGATTCTTCTAACCAATGTATAAAATTTATATCTTTCATATAAAATTCATATAATACCATTGTAGGTGTAATATATTTGGCATTCAATTTATTAATGCCTGGATATTTAAACATACTTATATAACTGCAATCACTTCTTAGTGTTGAATAGCAACCTTTTAACTCACTATATACATTCAATTTAAAACCATGATTTTGTATTACAGTATATCCTTTAGCTTTGTGAAGATATAATGCATTTAGAAAATGCCAATATATTTCCACACGAGATCTTGAGTGAGAAGCATTTGTTCTATCTACATAAGTCCAAACATGTTGAACACCGATTCTAATAAATTCATAATAGTCTTTAGATATACTTTTTAAAAATTCCTCATTTGACATTATTTTTCCCCCTTATTTATCTTTTGGTTCATTTTTTAATACTTTAGAATAACCATTAGTATCTTCTTCTGTTTCTTCTAAATAAGTAGAAAAATCAGCAATTAGTTTATCTACTGTTTCTTGTGGTAAACTTGATGACTGTATCATTTCTAAACTTCTTCTTGCAGCATCTGGATTACCACTTATAACATTTTTAAATAACGCTACTAAATTATTAGATAATTCTAATGCATTAGCTTCAGTAGCACTACCTATTCTAAATAACATTTCAGAACCAATAATTGGTATTATATCATTTTTAGATGATTGTAACGCTTCTTTAGTAACCATATGATTATTTACTGTTTGTCTAATTTGTAATTGTTGTTGTTTCATTAATGTTATCGTTCTATCATAATTTACTATCTTATTATTTAAAGCATCTATTAATTGAGTTATTTCAAGTAAATCAGAAAAATATTCATCATCACCCTCATACTTTGGTTTAATCTCTTCCAAAGCATCTTTTAATTTTATTGATAAATTCTTATATTTAGTAACTGTTTGAATATATAATTTGATTACTTTAAATACTTCTATATATTTTTTTACTTGTATATTTAAATTTTCAATACTAATTTCAAGTTCATCATTTAATTTAGTAAGTACATTTGAATTAACTTTTCTTTCTATAGTTTTTTCTGATTTAAATATTCTGGTAATTAAGCCTTGTTTTACTGGAGTATCAATATATAATTGTCCTACCATTTCATCTATATTTTCAATTGTATTATCACCATTAACTAAACGTGCTATCTCAGTAATTTGTGATTGTATATATTCTGAGTATTTTGATAAGCCTTTATCTCCAGTTAATAAAAAATCAGTTATAGAATCTGTATTATTAATATCTACATTTAATTCACTATTTATTTGTTTTTCTAAATCTTCAATTATTTCTTCTGCAGGCATTAAATATACAACAGAAGGTTCAGAATCAAAACAACTTTTTATTCTATTATATACTTCAATATTTGTAATCATTCTTTGTAATATATTTGAAGATGAAAATACATTATCAAATATTCTTCTACCAAATGCAGCCATATTTAAGAAATCATAATTAAATACATTTGCTTTTTGTAACCTTTCTGTATATTCCTTTTCTATTTTATAAGAAGGTGAAGTATGCCAATTCATAAAATCTGCATATTTATCATATAATTTACATTCATCTATATCTTTAAAATCAATTGATTTAATATCTTCCATACTATAGCCAATAAAATCTAATACATATTTTAAAGTAATTCCTTCATTTTCAAAATACGCTCTAAACTTATTATCATCCATTAAGAAGAATGCTATTAAAGGTGCAATAGCACTAATATCAGATTCATCAGATATTATTAATTTTTCTTTCTTATTAATTAAATCTTCATAAATCTTATATGATACTGTTATAACCTCTCTAAATATTTTACTTTTAGAACCAAAGTTATTTAATGCATTTTTAGCATTTGCTATCTCTTTTTCTTTTTTTCTTTTAGCTATTTTATCATCCATATTAGTAAACAATTCACTATTTAGTTTATAAGTAGTTAAAAATTGTTCAAATTGAAATGAATCATTTAAGTCTTTATTAAATACATTAGAAACTACATCTTCTATTGTAATCTCTTCTCTTTTTTTATCCTTATTATTACCTTCAAATATAAATGGTAAAAAATATTCTTCAATTATATCTATATCTAATTTAAAATTACTTGGTAAATCAGCATTGTAATCACTTTTGATTCTTGAGAAATTAACTCCTTCTTCATTATTCAAATAATTATAATAAGTACTATTATATAGTCCTAATATAATTGATATAGCTTCAGCATTCTTACCTTGTAAATTTTGTTTTTGTAATTTAGAAAAATAAGTCGTTACAAATGTTAAATAAGAAAATACTTCATCACTTATACCATGAAATAACTTTTCTACTTTAGCATCATACTCTATCTTTTCTAATTCTTTAATATATGTTTTAATTACTTTAGTATAATCAACTGGTAATGTATCACCAGTTACATTAAAGAATAATCTATTTAATACTTTAGTATCAACTTTATCAGAATTTGTTATATATCCAAATATAGAATCAAAAGTTATTTTATCTATATCACTATTTATTTTTTTTAATTTCGAATAGAATTTAGATACTAATTCTTTATCATCTATCTCTACTGAGTCTAAAGTTTTAAAATCAACTGGTATACCTGTTATAGTATCAACAGTTTCCTTAGTTATACCATTACTTATAAAGAACTTAGCTAATCTTTCATTAATTTGATATGACTTAAGAAGGAATGCTACTAAAATATAATCATCTACTTCTTCTATTACATCATTATTTATATCTACCTTTTTATTAGCACTAACTAATATCTTATATATTCTATATACATCTTCTAAATATTTAATTATATTTAAATCTAATTTATCATTATATTCTTTTCTAGTCATATTATTTTGATTATTTGATATATCATATAATTTAGATTTTAATTCATCTATTACCTTATAATCTACACCTAATTCAGTTAATATTTTTTTTATTACTACAAAATTATTTGATGAGTTTTCAAATATACTTTTATAAAAATTATATAAATTTCCAGAATTACCTGAATATGAACTATATTCTAATCTTAAAATTTCAGCAGGATTTATTTCATCTATATTATCTATTTTTAAATTAATTAAATTTAATATATTATCTAATGTTAATTTTTTTTCTTTAAATAATGATATTACAGCATCACTATAATTAGTGTTTAAAGATGTATCTTTAAATAAGAATAATGCCACAAAAGCAGCTATCATATATTTACTTGAATCATCTACTCCTACTACTTTTATATTAGCTTCTTGTTCATTTAAAAGTTCATATATTCTTCCAATATACTCAAAATAACTTATAGCATCCGGTTGCATATTTTTACAATATTTTGCTAAAGTCTCACTGTAATATTTATTATCTTCAATATTACTAAGTATTTTTAATTCAGAGATTAATTCATTTAATCTAGGTTGATCTATTAATTTTTCACCACCTGGATGATTAATTGATAAACCATAATTTCTAAGTACTTCTTTAATCCCCTTACCATGTTCTAAATAATATATTAAAAATTTTGTTGGTGATATTCTAAAGAAGTTATCTTCGTTATACCCAGGAATAATAAAACGTTTCCCATAAGAATTTAAATCTGCTGTATCATTTAAATTTATATTATTTGGTTTGTAATCTATAGAACAATATTTTTTTAATATTTTTGTACATTCATAATCACCATTTATAATAGTAGCTAATAATAAATAACAAAAATCCTGATTATCGAAATTATCACTTTTCTTATCTCCACCATGTAAATTAATATAGTCAGCAATATAAGCTCTAACTAATCTTGAAAAATCATAATAACAATCTGATGAATATTGTTTAAATTTCTCTATTGTCATAATATCCCCCTTCTCATATAAAAGGATGAGTTATCATCCTTTATTTTTTCTTTTTTAATGTTAATATCTTTGGAGTTCCTCCAGATAATTTTTTTGGTTCCTCAGTCATAGAAGCAATTAAACCTAACTCACTACTCATAAGTGCTAAATCTCTCATATCCTCATCTAACGATCTATTAATTTGTTCAAGTGCTTCTCTATCCGCTGCTATTTGAACTTGTTTAACTGTTCTACCTTCTATATATAATCTAATGCTTTCACGAAGTGAAACACTAATTTTTTCTACAGTAGATGAATATATACCTTGATTTAATGACAAATGTCCAATTGTTTGAACATTTTGTTGTAATAAAGCTGCATCTCTTTCATGTGCTCTATTTCCTGCTTGAGTAAGAGTATCAATAACTGCACTTCTTCTTTCGTGCTTTTTATTTCCTATATAAACTGTTGCTTGAGTTTCTAATGATGTAACTACATCTGTTAAATATGCTTCAGCAGCAAGTAAAATTTGGAATTCATTTGTTTGTTGTAATAAGAATGTTTGTCTATTTTGTTTATATAAAATCAAATCTTTCTTTAATGCATTTAATCTATCATCAAAAAGTTCTAATGCTTGTCTTTTAACTTGTAAAGCATTCTTTTCATCTATTAATTTTTGTGCATCATAACAAGTAGGATCACTTTGCATAGTTTCTATCTCTGATTGTTTTTTTATTAAACTTTCTTCAAACATATTTCTATCTTCTTCACCTATGTTTATAATATAATTTAAAATAGCTAAAAAAGGTATTAATGCTTCAGACAATTCTTTTCTTGTTTTAGCATCTTCAATTGCTCCTTTTTTAAGCGATTCAACTATTTTTTTAGTTTCCTCAATTTTTTTTACATATTCTTCATATTGTTCCTTATATGATGGTGATTTTATACTTGTATCTATTCCTTTAATACCAATTTTTTTCAAAAATAATTTACCTTTATGAGCTAAAGAATTTTCTTGTTTTTTTGCTCTTTTATCTTCTTCTTCAAGACGTACACTAAATGATTCAATACTTTTTACAGTTTCTTCATCAAGTGATAATTCTTCATAATCTGCAGCTTGATCAGATATTTTCTTAAATATTTCTACTATTGCCTCTTTAACTTCATGTCCATAATGAATAATTGAATTACCATCTTCAAAATTAACCCTTTCAAATTTAAATGTAACTTCATCTCCATTTTCTAATTTTATTGTATGTTCTTCTATCATAATATAAACCCTCCTGTCTTTGGTCTTTCTAATTTTTTAACTTTACTACTCTCTTCATTAACTGGTTCATTACCAGTTGATAGTTTAAGTATATCTTCTCTACTTTTTGTAACTGAATTCATATAATCTGTAAAATCAGTAACTATTTTTCCAATAGCTTCTTCTGGTAAATCAGATTTTTTAATTGTTTCTAATGTTTCCATTGTGTCTGTCATATTTTGATCAATTACACTTTTAAATAATTTTAACAAATTATTAGATAATTCTAATGCATTCTTTCCTGAATTATTGCTTATACTAAATAACATTTCAGATCCTATAATAGGAATAATATCATCTCTACAAGTTTGTAAAGCTCCCCTACTTACCATATGATTTATTATTGTAGTAGCAATTTGTACTTGTTGTTGTTTCATTAATATTTCAGATTTAGAATAAGAATTTATTTTATTTTCTATTCCGTCATCTAATTGTTTTAATTCTATTAGTCTTGAGAAATCATCTTCAGTTGTTTTATTTATTAAATCCTCAATATATTTTTGCGCATTTATAAAAGAATCTTTATATTTATATATTGTTTTTAAATATAAATCTATTGCCTTAAATATTTCTCTATATTTTTGAATTTGTATATATAGTGTAGTAATATTAGTATTTAATTCTTCAGTTATTTCTTCTAATACATCTGAATTTACTATTCTACTTATAACTTTTTTGTCACTGTTTTTAAATATTCTAGCAAATATACCTTGTTTAACAGTTGAATCAATATATATTTTATCTGATAAACTATCTATTGTATCAATTGATTCATCATTATTTAAGCACTCGCTTATTTCCTTATATTGTGCTTGTATAAATTTTGAGTATATAGCTAATGATTTATCACCATTTAATAAAAAGTAAAACATATCATCTATATTATTGTAATTAATCACTACATCTTTTTGTGATTCTAATTCTAATTGTTTTAAAAATCTATCTAAAGGTATTTTATATGCTTTATTTTCATTAGTACAAATAGAGTAAAATAAATTATCGTATAAATCTTTATCACCTATTATTTTACTTAATGCGCAATCACTTGAATCAAATAATTTTTTAACTATAAAGTCTAACTCTATCTCTTCATTCTTTTTTTCAAAATTATTACTGTTTTTAGCAAGTACATCTGATATATAGAAAAATTCCTTAAATACTTCTATCAAATTAATTGAATCAATTTTTTCTTTAGTAATATTCAATTTTTTTGTATCATACTTTATCATATATAATATATATTCTAAATTAATGCATCTTTCTTCAAATAAATCTAGTACTCTATTTGGCGAAAATTTAAGAAACATTGCAAGCAGTATTGAAGTTGTTTTGTATTCATCTTCGCTATCTATTATTTGAATTGTATCTTTTTGTTTTAACATATCTTGATATATAATATAAGCAACTTTCAAAACGTTTATATAATCGATATTTAATTTTTTTAAATTATCAATCATTTCTTGATCCTTTTTAGCTTCTAATTCATTTTTTTTCTGAGCAACTAATTGTCCTATATTTTCAAAACTTGAATAATTTAAACCAATTTCATGTAAAAAGTTCTCAACATCATAAGAATAATTTAATTCTTTATTGAAAGCATTTTTAATTATACTTTCTATTGTTATTTCACTCTTATCTTTTCCTTTATTTACTCCACCAAATATAAACTCCATAAAGTGTTCTTCCAAAACGAAAGGATCAAAAATTTCATTATTATAAAATTCATTGAAAATTCCTATACCAAATATTTCACATACATCTTTATCGTCAATATCAAAACTTTCAAGATATAAACGAAAATTATCTACAAATTCTTCATCTGAATTAAACCATGTAGCAAGTAATAATGAAGCCACTTCCCTGTTTTTCTTTACAAATATAACATTATTTGTTTTATATTTATAAATGCATGCTGCTACATCTAAAAAATCACATACATCATGATTCATACCAGTAAATATTTCATCTATCTTATTACTTCTTCTTTTTAACTCTTCTATTCTATAGTATTTATTCATAACTTCATTAAATTCAACTGGTAATATATTACCAGTTATATTATAGAATAATCTATTTAATACTTGAGTTTCAGTATTAGAATAACTTGTTATATAATCTTCTACTTCATCAATTTTAATATAATAAATATTAGGTGATATTTTATCTAATAATGAGTAAAAGTATTTTACTAAGTCACTTTCTGTAAACTCAATATCTTTAAGTTCTTCATCACTAACTGGTTTACCAGTTAATTTATTAATATCCTCTAAATTAATACCACACGCGCTAAAATATCTACTTAGTTTACCGTTATATAAATATGAATTAACTAATAAAGATAATACTAGGTAATCTTTTTGTGATTGTATTACTTTACCATCAATAATAGGACCATTT
>Ga0310691_10004085_pt1 | contig 16728 bp, 13 predicted proteins | sample 176DNAGHGlowgp2_FD_203887 | JGI IMG/M metagenome (GOLD analysis project Ga0310691, IMG submission 203887) | Sheep rumen microbial communities from Palmerston North, Manawatu-Wanganui, New Zealand - 1766 DNA GHGlow gp2 (v2) (version 2) | ecosystem: Host-associated > Mammals > Digestive system >...
ATAAATTGTCGGTCTGTAATATTTTTCAAGCTCTGCCACATTCGGCCGATGAATAATTTTTTCATCTTTATTAAACCGCTCCCAAACCTCATCTACATAAATAAGCTTTGGTAATCTTTCCAGTATGATTTTATTGATATCTTCAACCGGATGTATTCCGCTCCTTTCACCATAGACATCAACTTCCCCCAGCAAAAACCAATAATACGTTTCATGCGGATTAAATAAGCTCAATGTCCCCCCGTTAAATCCCACAAACGTATCACATGGTGTCATATTATTGATGACAAATTCCTGTGATGTCGGAATAACACGCTTCGGCTTATAAAATGCATCAGAATAAATATCATGTCCCAAACATCCGGCATAGAAAACCGTTTCTGCCACCAATGCATATAACAATATTTTCATATTTTTTGCCAACGCAACCAACCCCGTTACCGCTATCGGCAAACCAAAATAATAAGCTTCATACCAGTAGTAAATATGCGGCGAAAAATAGAACGCTCTTTGCAAAACAACCACCCAAAACAGCCAGCAATAAAAACGGAAATATTTGCTTTCGGACTTAAATGAAATAACTGAAAAAAACAGAGCTATTCCGATAATAATGCTTCCCATATAAAATGGCCAAGAAACCCTGCTCTCTCCGATAAACCCGACCATTTTGCTGTTAAACAAAAAATTCAGATAAAAATATTCTTTCAGACCGCCGACACAGTAAAAATATCCCAAGCCTGCCAACAACAAAATAAGCGGCAAAATCAAAGCCGTAAGAAAGTCTTTAACGGCGATATTTTTGCGCCACACATCATAAAGCGAAATCAAACCGATAACCGGAAAGTAGAGCAACGCTTTTTGGCTGAACAAGAATGCCGTAAAAAATGCCAAATAAGATAAACTTAAATTCTTCCTCTTTTTTTCTTTAAGATAAGAAAAATAATAATATATCCCGCAGGAAAGCATCGGAATCATCCAATTATCGGGCTTAAAATAGATATAATAAATGTAGACATTTGGCAAAAGAATGTAAATAAGTGTCGCAAGGGCTGCCAATCGATTGCTTAAAAAATCCGCTATAGTGCGATATACAAAATAAAGTCCCCATAAAAAAAAGCAAAATGTCGTAAAATTAGCCCAATTTATAATATCTGCATTTCTCTCAAAAAGATGAACAAGCGGCACAGATACATACCATAGCAGCGGATGATGATGCTCAAAAAAATCAACGTATGGAATTTTCCCGTTTGCTACCATAAAGGAAGCATACAAGTGTTCCATAACATCGCCTTCCGGATAGATGATATTAAAGCAGACTAAACCAACCCCTGCCACAACAACCAACAAAATCGCAAAAAAAAGCGCTTCTACAAACCCAAAAACTTTTCCCTCGGATTTTAATGTTTGGCTCACCATAGTATCCTCAGATATCAGCGATATTTTTTAACAATATTGATGTGGCGCTGATAGGCATTGTTCTGTTGCATATCTTCCAAATCAATCACCTGTTTACTGCGCCAATTCGGATACTTGTCGACATCAGTTCCCGGCAGATTTTGGATTCTCTCGGATTGGAATATATCTTCCGGCATCAGCATAAAGACTTCGCTTTTTGTTTTAGCCATATACGCATGCACCGCCTCATCAAGTCCTTCCGGAAAATTCTCACCATACATATAATCACTATGCCGTAAATTATCCTTTGGCCATACCCCTTCTCTGTCCAATGCATCCAAAAGCAAACGCCTTTCATGTTCTCTCCAGTGGTACGCGCTCTGCATTTCTTCGTCCGTATAAAGTCCCAAACGGTGCATTGTATCTATTTCTCTACCGAACCACCAAGCCTTTAGCGGCGGCATATCATGCGTACCGACCGAAGCAAAATATTTCTCTTCATATTCATCAGGTGTTTTCATTGTTCCGTTTGCATCTTTTCTTTCGCTCCACAACACACCCAAGAGATAAATTCCACGCTTCAACAAAGATTCGGTATATCCTGCTTCCACATTGCCGATACACTCACCGACAACCACACACTTATTTAAGTAACTCTCTAATGCCAGAATATTCATCATATCTTCGGCATTATAACGTATATACGTACCCTCTGTACCGTTATCCGGAATAATAAACAAACGAGAAAGCCCCATGATATGATCAATTCTGACTGCACCGGCATACTTCATATTAGCACGCAAAATACGGATAAACGGTTTATAGCATCGTTCTTTCAACTCGTGCGGATTAAAGGCCCCTAAGCCCCATTTTTGGCCGGTCGGAAAATAATTATCCGGTGGAGCACCTGCTCCGGAACGCTGAATATATAAATACCTATCACTCCAAACTTCAGCACTGTCTTTGGAAACCCCAACCGGCAAATCACGATAAAGTCCGATAACAAGTTTACGCTTATCTATTTCTTTTTTAACCAAACGCAACTGCCTGTCTGCTTCAAACTGTAAAAACTTAAAGAAATCAATTTCTCCTGTATGTGTTTGCGCGAATTTTCCGACACCGCTACCTAGTGCGGAACTGAGCGCCATTTCTTCTTTCTTATCAAACCGACCGCCATTTAAAAACCGTTCATGAGCAATCGCCTGAAAAACTGCCAAACGCTCCAAATTGCCGTCATCTTTGTTCTTAAAATCGGCAAACTCTTGCGCATAGGAAGACTTGTTATCTTTAACAACACGCTTATAAATCGCCTGAAGTGCCTTTATCTTAAGCCGATAAACCGCTGTATAATCAATAGTCTCCTTTGCCTTAGCGGTATTAACGGTAGCAACATCTTTATCGCTCTTCTGATACCCGGGCACATTTTCAACATCAATGTATATCGGGTTTAAAAATAACCGGCTGATAGATGCATACGGGCTTGCCGCTTCAGGGTAATCATTAAGCAGTACATTAAGCGGATTAAGCCCGACGACATCACCGCCGTTATCCGCCAATAATTTAACAACCTGCATTAAATCCGAAAAATCACCGACACCCCAATTATGCTTGCTCTTTAAGGAATAAAGTTGCATTGCAAATCCGAATAACTTTTCTTTCCCTTTTTTATCCAAAGTATAACACTGCTCCGGTGCCACCGCCAGAACACTACGATATTCTCCCTCAGCCGTCTTAACCTTAATATCGTAATAATCCGGTTTAAGTTGATTGAGAATTTTTATCTCACAACGCACATATGTGCTTCGCCCTTCCTGTCTTTTTTCAGCGGTCGTTAATTTAATATCCGTTTTAAGAAATTTCTTCTGTCCCTCTTTCGCATAAAAAACTTCCGGCTGACCGTCTGCCTCATCTTCTTTTAGCACAATATCAAAACAGCACTGACCTTCTCGGCAGACATAAATAGCCTCCATTGCCCGTTGCCAACGTCTTTTCTCCAAACGAGCCAAAGATTTTTCAATATCCTGATTATCCTTGGTACTATATCCCATATCTTCAATCAAAAAGCGCAACAAGTCATCAGAAGCCGAACAATTTTTTATACTTCCGCCGGCCATATAAGTATATGTGGTGCTGATGTTTAATTTTTCCGCTAAAGTTTTAATCAACTCGGACATTTTCATCTCCTACTTTTTAATCTCAAAACACAAAACCGACCATGCCGGCACCCATATTTCCATACCGGAAACAACTTCTGTCTCTTCAAAATTTTCAGAACTGTCTAAAAGCAAATTCCACTTATAAGATTTTCTTAATGCCGGCAGTTTCCATTTAGTATCACTGGCATTGGCATTTAGGATAACCAAAAACATTTTTTCATGCGCCGCCACCATATAAGACAACGCACGTCGATTATTCTGCGACCAATCCGTTTGCGAAAATTCCACTCCTTTTTCCGTAAACCAAGCTAAATCTTTAATCCCTTGTTTCTGGTCCACAAATGCACCTGAGAAGAAATTTTTACGGTTAAAAATACCCATCTTACGCCGCAATTTGATAAGATTTTTAATGTAGCGGATATTACTGATGTTTTCAGTGTTAATTGCCTCCCATACCAAATAGGAAATAACATTATCCTGACAATAAGCATTATTATTACCGAATTGCGTGTTAGCAAATTCATCACCGGCAAGCATCATCGGTGTACCGAAAGAAAGAAACAGCGTTGCCGCCATTGCTCTACGACGCAATTTACGATTTTCGGTAATTTGCTTATCGGTACTCATTCCCTCAAAACCGGAATTGTAACTCCAATTAGCATCTGTACCGTCATTATTATCTTCCCCGTTTGCCTGATTGTGCTTATGATTATAACACGTCAAATCATTCAACGTCATTCCGTCATGCACGGAAAGATAGTTAACCGAACTCCATATTGTTCTTTTGCTTGGTCCGAACACATCACTGGAACCGGAAATTCGGCTTGCCAACTCACCAACCTGTCTGTCATCTCCGCGCCAAAATCTTCTGACAACGTCACGATATCTGTCATTCCACTCCATACACCCCGGAAAAAAGGCTCCGAGCTGATATCCGCCGATACCGACATCCCACGGTTCAGCCACCATCTTAACCAGTTGTAACACTTCGTCTTGCCGCATAGACATCAAAAACCCGCTACCTTGATTAAATTCTTGCTTAACACGCGCCAGCGAAGTGGCCAAATCAAGCCTGAACCCATCAACGTGCATTTCCTCAACCATATAGCGCAAAGAGTCCATAACCAACGTCAGCACGTACGGATTCTGCAAATTAAATGATGCCCCGCAACCGGTGCTGTCATAATAGTATCTTTTATTTGTTCCGTCTAATGTATAATAGCTTTCATTATCAATACCGCGATAGCACAGTGTCGGCCCTAAATGATTCCCCTCTAGGGTATGATTGTAAACCATATCCAAAATAACTTCCAAACCATTTTCATGAAAACGTTTGACCATGCTCTTAAAATCATCCGGATTATCACCGATAAGATAACTTGGTTCAAAAGCAAAAAAGCTCAAAGTTTCATAACCCCAATAGTTTTTACGCATCCCTTCACGGCGATCAGCCATAAATGCACTCACAGGCAACAACTCAACCGAGGTGACGCCGAGCCACTTCAAATAACCGACTACGCTATGTGTTGCCAAACCGGCAAACTTTCCACGCTTGGCATCTTCAACCTTCGGATGCAGTTTTGTAAATCCTTTAACATGCAACTCATAAAAGACCGTTTTAGAGGCATCAACTTGCGGCGGCACATCATCACCCCAATCAAAATCACTTTCCCCGACAACCACAGACTTCGGCACATAAGGCGCACTGTCAAGCGTTGAAAAAGACAAATCCTTATCAGGACTATCTACATCATAGCCATATATAGCTTTATGCCGAATAAGTCTGCCGACGGTTTTTTTAGCATACGGGTCTAACAGCAATTTATTAGGATTAAATCTTTTCCCTTTTACCGGATCATACGGACCATAAACACGATATCCGTAAACCTGCCCCGGTTTAATGCCTTCAAGATAAATATGCCAGATATTATTTTCGCGAACGGCCATTTCAAAACGAGCAGTTTCCTTAATCCCCATTTTATCAAACAAGCATAATTCCACCTTCAAAGCACCTGCTGAAAACAGCGCAAAATTAACGCCCCATTCATCAGGTGTTGCCCCCAGCGGATATGCTTTTCCGTCCCAAACTTTAATATCCGGCATATATAACCCCTTCTATAAAAACTAGTATCTGATATGCTTTAACACAATCGTTGAAAGCGGCGGCAATGTTAAAGTGATGGAGTGCGGACGTCCGCAAATGCCTTCATCATTTGCATAAAGTTCACCTTCGTTTTTAACTCCGCTTCCCCAATAATTTTTATCATCACTGTTAAAGATTTCTTGGTATGCACCGCTGTCCGGCACGCCTAGCTTAAAGTCATGTCTGACCACCGGTGTAAAGTTACAAACCACAATCATATAATTATTGTAATCATGTCCGCGACGAATGTAAGAAATAACACTGTCATCAGCATTGGCATGGTCAATCCACTCAAACCCTTTATAGTCAAAATCCTCTTCATAGAAACAAGAATTTCCTCTATACATCAAATTCAAATCTCTGACACAATTTTGCGCACCTTTATACATCGGATATTGCAGCAAATGCCACCGCAAACTTTCGGAAGAATTCCACTCCCAATCTTGTCCGAATTCACATCCCATAAACAAAAGTTTTTTACCCGGATGTGTCCACATAAACCCATAATATGCACGCAAGTTTGCAAATTTCTGCCACTCATCACCCGGCATTTTGGAAAGCATGGAACCTTTACCATGCACCACCTCATCATGCGAAATCGGCAAAATAAAGTTTTCATTAAACGCATACAGCAAACCAAACGTCAATTTACCATGTTCATATTTACGATAAACCGCATCTTTGCTGATATAGGTTAAAGTATCATTCATCCAACCCATATTCCACTTATAGCCGAAACCTAAACCACCCATGGATGTCGGACGGGATACCATCGGCCATGCCGTTGATTCTTCAGCACACGTCAACGTCCCCGGACACGTACTATAACAAAGCTCATTCATCTTGCGCAAGAATGCAATCGCTTCCAGATTTTCATTTCCGCCGTAAATATTCGGTATCCACTCACCATTTTTACGTGAATAATCCAAATAGAGCATAGAGGCAACCGCATCAACTCTTAAGCCGTCAATATGATATTCTCTGAGCCAATATAACGCACTGCAACATAACACATTACTAACTTCAGTACGTCCGTAGTTATAAATTTTTGTACCCCAATCTTTGTGTTCGCCTTTACGTGGGTCCGCGTGTTCATACAAATGCGTACCGTCAAATTCAACCAAACCGTGACCGTCTTTCGGGAAGTGCGCCGGAACCCAGTCCATAATCACCCCGATATTAGCTTGGTGAAATTTATCAATCATATAACGAAAATCATCCGGTGTACCGAAACGAGATGTCGGAGCAAAAAGACCGGTCACCTGATACCCCCAAGAAGCGTCTAACGGGTGTTCGCATAACGGCAAAAATTCAACATGCGTAAAGCCCATATTCATAACGTATGGAACCAGAGTATCCGCCAACTCGCGATAAGTCAAAAATTCGCAACCGTCCTTTCCTTTTCTGCGCCAAGAACCGGCATGCACTTCATAGATACTCATCGGTCTGTCAAAACTGTTATAAGATGCACGATACTGCATCCATTCATTATCATTCCATGTATAGTGATTTAAGTCATAAACAATAGATGCTGTTTTTGGACGAACTTCCGAATAAAACGCCATCGGATCACTCTTCGTTAAGATGTATCCTTCATGCGTTTTTATTTCATACTTATAGAGCTCGCCTTCGCCGATATTCGGAATAAAAATATCCCACACACCACAGTTATAATGTTTGCGCATAACGTTGACACGACCATCCCAATTATTAAAACCGCCGACAACGGAAACACGTTTTGCATTAGGTGCCCATACAGAAAAACCGACACCTTTTACCCCGTTAATTTCCATAACGTGCGCACCGAGTTTTTTATATAAATCTAAATGATTTCCCTCCGCAAAAAGATACTCATCAATATCTCCCAAAATGGACGGGAAAGAATAAATATCTTCTTCTTCATAAGTATGACCTTGGTCATTTGTAATCTTAAATTTATGTTTGAAGTTATCGGTATTAACCACCCCTAAATTGATTTGGTAGAAACCGCGCCCGTCAAGTTTAGTCATCATTCCCAAAGATGTACCATCATCTCTTAACAACTCAATACATTCCGTATTCGGTTTATATGCGCGGATAAAAACCTCTTTACTCCCCTTATCGCGATGAATGCCCAACACAGCCATAACATTTTCATAATCGCCGTTAATAATGCATTCCATTTCATTTTTTGAAAGCAGATTTTTCATATTTCCTCCCGTCGGGCCTAATACGGTAAATTCCTGCCCGTTTTGTTGATTTGTAACAGTTGAATTTTTCACTGTGTTGGTCATAACGATATAACTCCAAAATAAAACTAAAAAATAAGTAACATATTATGTATAAAGCAAAACAAAAAAAATGCAAGGAAATTGTCAAAAAAAATATGTCTTAAACATAAGCATCTTCTTTTAAAATCCGAGGGTTTGATTTAAAACATTATTTTTCAAATTGAGATAAAAAAATGCCCTGTTTTTTGTTGTAAATATTTTTTTCAATACTTTTTTTGCACAATTTTTTTTGCATTTTTTTTTAGCATTTTTTGCATTAAAAAAACATCATCAAAAATAAAGAAAATATCTTTTTTTCACATCACCGTGATTTATGTGTCAAACATCAATATTTTCAGATAATACAAACCGTTTAAAACTGTCGTTTTCCGGCAAAATTTCATAAACTGTTTTACACTCAAAAAAAATTTTTTCGGAGCATCTTTTTTTAATTTTTTTTTAAACTATTTTAAATACAATAAACCCTAAAAAGCGAAAAATAAAACTTTCGTATTTACAAAATAAAAAAATGTTTTATACTGACATTCGTTCAACAACAAAATTATTTGGAGATTTGAAATGACATTCAATGAAAATTTAATTAGAGAAGCTGCATATTACAATTGGCAAAATGCCGGTTGTCCGTTCGGTCAGGATGAAAAATTCTGGAACATGGCTATTGAGCAAATCTATGGCTGCAAAGCAACTTCTTGCTGCAAGACTTCTTCTTCTAAGAAAACATCTTCTAAGAAAAGTTCTTCTTCTAAAGCAAAATCTTCTAAATCAAAGAAGTAATTTTAGCTTAATTGAATTGTAAAAGAACCTCCCTCATTTGCGGAGGTTTTTTTATTTTTTTCAAACAAAAAATTCTTTACTTTATGTTAAGCTGTACATGTATAATATATAAGAAATTTAACCAAACAAAAAGGCCTTTTAATGAAACATTTTAACCCCTTAAAAAGACTGGACATCGCCTGTTTTTTACGTTCTCAACTTTACCTCGCACCGGTGCTTCTTTTGTTTTACCAACAAAACGGTTTAACCGCCGCAGACTTTGTTTTATTCCAAGGAATTTTCCAACTGACCGGTATTGCTTTTGAGATACCTTGCGGTTACATTGCAGACGTTATTTCCAAGAAAAAAGTTTTAGTTTTAGCTTTTTTATGTTTCTTTTTAAGAGCCGGTTTATGGCTGTCTTTTTCCGGTATTTATATCGTCCTTTTAGGTGAATTATTTAATGCACTTTCCAGAGCATTTTTATCCGGTGTTTATGACAGTTATATTTATGATTATTTGAAGAATGAAAACAAAACAAAACGTATGTTAAAAGAGTGCGGACGTACAAACTTTGCCATGTCATCAGGAGCAATGTTTGCAGCCGTTTTCAGCGCTGTTTTGTATAAATATTATGGCACTGTTATTTTGCTTTCATTAGAGTTTTGCTTAACTTTAATCAGCATCATTCTTTTAACCACCTTGCCAAACCCGCCGTCAGCCAGACCACACGCCATAACCTTAAAAGAAAAATTTGTAGAAATAAAAGATACCGCCATCGCTACTTTAAGAAACAATAACATCAACATCTACATCATATATTCGGCACTTTTATTCTCCACCACATCTTTATTCTGCTGGTGTTTTCAACCGTTGTTAAAAATGTCTGCCGCACCGATTCTGATGTTTAGTTATGTTGCGGTTATCAATCACGCTTTGCGCGCCGGTTTCTCATTTTACGTCAACAAACTGAAAAACTTTTTCGGCTTCAACCGCTTACTCGTCATTACCACATTTTTATGCATGTATTCTTTCGCCTGCATGATTTTAAGTTTCTACTTCAAGCTACCGTATGTGGCATGTTTAAGTCTGTTTTTTGTTTGTATCGGTATCGGTTTCCAATTAGCTTTCGCTATTGCCAACATCAACAACATTCATAACTTTGCCTTAGAAGAAACACGTGCCACAATCTCGTCAGTTAACAACATGTTGCAACAAACAATTTCCGGTTTATCTTTAATATGCTTCAAGTTTGTTGTCGCCCCGTCATCAGATGTTGCCGGTTTAGGTTTTTCTGCAGCTTTCTCAATCTTCGGTGCTTTTTATATGAGCATATTTGCTTTCTTGCTCTATAAAATATATAAGAGAGGTTTGTCACCGAAATAAGCTTTGTGCCTTAACTAAATTTAAAATAATTCCTTTTAAAATAAGGCAAAGTTTGTTAATTTTAGGGGGAATTATTCCATGGCAATATTCATCTGTTTTATGATTGTCGCTTTAATTTTCTTCATGATAGAAATTTATAACCCGACAATGCTTTTCTTAAACTTCGCCTTAGCTGCCGCCATCTGCGGCATACTCGGTTTCTTCATCCATAGCTTAAATGTTTTGATACCGATATTTGTTATCCTCTCCATACTGTTTTTATTGTTCTTAAGACCGTGGTTTAACATCAACCCGAATAAGACGGCAGAAAAATCTTTTGAATCCCCCTATATCGGCAAACAGGCAACTGCCATTACCAACATCAGCGCCTTTTCCGGTCGTGCCAAGATTTATGATGAAGATTGGGAAGCTCGTACGGAAACGGAAGATGCTCCGGAAATAGCAAAAGGCGAAAAGGTAAAAATCATTCGCCATGATGACTTGACTTTATACGTTGAAAAAATAGCCAAGAAAGGAAAAAAATAATGTCCACATTGCTCATTTTATTAGTTGTTGCCACCTTATACTTTGTCGTAAAAGGTTGCATTATTGTTGAACAGCAGGAAGTTGTTATCATCCAAAGATTAGGTAAATACAAAGAAACACTTTCCGCCGGCTTAAATTTTATCATTCCTTTTATTGATGCCCCGAAAAACATATCTCGCAAAGTAACGGTTAACTATCGTGACGGCACATCAAATTCTTACATGCAAAAGACTAACCGCATAGATTTGCGCGAAACCGTTATTGACTTTCCACGCCAAAGTGTGATTACCAAGGATAACGTTTCCATCTCTATCAACGCCGTTTTATATTTTCAAATTTTTAATCCTGAAAAATCTGTTTACGGTGTAGAGAATTTATATGAAGCCATTGAAAAATTAACTCAAACCACCTTGCGTCAGCTTATCGGTAAATTAGAATTGCAAGAAACCCTGACCTCTCGTGATAAAATCAACACCGAACTGCGTGAAACAATAGACAGCGCTTCTGACAAATGGGGTGTAAAAGTAAACCGCATAGAGCTGCAAGACATAACCCCTCCTTCAGACATACAGGCCGCCATGGATAAGCAGATGAAAGCCGAGCGTGAAAAACGCGCCATGATTTATGAAGCTGAAGGTCAAAAAGAATCAGCCATTCGCATAGCGGAAGGTGAAAAAGAAGCAGCTATCCGCCAAGCCGAAGGTGAGAAAGAAGCTGCCATCTTAAAAGCCGAAGGTATTGCCCAAGCTCGTATGGTAGAAGCAGAAGCTGAAAAAGAAGCAATTAACCGCATCATTGAAGCCCTCTCATCGAAAGGTCAGGCTGACAAATATCTGATAGCCATGAAATACTTAGAAACCATGAAAGACATCACTTCCGGCAAAGATAACAAAATCGTTTACATGCCTTATGAAGCAAGTGCCGTTCTAAGCTCTGTAGATGGAATTAAAGAACTGCTTACCGCCAAAAAGAGTGCTTAAAAAGCTTGCTTTTAAACTCAAAATAAGGCATAATAATAAAAGGAGATAAAAAATGTTCATCATGCTGACAGTTGGTTTATTCCTATTGAAATTTTTAGCCGTCGGAGTTGTCGGTCTCTTTTTCGTGGAAGACTTGGAATTAACCAAAGATGTCTCCGGTGCCATTTACTCCACTTACTTAGCCTTGGCCTGCATTACATTTTTTGCGTTGTTTTTCTTTGTACTAGGTAAAAAATTCCTTTGGTTAATTGTATGTCTGGTATGCGGATGTATGTATTTAAGTATGTACAACGGCGCACCTGAAATTAAAGACATCCACCGGGAAAATGATTTAAAGAGTCGCTATTTTAAGGATACAGGCACATTTTTTGCCCGCATGAGCGATGTTTGGGAAATCGTAAACTCTGACAAAAAATAACAAAAAAACTATTGCTGAAGATAAAAAAATATGCTAGATTACAGTATATGCGTAAATCTGGAGAATCATAAATGTACACCCTAAAGCAACTCGTTGATTACCGTAAGGAAGATATCTACAAAGCGCAAGCTAATGAAGACGAAGAAAATCGCCAATACTTAGAGGAAAAACTCGCAGAAAACTCCCTCTTAAATAAGCAGGAAAAAGAGCATTTATTGGAATATTACACCGATACTATGGAAAAATATCGCTTGCTTTACAATGCTTTTGTGCAGGCTTTTTCCCAACGTTACATGCCGGGCTACCCTAAAGATGTTTTTAATATAGACTTAAAAACCGGTGTTATAGAAACAGATAAAGACGGCCGTCGCATCAGTTATAATATGAAAGTTGTTGCCCCTTGTTCCACCTCTGCTCTGCTTTATATCCATCAGGAATACGGCAAAGTTTACGTTATGTTTCCGCCGATTAAAAGTGCAAAACGTACCTTGGAAAAAATCTTAACCGAACGCATAAGAGAACATGAAGAATTAAGGAAGAAAAAAATCCCGCAAGATGCCGGTCTAAACACATTTGAAGATGAACCGGAATTACCGTTTTTTACCCCTTCTGCAGATGGCAAACAGGTAAATTTAAGCACTTCCGTAAACCGTCCTTTATTACAACAAACACACACACAGGAAGGCTTTGATTCTGCTTTAACCGAGGTCACAAAAGACGAAGTACTGCCAAAAGACATTTATCGCCTTTCAATTTTAGCTAAATACCCCGGTCATTTGGAACATTTGATGGAAAGCTTGGAAAAGAAATTCCCGTCATATATCAAATTTGAAAAAGATGAGCGCAATCAATACAAACAAAAATTAAGTGAGAACAAGAGAAACTACTTTGATATCAAGCGTACTGCCTGCATTACCTTGCCGGGAAGCAACCGTTCTTTCTATGTAGAATTTCAATTTAAACAACGAAATATGTTCTATGCGCATATTCGTTCCCACCGTGTCTATGAAGATTTTCGCATTTTAGATTCTAAATATAAAAGCCTGCTTGAGAGCATCAAACAAAAAGGCTCCAAAAGTAATCCTAAAAGCAAAACTGAATTAGGTGTTTTAGCCAGACGTCGCGAGGAAAAATTGAAGCTATGCGAAAATATCCATAAAAGCGCCATTCATCAAAGTAATTTCTACTTGATGAATGAACTTCATTGGCTTGACGAAAATGCAAACATTATGTCTCCGCTTTCTTCCGAAAACAACAATGTAAACCCGATATCTGTAGCTAATGAAAAAGGACAATATAACCACTCCATTAAATTGCTTGAAGAGAATTATATTGTTGAAAATTATACACCGTTTGACGGTGTAACGGCATTTGCAACCAATGAAAAAGAATATTTGAATAAATCATACTTCTTAAAAATGCTCGGCAAAATACCTGAAAGCTTTGACGAACTTGATAAGAGTGCTGAAGCTCATATCAAAAAGATATGGAACACCTTAGAAGCCGCGGACGTGGAAAAATTCAGAGATATTACCAACACCGCCATACGCTACCAAGATGTTATCCGCAATCTGCAAAAAGAAAAGCACCGTGAAGACACAGATGATATTGAGAAAAAACTGACTGATATTGCCCTACTCAATACCATTAACCAAAACATCTTATAAGTTACTTTCTTTTAAGATAGTCCCTTAATTCGTGCATATTCTTAAATGTATGCTCAATACCAAGCTCTTTAACAAGCGCCAAGTGTTCTTTATTGTTTTTATACATCGCTGAACCGGCAAAGCAAATTGTTTCCATACCGGCAGCAAGTCCTGCTTTTAATCCGGCGATAGAGTCTTCAATAACAATACAATCTTTCGGCTCAAATCCCATAACTTTTGCCGCCAAAAGAAAGGTATCCGGCGCCGGTTTACCATGTTTAACAAAATCAATGGTTATCAAATTATCCGGTGTAAAAACTTTCTCCAAACCGACGGCTTTTATCTTCGCAAGCGTTTCCTTAAAATCCCCACCGGTACCCATGGCATGTTTATAACCCTCAAGGCTCAAGACCTCGTCTATCCCCTCGCTACGCTCAAAACCTTTATCTATCAGCTGATAACATCTGATGCCGATTTCCTGCATTGCCTCAACCGTCGGATAGATTCCCAAATCTGCCAACACTTCAAGTTGTCTGCTGAAAGCCTGTCCTGCCAAATAATGATTTATTGTCTCAAAATCCCAATTAAGTCCGAGATGGCGATTAAACACATCTAATTCCATCTCCAGCCACAGTTTTTCGGTATCGGCAACAACCCCGTCAAAATCCCAAATAATCAGCTTTTCCAAAACACTTCTCCTAAACTATTTGCTTGCAACATAACAAAAATTTACTTAATATTCCTTAAAAGAAAATATCTGTTAAAAGGTTATCATGATAAAATTTGCTATTTTTGATGTCGGACAAACAATTTACCCTTTTAGTTTAAGACCACTAAATGATTGGCTTGAAAAAAACACTACCGAACATGATTTTTTTCATAACAAACATTCCGCTTTTGATTACGACTATAACCCCTATATGAAAGGCGAGATTACAAACGAAGAATTTGCCAAAGAATTGTGCTTTTTTTGCCGTATTCCATACAATAAAACTGTTTTACCAATAATAAATCAAAAATTGCACGCCGGTTGCGGAAAAGCTTTTGATGAAACCATAATTGCCATCCGAAAGCTGAAAAAATCCGGTATTAAGATAGGTATTCTTTCTAATGCTCTTCCGTTACTACATGATACAAAAATCAATCTGGTACCAAAAAAATACGCCTTTACATCTTATGAATTAGGTCTCTTAAAGCCGGATACAAAAATATATCAAACCTTAGCCGATAAACTTCAAACACCTTACGAACAGATTCTATTTATCGACGACAAAGAAAAAAACATTACCGCCGCCCGAAAATTAGGTATCAACGGCATAATCTTTACACAAAAAACTATATTAGAAGAAATCAAACCATACTTACCAAAGGACAATAGCTGATGTCTGCAAACTTAAAAACCAATGCCATGCGCATTTTAGATAAGCATAAAATTACCTACAAGGACTATGTTTTCTCTGCGGATAGTTCCACCACCGGTGTTGATATTGCCACTATCCTCGGCGAAAATCCGGCGCAGGTTTTTAAGACTTTGGTTACCACCGGAAAAACCGGAAATCACTATGTGTTTATGGTGCCTGTCGCCGAAGAACTAGACTTAAAAAAAGCAGCCCTGACCGTTGGTGAAAAATACATAGAAATGCTCAAACAAAAAGACCTTCTCCCTCTGACCGGTTATGTGCATGGCGGTTGTTCGCCGATTGGCATGAAAAAACAATTTAAAACTGTCGCTCACATAACTGCTGAAAAATTCCCCACAATCTTCTTTTCTGCCGGTGCCGTCGGTCATCAGGTAGAACTGCCGATATCGGCCTTAAAAACGATTATTCCGCTCCTAACGGCTGATATTATCATTTAAAAAACAAAAACAGCCGGTTTTTACACCGACTGCTTTGTTCTTAAACCTGGCAAATACGCCCATTCTCGTCAAATCTACCGTAGAGTGTATCTTCGGTTGTTTCCACCCGATAGATACGTATGCCGGCCTCTCCGTCTTCTGTGAGCACCTGGCAATCAGTTGCGATAAACTTCTCTTTCGGATCAATGTAGATTTTCAGCGCCTCGCCCGGAGCAAATGTGTAACGCTTGCCATCCATAATAACAACCGCACCGCACGGATTCTCCTTATCGGGTAACACCGTAAACTGCCCCTGCTGACCGGAATATGACACGCCGGCAACGCACTCTAAGAAGTTTGGATACTGTGGGCGCATGGAAAACGGTAAAATTCTCTTGATACCGCTCTCGGTTGTTAATCGCCAGTCCGTTGATGAAATAAAATTCATTCCGTTATGACCGATAACAACAGCGATTTTTGCATCTTTGATAGGCTCACCGAGCATAAAGCTCACACAATTTTTCACTTGTTCAACGCTGTTGTAAACAGGATTGAACGTTTCTTTCATGATTTCTTTCATAACCTAACAATTTTTTAATAATACATACATTGCTGACAAGTATGCGCTATTTTTAAAATTTTGTCAATTACATTTTGTAACCCGATTCGCCAAACAAAAAAGGAACCGCTTTCACGATTCCTTTTGCAATATTTTAGAATTTTCTAAACCTTAAAAATGTTCATCACACTTCTTAATCAATTCTTCAATATTCTCAGGCGGCCAACCCGGGGTTTCCATACCTAAGTGAATACCCATCTTGGAAAGTACTTCTTTGATTTCGTTCAAAGATTTACGACCAAAGTTAGGCGTTCTCAACATTTCAGCCTCGGTCTTTTGTACCAAATCACCGATATAAACAATGTTGTCATTCTTCAAGCAGTTAGCAGAACGAACGGAAAGTTCAAGTTCATCAACCTTGCGCAGAAGATTTCTGTCAAACGGCAGTTCTTCTTTAATATCTTCAACATCATTTTCCGGTTCATCAAAGTTAATGAACGGCTTCAACTGGTCTTGTAAAATACGAGCAGACAAAGCAACGGCATCTTCCGGTGTTAACACACCGTTTGTTTCAACAACCATTGTCAATTTATCATAATCTGTGTTTTGACCAACACGAGTCTTATCAACCTTATAAGAAACTTTTCTTACCGGAGAATA
>Ga0310691_10004087_pt1 | contig 16724 bp, 37 predicted proteins | sample 176DNAGHGlowgp2_FD_203887 | JGI IMG/M metagenome (GOLD analysis project Ga0310691, IMG submission 203887) | Sheep rumen microbial communities from Palmerston North, Manawatu-Wanganui, New Zealand - 1766 DNA GHGlow gp2 (v2) (version 2) | ecosystem: Host-associated > Mammals > Digestive system >...
ATTAACTTTCCCATTAGTATATGAATCTTCTACACCTCTATTTTCAACTGATTTAATTTTTATTTGAGAGCATTTATGTTTTTTATTCTCTTTAGAAAATTTATCATAATATTTGTCGGTATCATGCACAACATATAATGTTGTTCCTTTATCAATATTATTATATATGTTTTCTAATTTATTTTCATTAATAAAATTATTTAAGTTTTTCATATTATATTTATATTATAATTTTATTCTTCCCAAGCTTTAATTACTTTGAGGTTCTTTATATTTAAATTATTTGCTGCATTAACATTCTTGTTGTCATCATCGACAAATACTACTCTATCATATTTTTTACAAAGTTTCTTAAGTACATTTCCTTTTTTATCTGCATCGGTCTTACCAGGATATTTCTTTATTTCATCATTAACTGCATGTGAGAAAGTTTTCTTAAATGAATCTCCAAGTTCTTTTAATGCACCATCTTCATCTCTAAATTTCAAGAAATCTCCAATTGCTTTTTTAATTGTTTCTTCACAACCACGTGCAGTTAAGAAACAAAAATCATATCCTGCTTTAATATAGTCATCCATTATTTTTAAGTTCTTAATTAATGGAGTACCCGTAATGATTGAATTATAAACTTTTACAGGATCTTTAAAATCTCTGTAGTCAAACCAATCTTTCTTAGATGGATCTTCTGCATCAGGATCTTTAGCAAACTCATCAGTAGTTAATCCAATTTCTTGTTTTCCTGGTTCTTTTTTATAGACTTTCATAAGAGCAGGATCAACCTTTAATATTGTATCATCAATATCAAATACAATTAATCCTTTAACAGAATCTGGAAGATTCTTTATTTTTTCAAATATGTATGATGATATATGTTTCATATTATTTCTTTTGTTTTATTACCCAATCAATAAATACCCACCAACCTTGTCCTAAACAATAATATTCAAATTGTGCAAATCCCATAGTATCAATTACTTTAAAGTCCTTTTTTACATATTCGTCTAATTCTTTATCAGACATTTTAGTTCCAATTGATAAATAATCTTTATATGTTTCTTTACACAATAACTCTAATTTTTCATAAGGCTTTGCATCTGGGTATAATGTTTTTGCAAATTCTTTTACATTTTCTTTACATTTATTCAAATATGAATTTTCTGAATAAGCACTATTCCATTTCCAATTGCTTATATCAATATCCTTTAAGATATTTGATTCTATTTTATGGGTTTCTAATATATAATCAGTTATTTGTTTCATATTAAAAACTATATATTTATCAATTATGATTAGCAAAGTAAGCTTTTAATGCATTTTCTGCCTTTTCTTTTGTTTTATATTTAGCTTTCCAATATCCTCGTTTAGGTGTATTGGTTCCTTTTCCTGCATGACCTTTGATTCTCCAATAGTCACCTACTTTTACAATTACATCATGTAGTTCTTCATTTATATATGCAACTATTGATTTCATTATTTTGTTTCATATAATTTTGCATATTCTTGCGCACCCATTTTTATACTATCCCTTTCAATATACAAAATTCCTTTTTTATTTTTAGGAACAATTTCACCAAAATATTGTTTAATATTTGAATTTTCTGGAATTTTTTTACCATCAACTAAATATAGCCAACACATATTTGGTTTATAATTTTTTAATAAATCTTTAATTATCTTTGCTTCTTCTGAAGTAAAATTTTTTGTATCAAAATTATCAGGAGTAATTTCTCTATTTAAGAAAGATTTACTTTCATAAATATATTCTCTTAAATTTTTCATATTTATATTAATATATTTTATTGTACTGCAATCATATACCAATATTCTTTATAATCAGTACCACTATCATTAACATAGTTTCCAAATTTCAATACTGTAATATCAAACCCATCTTGTTTAGTTTCCCATACTTCCATTTGATTACCGTGTTTCTTATATGGGATTTCTGGTTTTGACTTTTTCATAATATCTTTCAATAGCTTTGGAATTATCTTTTCAGTTTCTTCAAATGAATCTTTAGTCATCCAACCAGCAACACATTTATTATCACAATGTTCACTGATAAACTCTTTAACATCATCATATTCTCCAAAAGTAGATTGCCAATAATCAAAATCATCATTTGCTTCCCACGATTCACTATCATCATAAATCTTAGGATCATCTTTTGCAGAATCTACTATTGATGCTAAATAATCTTCAATACTATCTGTATTGTATTTTTCTGTTATGTACTTATTTAAGTCTTTCATATTTAATAATATTATTAACTTATATAAAAATAAAAATGACTGATCATAATTGAATATAACCAGTCATTATTTTATATAAATTATTTAAAGAGCAGCATTAACTTTTCGAATTGCTTCTATGCTTGCATTCCACTTATCCAAATATGTATTAATATATTCCTTATTAGTATCTGAATCAATAAAAGCCCATCCATCATAATTAATCTCTACTAAATCACCAATGCATAATCCAAGATCCTCATGATAAACTGAAGAAGGAATTATATTACACTCATCATATGCAATTGACTTGACTACCTCAGTGATTCCCTGAGCAGGAGCCTCCCAAGCAGAAGTACCAAGCATCTTTGTCAATGTTGCGCCGCCCTTCATAGTTGCCTCAACTACCTCATCAATCTCCTCATTTGTAAGATAATCTGAAAGTGGCTTATCAAGAATGGTTACCTTATTTGCAAGAGGAATCATTGTTGTATCACCATGACCACCAATTACATAACAACTCTGAATATTACGAGGCTTTAGATAATCAACTTTCTCTCGAACCTTCATAAAGATATTGTACTTGAAGCGAGCACTATCAAGAGCACCACCCATACCGATTACTCGATGTGCATTCTCAACACCAAGATAATTGACAACCATCTGAGTCATCGTATCCATAGGATTAGAAACAACCACAAAGATTGCATCAGGAGAATACTTTGTTGCACCATCAAGAACCATTGTCATTACCTTTGAATTGACACCGACCAACTCCTCACGAGTCATACCAGGCTTGCGAGGAACACCAGACGTAATAACAATAACATCAGAATTTGCAGTCTTTGAATAATCACCAGTTGTTCCTGAGACAATTGTCTCAGAGTCACCCATCATCAATGACTGCATGATATCCATTGCCTTACCCTCAGCAACACCCTCCTTAACATCGAGCAATACAAGCTCCTTTACAAAACCCTCACTTGCGATCTTCATTGCTGCGGTCGCACCTACATTACCAGCTCCAATAATTGATACTTTCATATTTACTTAATTATTATAATTGTTATATTTACTAATTTTACTTAAATTAAATTGTGTACAAAGATCATCCCAATTTGATGTCCATGTTTTCTTTTCTTTTCGAAGATTCATAAGCCATTCGCAAAAATCATTAGAATATTCAGAATCTCCATATGTCATTAATATTTTATAACATAACCCAATTCCAATTCCATATTTAGTATTATATTCTTGTGCAATTGGATTATTCCATATTTGTTCTTGTCTTTTTGCCATGATAAATTATATTTAAAACATTCCTGCGAAATTCTTATTAACAAAATTCTTAGCTTCAAGATAAAGATTAACACGTTCAATAACATATTTATGATCTCTCAAACGAGAAGCATCGAGAAGATTAAACTCAATCATTGTCTTTACAATGTCGATAAATCTTTGTTCAGGTGTCATATTTTATTTGTTTTTAATTACAAATATAATATAGACATATCTTTAAAAAATTCAATAAAAAAGGAGACAATTTCAAAATTGTCTCCATTTTCAATATATTATAGTTTAATAAACTACTTTACTTCCTCAAAAACTGGCTCATCAGTATCTTTCTTTGTCTTATTTGTTGTCTTCTTTTTACCATCTCCATCTGGATTTGGATCATTAGGATCATTTAATGTTTGTTGTTTTTGACCTATTCCAAACAAACCCTTGAACTGATCCTTAACACCATCATTAATCATATCAAGTGCAGGAGCAAAGTTCTGAACAAAGCTCTTAGCGAAGTCAGCACCAGTGTTCTTATCACCATAAACGGTAACATTACCAAGCTGTACGTGTTCAAGTACCTTAGCCTGAGCCTCTGCGATACCCTTATACTGATCAACCATCTTATATTGTACTACAAGATCTGGATTTCCACCTACTGCGGCAACCATACGCTCAAGAGCCATAGCTGGTGCCAATTCCTTCTGCTGAATTGCTTCTGCTTCTGCAAGCAAACTAGCCTTCTTACCTTCTGCCTCAGCCATCAACTTATTTTTGATACCCTCAGCTTCTGCATTTAACTTAATACGTGTTGCTTCAGCTTCTGCCTCAGCCTTTCTCAAAAGTTGAGCCTTAACAGCCTCAGCCTCAAGCTCAGCCTTACGCTTAATAGCCTCAGCTTCAATAACTGCCTTCTCCTTAGCCTTCTGTGCAGGTACAATCTCAGTAGCATTCAAATTTTCTTCAGCAGCCTTTGCAGCAGCCTTATTAACTTCCATCTGACGATCCTGACGTGTCTTCTCGACTGACATCTCAGCTTCAACCTTTGCAGTTTCAGCAACCTTTACAGCATCTGCCTCAGCCTGACCAGCCTTTGCACGAGCCTGTGCAACTTCAATCTTTGCCATCTGTTCAGCAACACCTGCTTTCTTGTCCTGTTCTGCCTTGCGCTGTCTCTTATTAGATTCATACTCAGCGGCCTTTGCTTCCTTCTCCTGAGTAGCCTTAATTACTTCAGCTTCCTTAGCCTGATTGGCCTGAGCAATACGTGTTTGCTTCTTAGCTTCCTGCTCATTCTCTGTAGCTTCGGCATCAGCCTGTGCAGTAGCAATTGCCTTTGTCTGTTCAGCCTCAGACTTTGCCTTTGCTGACTCGGCCTCTGCCTTACGTGCAGCCACTGCTGCTACCTTACGAGCATCTGCCTCTGCTTGCTTTGATGCTGCATCTGCATCTGCTGCTGATACATTCTCAATCTGCTTTGCTTTAGCTGCTGCCTTCTTAGATTCTGCTAATGCTTGAGCCTCTGCAATACGAGCAGCCTTCTCAGCCTCCTGATCAGCAATACCAGACTCACGTTCCTTTTCTGCTTCTGCCAACTGAATCTGCTTATCTCTCTCAATAGCGGCTACTTGTACCTCCTGCTCCTGACGAGTCTGATTAACTGTAACCTGCTTCTCCTTTTCAGCTGCAGCTACCTGAATTTCCTCTTCCTTCTTTGTATTGGCAATCTTTACATTACCAGTCTTTCTCTGCTCAGCAATATCTGCTTCTGCCTCAGCCTGCTTACGAGTTGTAGCCTTCTGACCCATATTCTTGATATAGTTGGCATCATCAGTGATTTCTGAGATATTAATGTTGGTTACATCATAACCAATCTTAACCAACTCCTGCTCAAGGTTAGTACGAACCTTTGTCAAGAACTTATCACGGTCGGCATTAATTTCCTCAATAAGCATTGTTGCCATGATAGCACGAGTCTCACCAATCAAGATTTCTGAAATCTGACCTTGGATTTCATTTGGTGTTGCACTCAAGAAACGAGTTGCAGCATTCTGTTGAATCTCCTTGTCTCGTGAAATAGCTGTAGTCAATACAACTGGCAAGTGTAACTGAATTGCCTGTGAATCAATACCATCAACTGTTGCCTTAATCTGAATAGGCTTCATTGACATTTTCTTGTAATCCTGAATGACAGGCCATACAAATGCACCGCCACCCTGGATAATCTTTGATGGTACTACAATTGTCTGCTGCTTTCCATCTTCTCCTTGAACTTGGATCTTACCGGACTTACCGAATACAACCAAAAGTTCATCTGGCGCAGAACGACGATAACGAGAAAGAATTCCCCAAACGGTTAGTACAAACAAAAGTACACCACCACCAATTAAACATAAAGTAAAAATTGTTTCGTTCATTATTTATAAAATTTAAGTTAATAAAATATGTTAATTAATTAATTACATTCAATATTTAATGTTTTATGTTGATTATTATAAATATCATTTATTTTCTTAATATCCTCATCTTCAGTTAATCCCTTTTTTAATGCCCATGTTGCAACATTCACAGTATGTTGAATTTCATCTTGTGTAACTGGAACATCAACTCCATCCCATAAAAACTTAAGTATTTGTGTTACTGTCATACTTCATCAATATCAATTTTTCCTAATCGTTTCTTAATATATTTTAAATTGGAATATATTGAATAATCATATAAGATTTTTGATCCAATTAATGCTCCAATAGTAATTCCTAAACCAATAATAGTTCGTTTCACAGATTTATTTAATATAATATCTTTTAATGTCATTTACCTAACTCTTTAATAAAAATGTTTTTACCTTCTTTCAGTAATATTACTTCTGTTCCTGGTTCCAAATCATCTCCACTATAAAATGCTGTTACATTTGTTGTTCCTGCAGGAGTATGAACTTGAACAGAATAAGATCCATTTCCTAAATTAATATAGATTACTCCATTTGCATTATTAATTAAATCTTCAGGATCTTTTGTAGAATTATTTGCTTTCAATGCTAACTTATATGCATATAATAATGCAATCATTACAATTATACCAATAACAATAGCCCACATAAAATCACCAAAACTAAACTGAACATTTCCATCAACTATATTAACAGTGTCGGTGTGAGCTCTTGCAAATAGATAAGAACTAAAACCTACTAAAAAATGTAATAATCCTTTAAATGAAAATGCACTTGATGTATCAAAATCACTATCACCATCAAAATCGATATCTAAATCTATATCACCAGCAAATAATGAGATTGCTAACTTTACTACAAATAAAGATATAACTGTTATAAATAAAATTGTATACCACGCCATAATATTAATTAAACTGTTTTTCTATTTCTTTTAATCGTATGTCAATTGACTTTTTAATAAATTCTTTTACTTCATCGGAATATGTACTATAATTCAAACCTGGTCCATCCCAGTCATTATGAAATACTCCAATACTTGTATTAATATTTACTAATTCATTTTTTAAACGAGTTAACTCATCATGTTCATGAATTAATTTTTGTGCATTATCAAAAAATTTCTTTTCCATATTTATTGTTCATTGTTATATTAATATAGATTACCAACTTATCAATTTTCATCTATCCAATTTATAAAATTTGTTAAATCTACATCTATTTTTTCAATACCAATTCCGCTTTCAGAACATTCATCATAAAAAACAATAGTTACATAAAATGTTCCATCAAAATCATAATGATAACCAACTACATGTGGCTCATTATCTTCAATAGTTTGGTTTATATCTAAATCATTATCAACAATAATCCTATCAATATCATCTTTTAAATAGTCCTCCAAATAACTATTAATAATTGCAGATGATTTAATTGCTTTCTCAATTCCTTTTAATATTTTTTGTTCCATTATTTTAAGATTTCATTTAACAAACTATAAAACATTTTCTGATCTTTCTGTAAAGAAAATATTAGATCTTGATATTCATATTTTGTAATCATTCTCTTATTTCTCCATTCAAGTATTTTATCTCCTTCATTGTTGAAATAATTTTTAGCTTTTGATTCTATAATGTTTTTTAACTCATTGTTTTCCATATTATTCCCAACTTACTTTCTTTTCAAGATACCCTTTACCTTTACACTTCTTACATGTCTCATATTCATAATGAGCATCAACATGACCTATATCATAATTATCATATGCTTCAATAAACCTTCCACGAAGCCTACCTTCACCATGACACTCTGGACAATCAATAATATCTCCATTTAATCGTTTTTCATGTTTAATACATGCATCTTCAGATGGCCATTCTTTACCATCATTTGAAATATATACATTATAACTCTTAGTAATTAACTTCGTTCTATTTTCTATCCTCATATCTTATATAATTTATAATCTTTATACACCATGAGATCTTATTAATTCATAAATGAATTTAATAACTTTAGCATCATAAAGAGAATTATGTTTGTCTCCTTCTATATGATAATCACAATTTTTAAGAATTTGTTCTCTAGAATAATCAAATGCTTCAGTTTCAGAGATTTCATAATATCTTGCAATATCTTGATTAATATCGTGACATGCAGGATTTATATGTTTAGGCAAATCAAATGCAGTTCCAAATAAATCAATAAATAAAATCATATCATAATGGCATACATCAGAAACTAATTCTACATTATCATATTCAGAAAGCCATTCTTCTAATTGATTTTTTATATATTGTTTATCACCTTTTGCATAATATTTATTACCAAAAATAGATATTGTATTTGGCTCACCTTCTTTATCAAAATGTTTATATAACAAATTATCTATCACATTTTCTTTAATCCAATCATCACATTGAGATTCATCATAATCAGTAAATTCTGCATAAAAAGTTCTACCATTCTCATCAACTAATCCAATTGATATAAGAGTGGTGTTTTTATGTAATCCTGTAAATTCAGTATCAAAGAATATCTTCATAATTCAATATATGCTGTTGGATTAATAATATTTATTTTGGTATTATCTAAAAGTTCTTCTTTTGTATATGGAACACTAGCAACATTATTAATATATGTATCAATTATATCTTCATGAATACGTCTTGCACCACCAGGTTTGCCTGAGGCATAATAACGATCATAAAATGCCTTTGCATCATAAACAACATTCCAATATACACCATCAAGTGTATCTGAACTTAATATAACAACCGTTTGCGTATTTGTTTTATAATTAATTTTTAGTATCATTTTCTTTCTTTTTATCATCAATTTTTTATTTGATAGGAGCAACCTTTTCAGATTTTGAAAGTTCCTTACTTAATATTTCTTCAAGACAAGTTCCACCATTATGAAACTGCGTAAAGAACTCAAATTCCTCAAGACCAGTCTGTTGCATAATATCTATACAATCACCTTCATCAAATTCTCTATGAACAATAAATTCACAAAGAATATGTTCAGCATTTGATCCATATTTTGCATCTTTATGAAGAACAATATAATTCTTATCTTCTACATCAAAATCAATTGTATCACACCAACCACATTCTTTAATTTTATCACCAAGATTATTTCTTTTAATATAATCTAATACTGCTTCATTTCCATAAGCAAGAATCTTAAACTTACCAAAATGTGTTTCAACTCTGCTCATAATATTATATAACTATTTGCTTTATCTTTTAATAATAGTTTAATCTTATCATATTCAACAGAAGATATTCCATAAGTTGTATCACCAACATTCACAAAATAATCTCTATAACTAAATCCACTACCAATACATATATTTGTAATGTCTTCAAGACAAATTATATTTCCATTCCTTAATTCAATATAATTAAGTTCATTAATTGATTTATTTCTCATTCCCAAACCTCTTTAAGTTTCTTTTCTAAATATCCTTTCCCATTACATTTTGGACAAGTTCTATATCTTACTAGTTCAATAGGAGCTCCACTATGGTAATCTACATCTTCATATGTCTCTCTAATTTCTCCAGTACCATTACATGCTTCACAATCTTTAATCAGACCATCTAATCGTTTTTCATATAATATACAATCCTTTTCTGTTTCAAATTCTTCACCGTCTTTAGCAACATATACTTCATATTCAACGGTTTTTGTTCTAATTTCCTTTTTCATAATTATTTAGATTTTGGTTTATAACAAATTGGTCCATCTTGTAAAGGTGAATCAACAGTCATTGATATTATGTTTTCCCAATCTTCAGTTTGATATGCATATATTGCTTCTTCAGCAAAATGCTGTGGATGCATATTATAATCTTTTTTAATACGTTTAAGATGTTCTATAAAATCAGATGAAACTTCAAATTTAATTGTAATAGTAGCCATATTTAATAATCTTTAATTAATCATATTAATTATTCCAGTTTACTCCAAGTTTCTCCCAATTTACATTCCAATGAGACACTGAATAAAGTCTTGAAAGTCCGTATTCATTAAGGAACTCATCAATTGTGTATTCACGGACCTTCTCAGGATTCTTAGGACCATTAAGACCATTGTAGCAAATGATCTTGCCATCAGAATATAATTCACTAAAGTCAAACAAAAGTCCACGAAAATCTGTTGGGCAGTAGAAAATGAAGGTGTCCCAATTATTCAAGAATGGGAAATAATGAGAGTTTCCATTATATCCATATTCTTCAAGAATTTCTCCAAGACTAAAATAATCACTTCCTGTGTTCATTCCATTGAAAATAAATTCACAACCCATAGCGTAATAATCTCCAGGTTGTGTAATTCCATTATTTTCAATAGTTTTCATCTGATAAATAAGTTTATCACAATTATTATTTGAAAAAAACTCTGTACAAAATTCTGAGAAACTTTTCATATTCTATATTTATTGTTTGTTACATTATAAATATAGTACATATAACAAAAAATTCAATTATTATTAAAAAAATATATAATCATATTAACTTAGCTTTAGTTAAAATATTATATAAATCTCTTACTACTTGTATATGTTTAGTATTATCTGAAATCTTATTTAAACAAGTAATAATTGTATCAATTTTATCATCATATTCCTTAATGGTTTTTGGAGAATTTAAATATTCTTGCCAATATTTATCGTTTTTTATCTTTATAAATTTTAAGAAATCATCAAGGCATTGTTTTGCTTCTTTATAATTATCAAATGTTAATGCTGTTAATTTATTTTGAGAAATAATAGGAAGACCTAAAAATTCAAGAAAATCACTCCAATTATATCGTGGTAAATAAGAATCAGAACCACATACACTAATTCTTTTATCATTTTTATCTACTTCATATCCAAAAAAACATATTCCATATAATGATGACTTATGGAAATATCCCTTACAAATTCTATATTTAGAAGAACGTGAACTTGATGGTCCATAAATGACATAACATTCTTTATCTAAAGAATTTAATGTATCTTCATCAGTATTATCATAAGTATAAGGAGAGTCTAATCCTATTTCTTTCCAATTATTATGAAATTCACAATCACAAGGATATATTAGTTTTCTCATAATTTATAATTTAAAAGTTATTCCCAAACTATTTTCTTTTCTAAATACCCCTTTCCTTTACATTTATCACAAGTCTTATAATGCCAATATCCTCCCATCTTACCTTCCCAATGATCATGTTCAGGTACATAGTCAGTTTTCCATCTTCCTTCACCATGACAATTTGGACAAACTATACGAGTACCATCAAGTATCATTTCATGATGTTTACATTTATCTTCATCATTAAATTCTTTACCATCTTTAGCAATATAGACTTTATAAGTCTGTGTTACTTGTTTAGTTCTTACATCTGTTCTCATAATTTTACCAAGGATTATAACATTTAAATTTATACCATGCTATCTTTTTAGGATAATACCCCCATTTCTTTTTATATTCCTCAAAAGATACATATTTACCATTAGGAAAGAAGAAACTTACAATACTTGATTTATTATATTCAAATGCACTATGTTTTATATAGTACATATATTGACTTTTTAAATATTCATAAGCAGGATCGATAATAATAAAATATAATATAATCAATAATACTATTCCTCCTACTACTAAACAAAGATCTTTTAATATTGTTAAAATCATAATTATAATTCATTTCTACACATTCCTAAACTCATCATTTGATTGTTGATAATTTGATCAACTTCTTTCCATGATACTGGAGTAAAGTCATTATTATCAACACCTACATCATATTGAGATGTAAATAAATATTTCATACGTGCTTGGTCAAGTCCTTCATTAGTATAAGGAGATGTATGTACATGACCAAATAACTGATATGTGGCATCTTCACCTCTCCAAGCTCCAGAGAAAGCAAGCATTGGATAATGATTCAAAATAATATGTCGCTTACCAATTTTCATATTGATTTGCTGAGTCATCTTTTCAAATCTCCATGCATGTTGAGTAGTAATTCTTCTCCAGTCATGATTACCAATTACAAGGTAAATCTTACCATTAAGTTGCTCAAGAATCTTGTCAACTCTATCAGGATCACCAAATGCTACATCTCCAAGATGAAATACAATACCATCTTCTGGAACTTTCTCATTCCAACGACGAATCAATTCAGCATCATTCTCTTCTACATCCTTAAATGGACGCTTACAATACTTAATGATGTTTTCATGCTGGAAATGCGTATCACTAGTAAAGAAAATATTTTCTCCTTCTTTTTCTGTATAAATAAATTGTTTATTCTTCATTTTCTAAATCTTTCATCAGACCAATAAATATCTTTAATCATTCCGTAATAATGTTCGGAATCATTTTCATCAATATCATTGATCACATTTTTAATTTTTTCAAGATATTCTTTAAACTCATTTTTAATTTTATCAGAGTTCAAATAGTCTTTAATTTGTTTTTTATTTTTATTTTCTTTCCACTCATTATAGGCATTACAAAATTCCCGTGCTTCTTGTTCGTTATCAAATACCAAACAACTAAGTTTATTATCTTCAGTTAAAGGAATACCCATAAATTTATGTGCATCACCCCAACAATAACTTGGAAAATATTGATCCCACCCTGCATCTTTAAATGGCTTATCAAGATATTTTCCATATACATGTGGTACTCCATATTCACCTCTAGCTATTTTGCATTTTACAACTTCCATTTTTGTACGGCGATTTGTCTGAGGAGCCCAAATCATATAATATTCATTTCCTAATTCTGACATCCATTCTTCATTAGGAACATATTTTTCATCAATTCCTTGAGCACGATAACGTTTATAATTATCGTTCTCATAAAAATCTTTATAATATGTATATTTTGTACTAAGAAGTTTTCTCATATTAAAATTGTTTATTGTTCAAATTTAGATTTATTCCAATTACCTCCACATCTACACCAAGCTTTAGCTACTTTTTGTGCATAAGACTTATCAGAAAACTTATAATTTCCCCATTTATCTCCAATATCAATATTTCCAATCTTTACATACCAATGTCTTCCACCAGGCCATTGTATGAATCTACAATTCTCATACTGATATTCATAAGGGAACTCAAGATCCTCTTTCCAAATCTCTTCGTTGTACTCAGGCCACTCAATAGGAGGAAAGTAAGGAAGACCATCAGTAAAGAAGATTGGTTTGCCTTTAAGAAATCTATTAATTCTGTCTTTAAATGTTTGCTCTTCAAGTGATGTTGCTGATTCTAGCCAACTCATTCCTTTTAAATCCATTGCTATTTCAACAGTATATCTCCAAACTGAAGCGCTATGATTTTTACTATAACGATATTTGTTACCATTAAAATCTTTCCTGATTTCTGAATTATTGCAAAAATCTTCAAAACCTTCATTGAATTCACGACCACAGAACTTCTTGAAATGTTCAATAACATCTTCAAGCTTCTCAGGCTTTAGATACCAAGTCTTATTAATTTTTACAAAATGATACATAAAAAATAATTATATTAATTTTCTAAATATTTATAAATAGCAGATTTATAATGTTCAAATGCGTTCCTTTTCCATTCATGAATTTGTTGAAGTGATCCTAAACATCCTCGCCAATCATCAACAGTCTGATCATCTCCTATTCTTAATGGAACAAATCCTGGTCCTTCTGATATTTTACCATCTTTATTCAAAAACTTCATTTTATCATTAAATGCCATAATATAATTCCATTCTTTTCCATCAATAGAATACTGCAGAATTTTATTATTAGTAACTCTAAGATGAACTGGATAATATTTCTCTAATTTTTTATATCTTTTATGCTGTTTATATATCAAATAAATAAAATATAACATACAAATAATATAAAAAATTACTAATGAATAAATTAAAATTTTGTCCATATTATAATTCTTCTTTAAAGTTAATACTTCCTTACAATTTTTATATCAAGTTATATTTCATTATCTTCTACAAAATCCCAATCAACATTTTCAGGAATATTCTTACATTCGAATAGAATAACATTTTTAAATCCACGCTTAATCATATCATTCTTTACAATTTTTGCAAAATCCTTCTCATCATATCCATCTTCTGGGATTATCCATGGTTGACCACCAAAATCATTTCCCTTCTCATCTTTATATGCTATAAAATATTTCATAATTTTATTGAAATTTAAAAATTTTATTCCAACAATCAGGACAAATCCCTGTAATTAACATCTCTCGAATATCAGGACTCCAATTAGGAAATATATCTTGAATATAACTATCTCCTGATTTATATTTTCTATATTGATCCTCTGTCATCTCAAGTGTACTAATTTTTCCACAATGAGGACATTTTGTATTTACCTTAACATTCATAATTAATCTCCCCAATAATTACAACCTTCATAAAACTTTCTAACTGACTCGGTCAAATCCGCTGCATCTTTCTTCATCTGAGCCTCAGTCTCACCATCAACAATAAGCTTAATATGTGGACGAAAACAAACTCTATGTGAATCATTTGAAGCTTCATAAGTCAACTGCCAACCAGAAGCCTTCTTGAAATATTTATTATTCTTAACGGCCTCAAAACAACGTCCAAGCTTAGCAGGAGTCAATTCCTTATATGAAATACAACAGTCATTTGAAATACCCATTTTTCCAGGATTTACGTCAAAATCGAAGAATGATAGGTCATAATAGAAATCACTCATTTTGTACTCCTTGCGAGCCTTTGCAACCTCAGACTCAATATAAGCAGTACGCTTCTTCTCGGTCTTCCATTTCTTCTCAGCAAACTTAGTGGCACGATTACGAGCACATGTAAGATTCTGAAAGAAACTCTTAACCTTAGCAGCCTCCCACTCAGGAATGTAAAGATCATTGTATTTCTCCTCAGCCTCTAGAAAATCAGAAAACATTGCTGAGATAAACTGCTCAGAAGTAATATTTGAACAATTAATGTTGCGGGAAGTGAGGATAATGGTGCGATAATTATTCATATTATAAAATTTTATTGTTACTAATTAATTACATTATAAATATAGTAAATAATTTGAAAAATTCAATTAATTAATAACAATATTATGATAAATATTATGAAAATCTTTATCATAATCTTCATCATTAACCCCTAATTTTTCATTATATAATTTATTATCGACTATATATGTATTTTCTACAGAAACATGTTTCATTAATAAATCATTCCATATATATATTTCGCGATCACCTTCTTCCATTATGTGGTGAGCTAATCTTTCAATTAATTCTGAAGCTTTCATCTTTGATATTTACTTTTATCTAATAATTTATTTATATCAAATCCATTAGGAAGATTATCATCAATAATAACACTCATATCAATAAGATATTGTATAGAATTTTCCATCGTATTTGCAATTTGTTCACTATTATCAATTATATAATTAATAAGTTTCATACGTTTCTCATAATCTTCCTCGTTTGCAATATTCTTAAATAAGGTCTTCATATTATGGAATGACCCAACCATATTTCGTACTCTTTCTTGTATTGTTTCCACCACGTATCTATTTAAATCAACAATTTATTTTTATAGCATATCCATTCTTGATATAATCAAGAAGTTCTTCATTAGTTACTTCAATCTCTTCCCATTCTGGTTCATAATCACTTGGACTTGTAATACATTCACCTTTACGAATTCTGCGAACATCAGATTCATACATAATCATTTTCCAATCATAATCCTTAGATATTTTTATATGGAATTTTTGTTGTTCAAATGGTTCATCTAAATCATATTTGCTTATAAAATCTTCATAAACTTCCAATTCACAAGCACCACCATTATAAAATGATACGGCAAATTCAAATTCATCTTTAGATATGCGTTTATGAATATCAATATCTCCATCATCTAAACCAATATGTTCATGATTAAGATACCTAATAAGAAGATGTTCAGCGTTAGGATTACGATCAAATGTTTTAGGAAGATAATATCTATATGTAATCATATGATATTCATGATCCCATTTATCTCTATTGAAAGGTTCATTATCTTCTAAATCATAAATTTTACCAGTTTCTTCATCTATATCAAGTGTAATTCTTTCTTCAAGATTATTGTCCTTAATATATTTTTTGATAGCTTCATCACCACGAGCTACTATCTTAATCTTACCTTTATGAAATTCTGTATAACTCATAATTACCAAGAAATTATTGTATCATCACAAGGATCCCATTGTGTTCCATTATCTATTTTAACAGTAAATCCTTTATTCCTTAAAAATTGTTGTGAAATAACACTAATACGCTTATTATGCATGATAATACTCATTTTACCATCAAAACGAGCATTATTAATTAATTCATATATTGCATCAAGCTCTTCATTAAATTGTTTATCTAAAATTTCATTCGCAATATTTCTAGCTTCTTGAGCAGTAAAATATTTTTCTTCTCCTTCAATTCTTGACATATTATTTTCTTTTTTAATATAAATAATATTTGGTATATCACCTTCCCAACTCATATTAGTATAAATCTATATCAAAAGTAATTATTTTATCATTATCAATATCATAACACCATATTACACCAAATCCATTATCACTATCCATTAATTCTTCTCTTTGACATGGATAACCGTTGCATTCTTGTAATTTATTGTAAATTTCTTTTACATCTTCATCACACATGAATTCATATAATTGCATTGTAAAATCTATTGCACAAAATTCATCCCATTTATATTTA
>Ga0310691_10004088_pt1 | contig 16723 bp, 11 predicted proteins | sample 176DNAGHGlowgp2_FD_203887 | JGI IMG/M metagenome (GOLD analysis project Ga0310691, IMG submission 203887) | Sheep rumen microbial communities from Palmerston North, Manawatu-Wanganui, New Zealand - 1766 DNA GHGlow gp2 (v2) (version 2) | ecosystem: Host-associated > Mammals > Digestive system >...
CAAATAAACACGCAGAGACGCATTCTGGAGGCATCCTGCGATATGAAAGGGAATAAACAAAAGCAGATTGCATATCCGCATGTTAACGGTTAAATGCAATCTGCCTTTTTTGTTAATAATCGAGAAGCCTTCCTAACTTGAAGGGTTTTTCAGTGCCTTCATTCAGTAGCTCCTATTTTTTTTGCCAAAGATTATAGGTATTTTCTCTAATATAAAAGAGGTATATGGCGGAAATATCGTAATTTTGCGCAGAAATTCGACTAAAACTAAAAAATATCATTAAAAAAGATGAAACCTAACAAATTATTTGTGAGCCTTGCACTGTCGGCTATGTGTCTGACTGCGAGTGCCCAGCAACTTGCCTTTCCTGGTGCTCAGGGATGGGGCCGCTTTGCTACGGGTGGACGAACAGGAAGCGTGTATCATGTAACCAATCTGAATGATTCTGGTACAGGCTCGCTGCGTGATGCTGTGAGTCAGCCCAATAGAATCGTCGTGTTTGATGTAGCCGGTGTGATACGTATCAACTCACGTCTGGTGTTTAAGAGTAATATTACTGTAGCTGGTCAGACGGCCCCAGGCGAGGGTATTACTGTTTATGGCGATGGCATGTCATGCTCGGGGGCTTCGAATGTTATCATACGCTACATGCGTTTCCGTATGGGGGCTGTCGGTACGAAAGATGCTGACTGCGGCGGACTGGCCAATGGAGGTAATATGATTTTCGATCATTGTTCGTTCTCATGGGGACAGGATGAGAATTTCTCCATTAACTGGGACAATAAGGGTACGGCTCCCCATGATATCACCATTCAGAATAGTATTGTGGGACAGGGACTGATGCAACATTCTGCAGGTGGTTTGATCCAGGCAGATAATATCACGATGTATCGTGTGCTTCTCTGTGATAATAAGACACGTAATTTCAAGGTGAAGGGTAAACACCAGTATGTGAATAATATCGTCTATAACTGGAGTACCTATGCCTATGAGATGGGAGGAGAGTCTGCTGGCGAATCGTTTGCCAATACTGTTGGTAACCTTTTTATCAATGGCAATTCTACCAGCGCTACTGCTAATGGCTTCTCTGGTGGTAACTCCGGATTCCATTTCTATGGCGCTGATAACTGGCAGGATCGCAATAAGGATGGCGTGTATAATCCAGAACTGTTTACTGGTGACGGTGGTGGTGACCGCCAGAGTACACCTTATGATTATCCAGAGCTGGAAACCTGGAATGGTAATGATCTCGTAGAGAAACTGCTGCCAGAGGTGGGCGCTTCATTGCCTTACCGCGACTTGGCCGACTGCTATATGGTTGATGAGGTGCTGAGCTTTGGTACGAAAGGTAAGTTGATTACGAACGAGAATGAGTTGCCTATTGGCGTGCCTACCACCTGGTCTTGGTTTAAGGGCTCGAAGCCTACAGATACTGATGGCGATGGTATGCCTGACGCATGGGAAGAGGCTAACGGTACGGATAAGACCAAAAATGATGCTATGACGATTGCAGATAATGGTTATGCTAATATCGAAAACTATATCAACAGCATCACTAAGGACAATCGTCAGTTCTTCCTCCGTGCACCGTTGTTGCTGGAGCTGGCATCAGCTACAACGAATAGTCTGACGCTTTCGTGGGCCGACTACTCTGACAATGAGGAGGGCTTTATCGTAGAGATGAAGAAGGACGGCGCGTTTGTGGAAGTAGGCAGAACTGCTGACTCACGATTCGTGATTCAGGATGCTGGATTGGAAGCCGGAAAGCCATACATCGTACGTGTATGCGCTTACAAGGGTGAGGATAAGTCGGCCTATACAGCAGAGGTGACTGTGAAGACCAAGCCTGAGCAGGTGGACATCATCGACGTAGAGGCCTTTACTGGTACTGGCGACGGTGAGTGGCTGATCAACCCTGCCAACGATGAGACTATCACACTCAATGAGGCAACGCCGAAGACGGCTGTCGTCGTGAAAAGTGATGCTAACGTCACGCTGAACGGTGCGGGGTATCTCAGCGGAACCGCTTCACTGAACAAGGCTGGTAAGGGTACGCTGACCGTGGCTACAGACCAGCAGTATGAAGGCGCTACCGTGCTGCATGATGGCGTCTATTCATTCTCCAGCTTGAAAAATGGTGGCGAGGCCAGTGGATTAGGCAAGAGTCAGGAATTCGCCCAGAACTGGGTGATGGATGGTGGCGTGTACCAATATACGGGTGCTTCTACGACAACCAATCGTTCTGCCAAACTATATAGTGATACCGAACTGAATATTGCAAATAAGTCGGCTGTGGTGACGATGACTGGTGGTATTGAGGGACAAGGTGACCTGATAGTAAACGGTGAGGGAACCATTGCCGTGAATACCAAAGATTTCTTCAAATTCGATGGTAATGCCGTTGTAAAGGGCGGTACGCTGAAGTTGAACAGTAAGGATGTTTCAGATAAAGGTATCGGTTCTGCTTCATGGCTTGTGATGGAGGGTGGTAACTTCGTTACTGTAGGAAAGAATGAAGCTTCCGTGACTTATAACTTCCCGATCCTGGTTACAGCTGGCACCACGTCAACAGTTGATTTCGACTTGTGGAACAGTAACAGTTGTAAAGTGACAGGTACTGGTACGCTTGTTTGGAACGTCCACTATATCCGCGAATATATCAAAGGAAATTGGGATGATTTCACTGGTCACTTGATAGTCAACGGTACAGGTAAGGCTGGTTCTAGTCAGTTTGCCATCCAGAATGGTGTGGGTGTGAAGAATGCCACTATCGAATTGAAAGGTACAGCACAGTTGAATGGTGCCAAGAACGAGTCAACCTTCTATCTGGGTGGTCTTTCGGGTGTTTCAGGTACTTACCTCTCTGGCTTCGATGTTAAACCGAAAAATGGCGGTAAGGGTACATGGATCATTGGTGGTGCTAATACCGACGAGACATTCCGTGGCGTAATTGATGGTCGTGCTCAGAACGGTAAGGAGGGAACGACGAATATCGTGAAGACTGGTTCTGGCGACTGGCGCTTGACGGGTACGAACACTTATAGTGGCACGACGAAGGTGGAGGCAGGTACGCTGATTGTCAATGGTACGCATAGTGGAACTGGTGCTATTACCGTGAATAGTGGTGCAACACTGGCTGGTAAGGGTACTCTGAATGGTGCTGTCACCATGAACGGTACACTGATGGTGGGCGACACCCTGGCTACTGATAAGGGCCTGACTTTCAAGGGTGCTTTGAAACTGGGTAGCAATGCCATTCTGCAACTGAATGATGCCAAAGCTGAGGCGACCTATGCCGAGGGTGATCAGATAAGAGTCTTTACAGGCACGGCAACAGGTACGTTCAAGGAGATTATCCCTGCTACACCTGGTGAAGGACTGGAATGGGATACTACGAGCCTGTCGACTGGTATCCTGAAAGTTGTAAAGACCAGTGGTACAACAGGTATTAACGAGGTGAGGAGCAATACCGATTCACTGAGGTACAACCTGAACGGACAACGAATCAAAGGACAGACAAATGGTTTGTTTATCCAAGGTGGAAAGATCATGATAAAGAAATAAGAAATAAGGGCTGGCAATCGCCAGCCCTTAACCAACACAAAAACTAAACTAGACTTAACTAAAGCATATTCGGATTTTCACAAACCCTTATAGCGTTTGCAAAGATAAACAAAAAAATCCATTCGACAATGGATTTTTCTGTTAATTTTGCATTTTTATAGATTTTTTCCTAGGATTTATATGCCGATAAACATAAATAATTGTCTAAAATGACCATAGCTGCCATGGCCTCCACAACGGGGACGGCTCTTGGCAGAACGCATGGATCATGACGTCCGTGGGCTGTGAACGTGGTGGGATTTCCCTCTAAATCAACGGATTCCTGCTGACGGAGTAGGGTAGCCACGGGCTTGAAAGCCACGCGGAAATAGATATCCTGTCCGTTGCTGATACCGCCCTGAACGCCGCCGCTATGGTTGGACATGGTGGTCACGGCCGAACCGTGACCCACAGTGAAGCGGTCATTTTGCTCGGAGCCGCGCTGGGTGATGCCGGCAAAGCCTTCACCATATTCAAAGCCTTTCACGGCATTGATGCCCAGCATAGCACTGCCTAACTGGGCGTGAAGCTTATCGAATTCGGGCTCGCCAAGACCTACGGGACAGCCCTTGATAACACAGGTTATCACGCCACCGATGGTGTCGCCCTCAGCCTTCACCTGTTCTATCAATGCTGCCATCTCCTCTGCTTTCTGAGCATCAGGACAGCGCACGGCATTGGTCTCGGTCAGCGAGAGGTCGTATTTCTTATAATCACGCTCCAAAGCGATAGGGCCAACCTGTGATGTGTAAGCCTGAATGCTGATGCCCAACTGACGAAGCGCCAGTTTGGCCAGTGCACCGCCTACCACACGACTGATGGTGATACGGGCCGAAGAACGGCCTCCGCCACGATGATCGCGCACACCATATTTATTGTAATAGGTGAAATCGGCATGTGATGGACGGAACAGCGTACGTAGGTTTTCGTAGTCCTGCGAATGCTGGTTTACATTGCGTACAATAAAGCCAATGGGACATCCGGTGCTCTTTCCTTCAAACACACCACTGAGCAGTTCAACCTTATCGGCCTCTTTTCTTGAAGTCGTCAGCTTGCTTTGTCCAGGGCGACGTCTGTTAAGTTCACTCTGAATAAAATCCAAATCGATGTCAATGCCTGCCGGCATACCATCAATCACGCCGCCTACAGCAGCACCGTGGCTCTCGCCGAAGGTGGTCAGCGTGAATAGTTTTCCGAATGTGTTGGCCATTGTTGTTTTTTCGTTGTTACGTTATTACGATATCACGTTATTACGACATTTCGTTATCACGACATCACGATATTTCGTTATCACGACATCATTTTAGTGGTGACAATGACCGCAGCCACCGCCGCCGCATTCGTGATCATCGCCGCAGTCGCCACCGCAACCACCTTCGCAGTCGCCACCGCATCCGCCGCATCCATGACTCATGTGTGCAATCAGGGCCTGAATCTCTTCTGCCGTAGCCTCGCGATTCTCGAGTACCTGTCCCTTAAACTGCAGTGTCTGACCGGCCAAGGGATGGTTGGTGTCGAGTGTGACGCCATCGGCCTCTACCTTGGTAACCTGAGCCATGAATTGCTTTCCCTCATTGTTTTGCATGGTGATGACGGCACCCTCATAGATGTTAGCGCTGTCAAACTTGCCATTCACCTCAAAGTGGTCGCGACCCAGTTTATGGATACCCTCTTCATAGTATTCACCAAAGGCCTGTGCTGGTGTCAGGGTGAAGTCAAAATCCTGTCCCTGAGCCAATTGGGCAATCTGCTCCTCAAAGCTGTCGAGCGAGAAGCCGAAGCCTGTGATAAACTGGAAGGGGCGATCTTTCTTGGTTTCCTCCACCAATTCTTTCTTGCCATCGCTGTCGATGGCATATAACTGATAGTTTACGGAGATGTACTTGTTTTGTTTGTTGTCCATTTCTATGTCTTTTTTAATTTCTGCGCAAAGGTACGAATAATTTATGGAAAAAGCACCCAAAAACATAAAAAAAGGATACCAAATTGAATTGGTATCCTCCATGTTGGATAGTTTTTTTATTAAAATTCTTATAACTTCATTATTTCAAACCACGGTTGTTCAGTGTGGTGTTCAGCAGAATCAGGTATTTCTTGTACTGCTTCTCATCCAGGATGTAGTGCATATAGCGAATATCCTTCTTTACAGCCTGATCAACCAAAGCCTTACGCTCAGCACTGTGTGCATTAGCTGCCAGCATCATCTCGTTGCAGAAAGCATTGTGGATATCCTGTACAGCTTCCATCTGGTCTGTAGTGAGGTCCAATGTAACAGCTAGTTTACGCATATTGACTGTCATATCGTAGGCCTCTACACTATTCAGTGCACTGTTGTTCTCGTTCTCAGCAAATGACATTGTCATTGTGAACATGGCTACTACCATCAAAACAATCTTTTTCATACTCTTTTTCCTTTCTTTTCTTTACTCGGGACCTTGAGTTTTTTTTGTTGTTATCCTTTTAAAAATTTTTAATGTTAACGATTAATTTCTTTCGGTCCCTACCTTATTAATTATGTGTTGTTATCCTTCGTCTCCAGGCTTTTTATTTCCTTTTGACGATGCAAAGGTACGATGAAAAATTGAACTGACAATGGTTTTTTGTCTGTTGTGTGCGATAACAGTCTGAATTTTTGACGAAAATCAATAAAAGGACAGGTTATTTGGAACTTTTTGCCTTGAGAACGTTTTTCACCACTATATATATAATAGCGAGGGCAACAATGCCAAGGATGGCGGCAATGATATAGTGATTATACTGTTTGATGGTATCTTCCAGTTGATCTTCGGGTACAATAGCATGCAGATACCAGCCCAATCCGGCGAGGATGGCATGCCAGGCACCAGCACCAATCGTGGTGTAGAGCAGGAAATTCCAATAGGTCATGCGTGCCAAACCAGCAGGAATACTAATCAGATGGCGGATGCCAGGCACCAGTCGACCTGTGAGGGTAGCTGCCACACCGTGGTTGTCGAAGTAGCGTTCGCTCTTCTCTACTTTCTCCTGATTCAGCAGACAGAGCTTGCCCCATTTGCTGTTGGCAAACTTATAGATGACGGGGCGTCCTACATAGAGTGCCACGAAATAGTTGATGGAAGCACCCAGGTCGGCTCCGATAGTGGCAAAAAGCACAACGAGGAAGATGTTCAGTTCACCGCTGGCCGAATGGTAGGCGGCAGGTGCAACAACAAGTTCTGATGGTACGGGGATGACGGTACTTTCCAACAACATGAGCAGCAGGATGGTGCCGTAGTTCAGGTTTCCGAGTAGGGTGCTTATCCAATTCATTTTCTAATTCTTAATTATAAATTCTTAATTCTTAATTCTTAACTCTTAACTCTTCGCTCGGCGCCTTGCGACGCTTTGCTTGCAAAGAACTCTCAATGTTCTTCGTCCAACTTTTCTTTGATGTATTGATAATAGTCTTCGGGCTTGACATCTTCTGGGAACAGGTTGCCAACGGCTATTCTGCATTCCTGTGTATTCACCTCGCAGGCTTTCTGCAGATAACTGAGGAACTCGTCGTATATCTTCAGTTCGTAGCAACACAAGGCCATGTAGGCATAGCCCTCAGTATTTTTGCCGTTTTCCTCCTTCTCGTAGTGGGTCAGGAATCTTTTGAGCAGCGTATAGGCGCCTTCCACATAGCGATTATCATAGAATGACATGATAACGCGTAACATCGTCTGTTTACGTGAATCACTTATTTTTATCGCCTTGTTAAAAGTCTCTCTTGCCTCACTCAGTTTTTCGGCATTCAGCAGGATATGTCCTCTGATGAGTAGTATCTGTACGGGATCATATTCCAGAGCCTCTGCCTGATCCATCACCTCCAAGGCCTTGTCGGGCTCCTTGTTCTCCGCATAGGCAAAAGCCAGTTCCTGATAGATATCCCAGAAATAAGAAGAGTCTTTTGTCGTGATAGCCTGAGCTTTCTTTAAGACTTCTATAGCCTCTTGCAGTTTCAGCATGTTGATGAGGCATGTGCCTTCGTGGAGCATGGCGAACTCATCATCGGGTACCAGTTCCAAGTAGCGTTGATAGTATTTCAGCGCTTCTTCGAAGTTGTTCAGACGTAGCAGTCCGTTGGCCTTGGTGAGGAGTCCTTCCGGATCATCCGGTTCCAAGGCGATGGCATATTCACTACTTTGAATAGCCTCGCTATAGTCTTCGTTCATGAATTGTGCCGATGCCAGCGCATTCCAATATTTCCTGGAGAAAGGGTCTTTATCGATCAGTTCATTGAGGATGCGCTGACTATCCTTGTATTTTCCCAATCCAATGAGGGCTCGCGCCATGAGTTCCTTGTAATCTTCAGAGTTCTTCAGATTAGGATCATTAGGGTTCACTCTTGTTATCCATTGCATCACCTTTTCCGGCTGTCCCCAATCCATATAGATATTGGCTGCATCGACCACAAAATCCTGTTGTTCGTCAGACGGCAGGGTGATGAATATCTCGTGCAGATATTTATCAGCCTCTTCTACTTTTCCTTCACAGATGAGAATCTCTGCACGGTCGAAAATATAATCCGGTTCGTCTTTGTCAATCATCTGTTCCAGCAGTTCCCACGCCCTTTGTGGGTCGTTCTGTTGAAACAGCGCCTCGTGAATACGATAGGTGATGGGAGATGCGGAGCCTGGCGCAAGACTCAGGGCAAGACTGATGGCCTCTTCTGCCTTATCCTTCTCGCCTGTGTATTGGTAGTAGTCGGCAATATCCACCAATTCGTCAGCATCCATAAACACAGGTTCTCCTGCGTTTATGGATGTCTCGTAAGTATCGAGGAGTTTATGAAATTCCTCGCTGTCGAAATAATTATCGCCAGTATTCGTCATGTGTTGTTATTTAATGTAGCGGGGAAACCGCCGCACACTAGTCCTTATTTTTTCCAGGTGTCCTTGAGACCTACGGTCTTGTTGAATACAGGCTTTTCTGGTGTAGAGTCAGGATCTACGTTGAAGTAGCCTATGCGCTGGAACTGCAGATAGCTCAATGCAGGCAGTTTTGCTGCGAAAGGCTCGATATAGCAGTCGGTAAGAATGTGCAGGTTGTCGGGGTTCATCATCTGGCGCAGTGCGTCAGCACCCTTGATACCTTCCTCTTCCTCCAGACGTTTCAACTCGTCGCGTGGGTTCTCCATCTTCCACAGACGCTCGTATAGACGTACCTCTGCCTTCACAGCGTTGTGACAGCTTACCCAGTGCAGCGTCTTACCCTTGATCTTACGGTTAGCACCGGGCAGACCGCTACGTGTCTCGGGATCATAGGTGCAGTAGATAGTGGTCACCTTTCCGTCGGCATCCTTGTCGCAGGGGTGCTCCTCATCGCACTTGATGATATAGGCATTCTTCAGACGTACCTCCTTGCCTGGAGCCAGACGCATAAACTTCTTCTCGGCCACCTCCATGAAGTCGTCACGCTCAATCCACAGTTCGCGACTGAACTCTACCTCGTGTGTGCCATCTGCCTCATTCTCAGGGTTATTGATAGCTGTGAGCATCTCCTGCTGACCTTCTGGATAGTTGGTGATAACCACCTTCACGGGGTCCAGTACGGCACTGACACGCAGGGCACGGGTGTTCAGGTCATCGCGTAGTGCACTCTCAAAGAGCGCCATATCATTGAGGGCGTCAATCTTTGTGTAGCCAATCTTCTCCATGAAGTTCTTGATACCTTCGGGAGAGTAGCCACGACGACGGAAACCACAGATAGTCGGCATACGGGGATCATCCCATCCATTCACCAGTCCTTCGCTGACCAGTGTGCGCAGGTTGCGCTTTGACAGCAGGATATAGTTCAGGTTCAGTTTGTTGAACTCTGTCTGACGGGGACCCTCGAAGGCCACAAGGGCTTTCTTGTCTAGATTTCCTAGATATCCTAGATTCTCTATAGATCCTAGAGATTTCATCCATTCCTTCATCCAACCTACAAAGAGGTCGTACAAAGGACGGTGCTCCACAAATTCCAGTGTACACCATGAGTGGGTGACACCCTCAAGGAAGTCACACTGTCCGTGGGTGAAGTCATACATGGGGTAGGCGTTCCACTTATCACCTGTCTTCACGTGAGGGATATTCAGCACGCGATAGATCAGTGGGTCGCGGAACAACATATTGGGGTGAGCCATGTCGATCTTGGCGCGCAGCACCATCTTGCCAGGCTCGCACTTACCGCTGTTCATGAATTCAAACAGCTGCAGGTTCTCTTCTACAGGACGGTCGCGATAGGGTGAGTTTGTACCAGGACTGGTCGTGGTACCCTTCTGCTGGGCAATCAGCTCAGCGCTCTGCTCGTCCACATAGGCACGACCCTGTTTGATAAGCCATACGGCAAAGTCCCACAACTCCTGGAAATAGTCGCTGGCGTAATAGACATGAGCCCATTCATAGCCCAGCCACTTGATGTCCTGCTCAATATTCTCGATAAATTCTGTATCCTCCTTCACGGGGTTGGTATCGTCGAAGCGCAGGTTGCACTCGCCACCGTATTTCTTTGCCAGTCCGAAGTCGATGGCAATAGCCTTTGCATGACCGATGTGCAGATAGCCGTTAGGCTCTGGTGGGAAACGTGTCTGCATGCGTCCACCGTTCTTTCCTTCTGCCAGGTCATCTTTTACCATCTGTTCTACGAAGCTGAGGCTTTTCTTCTCCTCGCCTTCGTTCTGTATTATTTCTGCCATAAGTTCTTTTTCTTGTGTTTTTAATTTTGAGACTGCAAAGGTACGAAATAATTATGAATTATGAATTATTAATTATGAATTATTTGATTCCTCGTTCGTTTAGTGCCTTTGCATAGCGTGCCGCATTGTTGAGATGCTCCTGATAGCTGGTGGCGAAATTATGCGTGCCCGAGAAGTCTTCCTTGGCACACATATATATATAGGTGTGAGCCACGCGGTTGAGCACAGCGTCGATACCCTGAATGGAAGCCACCTTGATAGGGCCGGGAGGCAGTCCTGTGTTTTTGTAGGTGTTATAGGGACTGTTCACCTCCAGGTGGTTATGATAGATGCGCTTCAGGGCGAAGTCCTTCAAGGCGAATTTCACCGTGGGGTCGGCCTGCAGCGGCATGCCAATCTTCAGTCGGTTCAGATACATCCCCGCAATCATGGGCTTCTCGGCATTGTTGGCCGTCTCCTCGTCGATGATGCTGGCCAGCGTGCACACCTCGTCTGTAGATAATCCCAGTTCCTTGGCTTTCTGTTTGCGCTCTTCTGTCCAGAACCTGTCATGCTCGCTGATCATGCGCTGCATCAACTTGTCCATGCTGGTGTTCCAATACACCTCGTATGTGTTGGGCACAAACAAAGCGGCGATGGTGCAGGTATCGTAGCCCAACTGTTCACAGAAATCCTCGTCGCCGAGTGCCTGTGCGATGCTGATGCTGTCGAGCATCAACTTCTTTGATAGGCGTGCTGCCATCTGATCCATGGTGCGGCACTCCGGAATGGTCAGCATCACGGGCTCCTGACGGCCGTTTCTCATCATGCGAAACACGTTGAGGGTGTTCATGCCCGGCTCGATGGCATAGCGTCCTGTACGGATATGCTCATCGTAGTCGTAATGGCGGGCCAGCGTGCGGAATCCCGTGATGGCACTATGTGATGCCAGCGGTTCCAGTTTCGCATATACCGAGTCTGCCGTATCATCATCGTCGATATAAACATACTGCTTATTGGCCTGTGTGGCAAAAGCAGAGAAGAAGTAGTTGTAGCCTATAGCCACGATTCCTGCCACGCAGATGGTGGCAGGAATCAGGTAGTATTTGGCTGTGTATTTTTTCATCTTTCTTTTTCCAAACAATTATTGATGCTGATCGCGCAGCAGGTCGTTAACCGTCTTCACGGGGTTGAACGTGCCCAGGGGCACCTCTACGAAGATGGTTGACCAGTCGCTCATGGCACCGTTCCACAATCCAGGCAACTCCAATGCCTTCAGTTCCTTGCCGCCCTTCGACTTGCTGGAGATGAATCCTGTGGTCTTATCCACGAAGTCGGGCAGGTTGAATGGCTGGCCCTTGTAGTCCTTCACGGCACATACCAGATCCACGGGGTTGAAGTGCGTGCCTTGAGTGAACATCTTCATGTATTCTGCATTGTTGGTGTCTATCTGACTGCTCTCCAAAATTTGCAGACTCACCGTACCGTCCTGATTATAGGTGAGGAACGGACCGCCACCAGGCTCACCTACATTCTTCACCACGCCACATACACGCATGGGGCGGTTCAGCTTCTTGCGCAGATACTCGGCATCCACCTTATTATTCTTGGGGTTGGTGCAGAGGCATTTCTCTACGAACTGGGCAATCTGGGCGATTTGAGCGTCTGATGGGTTACCATCGAGGATACGCAGGTATTCGAAGGCCTGCTTCTGCAGACTCACCAGTACACCGGCGATGACCTGCTTCCACTCTACGGTCTCAGGCTTCAAGCGGTCGGGCACCACGTTGTCGATATTCTTAATGAAGATAACATCAGCCTCAATCTCGTTCAGGTTCTCGATGAGTGCGCCGTGACCGCCTGGACGGAACAGCAAAGAACCGTCGGCCTCGCGGAAAGGTGTGTTGTCGGGATTAGCGGCAACAGTATCTGTTGAGGGCTTCTGCTCAGAGAAGGTGATGTCGTATTTGATGCCGTATTTCTGTGCAAAACCGTCGGCCTTCTCAGCCACCTTTGCCTTGAAGAACTCCAAGTGGTCGTGACTCACGGTGAAGTGCACGTGAGCCTCGCCCTTTGAAGCAGCATAGAGCGCACCCTCTACGAGATGCTCCTCCATGGGTGTGCGAGCACCCTCGGCATATTTGTGGAACAGCAGCATACCCTTGGGCAGCTGACCGTAGTTCAGTCCCTCGGCTTTCAGCATGTTGGCAGCTACAGCCTTATAGTTGCCTTCTGCCATCAGCGCCTTGATACCCTTGCCCTCGTTCTTCACGCAGGCAGCATCCAGAGCCTCGTAGAAGGCAAACTTCTCAATCTCATTGAAATACTTCTTCTCGAAATCGGTGGTAGGTACGTCATAGTCGGCATCCACGAAAGCAAACATGTTCTTGAACATGCGACTGGCGGCGCCACTGGCAGGTACGAACTTCACGATGCGCTTACCTGCTGCCTTATAGTCCTCCCAAGCCTTCACGTACTGCTGACGCTCGCTCTCGTTGGGGGCTACGATGCCGTTACCTACTGCAGCTGCTGCTTCCAATTTCAGGAAGGGGAAGCCTGTTTCAAACTCCTTCAACTGTGTCTCAATCTGCTCTTTCGTGATGCCACGCTGAGCAATCTGTTTAAGGTCTTTTTCTGATAGCATAACTTTGCTTGTTTTTAATTATTATTTTCGGCCTACAAAAGTAAGAAATCTGAGTGAAATGCCCAAGGAAAAATGGAAATTCTTTTAAGAAACATTATAATCTGATGCCTACGAAGGCACGTGCCAGCCATTTATTCTCATTTTACCGTTCCCTTGGCATGGATGCTGGTACCTGTTTGGTTGACCGATGGTTTCAACAGCCACTTCTCCTGCGGTCTCACTACGTAGGTCGTGTCATAGCTCGACTTTCTTAATTCTTAACTCTTAATTCTTAACTCTTAACTCCCTACATCCTACATGTTAATCCGATTTTGGTTTCAAACGTGTTGGCATGCACCGTGTCGTGATATTTGTAGAACGTGCGACGTGAGTAGTAAGCGCCTGAGAGTGTGACAGACCACTGCTTTGCCAGATGTATCTCCATGATGGGATTGACCACCAGCAGCATTGCATTACTGCGGTCGCCCTGCACATTCAGGTAGTGCAGGTCCTTGGTGCCGTCGGCATAAGCCTGCAGGTCCTTGTTCTCGTAGCCCTTCCACGTGTAGATACGGAAATATTTGGCGTTGAGCATAAATCGTCCCAACTTTCCAAACTCAATCTGCGTCTTCGACTTCACACTGAATCCGCTACCCATGTTGTAGTCGCGTTCAATCACGTTGAAATAGTCACTCTTCGTACCGCCCAGCAGGATGCCACTCGTAAAGATACGCTGTTCCAGTTTCGTTATGGCGCCTGTCTGTGGCAATGACAGAATGAAGCCAGGACCGAAACCTGCTGCCTCGCTGATACGGTAGGGTGTCAGTTCTGAACCATCCTTAATGGGTTTGGCGTCGTAGTAGTTGAAGTGCTGGTAGATACCAAACTCGCCCGCCATATCTTTTTTGTCGAGAATAGGCGTACTCCACAGACGTCCCACGATGTTCAGCGTGTTGATAAACGGCTGTCCACCACCGAAGGCGGCATTAGTCTCCAGGTCAAAGAAGTCGTATGGTGTGGTATGGCGCTCACCATCTACAGGCGTGCCATACATCAGCGTGATGTTGACGTAAGGCGCATGGATGCCACGGAACAGGGCACCGTCGTCGGCCAGGTAACGCCAACCTACAGAGAACGACATATCCACGGGAATCTTGTTGAAGTCATGATAGCGATAGTGATCGCTACGCACGCGCCAGGCATCACCACTGAAGATACGGTGCAGTCCCTGTATGGGGTTGATGATGGTGGCTGCAGCCTCGCGCAGGAAACGACTGGTGCCGCGGTCACGGTCATCGAGCACCGTGCGACTCAGTCGATGGGTCATCTCACCAATGGCTATACCGCCACAAGTGGTAGCAATGATATCGTTGATGGCTGGTGGCTCCGTCTCACCCAGGAATTCCCACATAGCCGAACCGCCCAATGCGTAGGGTGCTGACTCCCAGAAGCTGAGGCCGTTGCTGCGTGCCGCATTGAAATAGAGGTTGCCGTGATAGGGGTGTGCAAACAGGTTGGTGATGAAGAAATCGTTATCCCACACCATGCCGTCGGTGAAGTTGCGCTTCAGCGAGTTCAGCGTGGTCTGGGCAAAGTCCGAATTGATAGCGTAGCGGTCAAACAACTGTACGCCTACATTGATACCCGTTGCCTCGGCAGCTGCCTGCCAGTAGCGCTTGGGTTCTGGCAGTGCCATTGTAGAGTCGGCGAACACAATCTTTGAGCGCTTCTCGTCCCACGCACGTTTCCATGAGTCGTGCTGGTTGCGAGGCTGACGGTAGGTCAGACCCATTTCCACCAGCGGACGGTTCCTATAGGTCTCGTTGCGATCATAATAACGGGTCACACCCCAACCTACAGAGGCAAAGGCACCAAATTTCTTGCTTATCTGATAGTCGGCATTGATGCGGGCCTGCAGGGAGTACAGACGCTCAGGCTTGTCGTTGTTGTGCTTGGAGAAGGTCTCCACATGATAATAGCCCAGGTCGCCACTCAGACTCCATCTCGGTGACAATTGTGCAAACTGACCCAGACGGTAGAACACGGCGCCCGAGAATTTTGAGTCGAGTCCCATGAAGTGCGTACCCACACCAATTATATTATAGGTACTGCGATTGCGATAGCGCACGGCCAGGTTCGACTTGGTTGATGAACCGCCATACACCATCACGTCGATATCGGTCGTAGGGTTTATGTTTACCAGTCCTATCTTACGGCCTATCGAGTCGTACGACAGGTTGATGACGCCTACTTGCCAGCCTTGCGTGCGTCTGCGGGCCAAATTGAAGAAGCCTATCTGCGTGCCGTTGAGCGAGTCGGCATAGTTCACGGCGCCAAACTGCCATCCGTTCATCATTTCTGATGAGACATTCAGGAAGCCTGATAACTGTAGACCCTTGTCCATGCCTTGCGTGATATTGCTGATACCACCCAGTTGCAAACCGTTGAATTTATGGCCAGAGGTGTTGGATACGCCACCAAACTGGAACCCATGACCTCCGTCGGGCGCTACCGATGAGATAACGCCAAACTGAAAACCTTTCACCGTGTCCTGCACACTGACGATGCCCACGGGGAAATTCTGAGCCAGCGCACCTGTGACTGCCATCATGGCGACTGCAACCAATAGCCCTTTTTTCATAACAGTAGGATATTTAGTCTTTAGGTCTATTTATAGAATTAGATTGCAAATATAAGAAAAGTAAATGAAAAACCCAAGAAAAAGTTTTATTTTTTTACTCTTTCTTGGGTGATTTGTCTGTTTTTGTTTGTTTTCTTAGATGCTCAGTTCGTTGAGTACGGTAATCAGACGTTTGTCAAAACGCTTGTCAGTACGGATACATTCTGAGAAGGGCACATAGACCACGTCGTTGTTTCTTACGCCTACCATCACGTTGCGCTGTCCCTGCATGATAGCCTCGATAGCACCTACGCCAGTAGTTGATGCCAACACACGGTCGCGAGCCGATGGGGTGCCGCCACGCTGCAGGTGACCAAGGATAGACACGCGTACGTCGAACTCGGGGAACTCCTTCTTCACACGGTCGGCATAGTAGAGGGCGCCGCACTTAGGACTCTCGCTCACGATGACGATACACGACTTCTTGGACTTGCGGATGCCGCGCTTCATGAATTCGGCCAACTGGTCTTCGTCTGTCACCTCCTCGGGTACGATGGCTGCCTCGGCACCACTGGCAATAGCGCAGTACTGAGCCAGGAAACCGGCGTCGCGTCCCATCACCTCCACGAAGAAGATACGCTCGTGTGAGTTAGCGGTGTCACGGATGCGGTCCACGCACTCCATGATGGTGTTCATCGTGGTGTCATAGCCGATGGTGGCATCGGTGCCATAGAGGTCGTTATCGATGGTGCCTGGCAGACCGATTACGGGGAAGTCGAACTCCATACCGAAGTTTCTTGCGCCCGTCAGCGAACCGTTGCCGCCGATGACTACCAAAGCGTCAATCACTTCCTTCTGACAGGTCTCGTAGGCTTTCTGCATGCCTTCGAGCGTCATAAATTCCTTTGAACGTGCTGTTTTCAGAATCGTACCGCCACGATTGATGATGCCTGATACGTCCTCGGTGGTCAGTGTCTTCACTTCACCTTTTATCAGTCCGTCATAGCCGCGGTAGATACCCTTGATTGTGAAACCATTGTAAATGCCGGCACGTGTCACGGCGCGAATAGCTGCGTTCATGCCTGGCGAGTCGCCTCCTGAAGTTAAAATACCTATTGTCTTAATCTTATTCATATTCATAATGAACTAAATATTTTATATTTCTTTTAGTTTTGCGTGGTGCAAAATTACGAATAAGAGAGCAAAATGCAAAAGG
>Ga0310691_10004090_pt1 | contig 16718 bp, 9 predicted proteins | sample 176DNAGHGlowgp2_FD_203887 | JGI IMG/M metagenome (GOLD analysis project Ga0310691, IMG submission 203887) | Sheep rumen microbial communities from Palmerston North, Manawatu-Wanganui, New Zealand - 1766 DNA GHGlow gp2 (v2) (version 2) | ecosystem: Host-associated > Mammals > Digestive system >...
AGGCCGCTAAATCTTAAAATCGTAAATCGTCAAATCTTAAAATCGTAAATCGTCAAATCGTAAATTAATAAGGTGTTAGTTTGTCCTTTCCATTGGTTAACCGGCTTGAACTGCCCCTTCTGCGGCGCGCAGCGAATGGTGATAGCTTTGCTTCACGGGAATATCGCGGAGGCATTCTGGTTGAATCCTGCACTTATGATTGGAGCGCCTATACTGGGAGCTTGGTGGCTTTGGAAACGGGAAATAACATCGCAGACGGCTCTCGTGATACTAATAATTTCACTAATTTGGGGAATAATTCGCAACCTGCTGCAACTTTAACCCCTCTTATTACGTCAATAATATACAAAGTTAAAAACGGACAAAAGTCCTGCCCCGCGCAGCCCAATGTTCAATGTTCAATGGTCAATATTCAATAAATCAATAAACTATAATCATTAACTATCAATCAATCATGAAAAGTTTTGAAATTGGGGATATTATCTCCCGCGCTTGGGACCTCTCAGTAAAGCACTGGCCCATCTTCGTACTCATCGTTTTGATCTCAAGCTGTTTCGGCAGTTTGGGCGTCAATTATGACAAAACCATTTTTACCGGAGTAGGTCAGAATCCTGATCCTCAGGTTATGGCAGAGGCTCTGAAAGAATCCATCACTGTGAGCCCGCTGCTCATCGTGTCCATTCTCCTGTCTCTCTATCTGGGTTTTATCACGGCCCGTATGCTCCGCAGCGCCATCGAGACCGGCAAGCCTTACGAGTCAATGGGCGATGCCTTCAAGATTGACCTTAACCAGTTTGCCGTTTATTTCGCAGTGGATGTATGCTTTGGTCTGGCAGTAGGCTTCGGCACCTGCCTTTGCATTATCCCCGGTATTTTCCTGGCAGTCCGCTGGATGTTCGCTCCGTATATTGCTGCTACTGAGGATGTGTCATTTGTAGAGGCCTTCAGACGCTCTTGGCAGGCAACAAGCGGCAACTTCTGGATGCTCCTCCTTCTGGGCATCGTGGTCTTCTTCATCGAGATCGCTGGTCTGTTGCTCTGCTGCGTCGGTTACCTCTTCACAGCCGTTATCGCTTACTTCGCCCTGATGCTTACCTACCTCGAGCTGAAGGATAACATCCAACTCTACAACACTCAGCCGTAACGACAAATTATCTGTAGTTAAGAAGTTAAAGAAGTTATAGAAGTTAAAGAAGAATTCACCCCGCCATCTTCCTGAAAGGTGGCGGGGTGTTTCTTTAAATCGAATTATGCGGCGAAGTCATTCAGTTCGTTTTGCCACATCGCAATTATCAATATGGCGAGGGCCACTATTACAACGAACAGGATGAGGAGTATTAAGAATGTCAAAAACAGATACAGTAACAGGCGCCTACGGGAGTAGCCTGTAAACTGCCTCATTGCCACAAAGACCATCACCACAGCAATCAACCTGAATGTGCCGCCAAACGTAAGCACATCTCCAATCAGGCGAATTATCGTGTAGCTGCTTGAGATAAAGACCAGAGCCACCATGTGCTCCGAGAGCCTGAGGTCGGGGATTGCGGGGCAGCGGCGGAAGAAGATGTATAGCGGCAGGGAGACGAGCATAAGCAGCATCAGCGAGAAGAGCGCCGGATTATAGTTTTCCAAAGCCTCCACCACCTTGAGGGTGCGAAGAATATAATACGCCGTCTTGCTATGGACTTCCTTTCCGTCTTTAGTAACTGTAATCCAATCCTTGTCGGATTTTTCGGCCACTTCGGTTTGTGCCTCTTGCTGTTGTTTGTCAACATTCAGCTTTACGCCTTCGTCAATCAACAGAGACAAGGCGGCCACGACGAAGAACAGCTGGAAGGGAGGAAAGTAGGACGACTGGCGCCCGCTAACGTAATCGCGGATTAAGAATCCGGGACGGAACATAAGGTCGCGGACTGTTACGAAGAAATCGCGGTTGCCCAGCCCCCAGTTGTTCAAAAAGAGTTGGAAGGCTGTCTTGAACGAAAAACGCCCTACACGTTCCGACTGTCCGCAGCGGGGACAGTAGTGACCGCAGAACTCCGTGCCGCAGGATTTGCACACGTGTTGTTGTTCGTCGTTCGGTGCCACCTTGTGCGGCGTATGCTGCCAGATGCGGTAGGCACGCATCCAGACCTTAAACTTATGCTTCATCTTTTTTTGATAGAAAATGAAGTTAAATGGAAGTTAAAGGACGTAAGCCCTACCCCCAAAACTTGTCAACTACCGAAACTTCAATTAGTTTATCATGAAGACCTTCTGCTTGCCCTTGTAGGTGCAGCGTACAGTAGCGCGGCCGTCCACGATGGGTGATACCTCAACCGTAACGGCGGGGTCTGAGGCTGTGGCCTTCAGTTTGGAGCTGCTGCTCAACGGAGCATAAACCTGATAGCGAGTGGCATCCGTGTAGCCGTTTGTGTTGTTGCTGTGAATGGGCGTTGCGGGCAGTTGCAGACGCTTGCCGTCGGCGGTGATTGTCACCTCGGGAACAACGGGAGCCTGCCACATCTGTCCGGCCTTGGCGAAACCTACGCCGTGCAGGTCGCAGAGACCAACGGGACGCTGAGGCTGCTGACGGCGGCCAAATTGCGGACGGCCCTGCTGTTCGGGCTGTTTTACCTCGGGGCCTTCAACAACGAGATAGATGGCGTGCTTGCCAGTCAACCCGTCCACGTCCGGGACATTTACCTTGAAGGTCTGCGGACGTTTCTGAGCGTCTGCAGGCACATCTACCACAGCAATCTCCTTGCCGTTCCACACATTATTCTTATATGGAGCGTCTAACATCACGTGAATCTTGAAAGCGCCCTGTCCGCTCGGAGTTAGGTTCAGACACAGCTGTGTGCCGTTGCCTGCGCGGGTCCCTTCGAAGGCGGGAACGCCTTTGGTCGAGGTCTGCAGGCCACCGAAGCCGAAATATTTGAAACCGACGATGACGCCGTTCTGCAACCCAGCCAGATCCATGTGGTCGTTCCACACGTCGTGGTTATCCTGCAGCAGCTCGTTGCTGCCCTTGCCCGTCATCCAGCAGGCGATACCTGCGGAATAATAGCGGTAGGGGGGCAGGCCGAAGATCTGGAAACCTTCGCTTGTAACCTCTGCACCCATGTATTCGTGTCCGTCGGAGGCTTTGGCTGTCCACTCGTTGTTCTTTGTGAAGGGGTCGTAGGCCACGATACGCACCTTACCGCCTTTGGCCACGGGCTTCTTGTCCCACTCAATCTTCACGGGAGCGACCATAGCCTGACGGGCGTTGGCAAAGCCGCGCGGGGGGCGATGGTAGAAGACGTACCACTGGCCGTTGATTTCCTGCAGAGAGCCGTGGGTGTTGTGGGCTGCGTTGGAAGTGGTCAGATGTGTGCCGTCCTCGTTGGGAACAACACCGCGTGAATCCACGAGACAGCCGCCTGCGCGCCAGGGGCCAAGGGGAGAATCGCCGTAGGCGTAGCGGAGAGTGGAGTTGGAGAAGCCGAGCCCGTATTCAGCACCGCTGAAGCCAGAGAAAACCATCACGTACTTGTTACCCACCTGACGGATGCTGCTGGCCTCGAAGAAGTTGAAGTCCAGCGGGTTCTGACCCTTCATCAGGGCTGTGTATTGAGTGCCTTCGGGTTCGCGTAGTTTGCCGTCTGGAGTGCTGGCAGGGATAAACGGGTCTATAAGCTTCGTTCCGGGACGCACGGCGTACATGTTGTCGGGGTCAAGCTCGTAGGCTGTTGAGTGCTGAAAACCGTAGAAGACGTATGCGCGGTAGCCGCGTGCGTAGTCGGGGTCTTTCTTGTTGGTGATGGTCTCCACAAACACCGAGGGGTCAAAGTCGATAAGTGAACCCTCGACACAAGCGCGGCCGTCGGGAGTCAGGTTTACGGGTGTGAAGGGGCCGTTCGGGCGGTCGCCCTTGCAGACCATTGCCACGCGGCGCCATCCGCGGCTGTGGGGATACAGCCAATAGGTCTTCTTGCCTGTGGTCTTGTCCTTTATCTCAACCAAATCCGGTGCGAACATAGTGTCCCAGCGCCCGTCCACGAAATAGGAGAAGATGGGGCCTTCGTCGCGCCACTGCGTCAGATCCTCCACGGGAGCTGACCACATACGCACGTCGTTGCCGCAGTACTCGCTGTAGTGAGTGTCGTGTGAACCGATTATGTAAGCACGCAGCTTCCCTGGATTATCAGGGTCTTCAAACACGCGCGGCTCGCCGTCGGGCAGATGCTCCCAAAGGGGCAGATAGGGGTTCTGGGCAAACAGCGTCGATGGGCTGAATGTAAACAGCATTAATGTGAAGAGAAAAAGAACAGAATGTTTCATTTCTTGTCTGTATTTTAGTTAATTGATTGTTTCGTGCTGCAAAAATAGGCAGAATCCGCCGAACTACCAAACAAAAGACCCGCTTAAATGTAGAAAAACTGCTTAAAAACTTGCCAGAGTGGAGAATTGTTTGTTATTTTGCGAACCTATTAAAAAGGAATAGAAAGGAATGGAAATGAAACTCACTAAACTGATATTGTGTGCTGTTGCTCTTGCTGGCCTGACGGCAACGGCTGAGGCGCAGAGCGGATATACGGTGGCGAAGGACGGCGATTTGTTCGACTATTGTGTGAACAACTCGTCGAACAGCTATAAGACCTTTGACAAGTCGCTGTCTCTGCCCGTCGGTGTGACGGCCTATCGCGGAATCGCCGTCAGCCGAGGGAGAAAAGTGGCTATAACGAAACTTTAAACCACAATGAAAAAAGCATTCTTATTTATGGCTGCCGCCATCGTGATTGGCGCAGTAATCTATTTGTGGCAGTATGCTGGCGAAAGTCCAAGCGGGCAGAAGGCGTTTGTGCCGCAGGCTCCAGATTACGCAGACCCGACTATGTGGATCACAGCCGACGGCGACTCGTTGGGCAACGGAGCCGATGTGTTCTACGTCGTCTCGACTTGGGAGGAGGATTATGACACCATCATAACCCGAGAGTCCGCAACTCCGGACACCCTCAAATGCCATTATGCAGATGTCTGGAGACCCGGGCACCGCGAGCGTATGGCACGGGAAATCAACCGCGTAGCTGCCTATATGTCACCGGGCAACCGCTTCTATTCGCCCTACTACCGTCATGCTACGATAGAGACGTTTATGACGAATAGCGATGATAGTATCAGACAACGTACACGCCTGTCTATGAGTGATGTATGCGCTGCTTTCGACTGTTTCCAGGCGCAGCGTGACCAGAGCCGTCCGCTCATCATAGCGGGATTCAGTCAGGGCGGACTGGCTGTGGTGGAATTGCTCAAACATATCAGCGACGAGACCTACAGCCAAATGGCCGCTGCCTACGTCCTCGGTTACAAAGTGACACCCGAGGATACCTTGCAGACAACGCATATCAAAGCCGCTCAGGGCGAGACGGACACCGGCGTAACCATCTGTTACAACACGGTGAAGGACGTGAAGTATATCCAGCCCGTAATCGCAGCCTCATGCATTGCCATCAACCCCGTCAACTGGCGTACCGATGCCACTCCCGCCACCTTGCACGACTCCATCACCGTAACCCTCTCGCCCGAACATCACGTCCTCGTCGTCAGCGGTTACAGCGGTTCCGAATACCGCCCATACAAGAACTTCCTCAACGTCGGCGACATCCACAGTTGCGAGCCTTGGCTCTACAGCGACTGCCTCCAACGGAATATCAACGTGAGGGCAAAAGAGTGGTCTAAAAAAGCACCCAAGTCCGTGATTAAGTAAAGAAAGAAGAGGGAACCTTTCGGAACCCTCTTCTTTCTGATTATTTAACTAGAACCTTCTTACCCCTGACTATATACAAGCCCTTGGGCAGACCCTTGAGGTCGGTGCCTTGACGGATAAGCCGTCCGTTGAGGTCATATATGGCATCATTCTCAACACTCTCCGTTTCGGCCAGATCGTTTCCTTGCAGTTCGTCTATGTCATTGACAAACTCCTTGGTCAGAGAACCGTAGAAATACAGGCGGAAGTTGTCGCAGATGGTCCAGTAGCCGTCGTTCGTCACCGTTCCGCGAATACCAATCTTCAGCGATGCATTCTTCTTGGAGGTAGAAGCCCAAACTTCGTTGTCGTAGTACTTCTTCCGGAAGTAGGCGGCTGCTGAGGCCATTGTGTTGGGGATATACACTGCGGGCGAACCTACCTGCACGTCGTCGTCATGTACCTTGCGGCTCTGTGCGCCCTCGCCTATATGCTGGATCTTCTGTGTCTTGTTGCCGGCATAGAGGACGGCGTTGACCTGATTCGAGCCGCGTGCATAGGCATTGTAGGCCGCATCATATTGACCGGGCCGCTGGAAGGCCTGAGCCATAAGCTTGAAGTTACCCTTTGGCAAACCTGTTACCGTCTGGTTGAAGTCGAATATACGCTGGAAGAATTCACAGCACGACTCTGCGTATGCGGGGTCTCCGTTCCATCCATCTGAAGAACTGATGGCGGCGTTCTTGACCATGAAAGTGAGGTCAAACGGCTTTGTGATGTCAGACGGCGATACGCTGCTCAGGAACTCTACACCGCAGGCGCGGGCATCGTCCAGCAGTCCGTTCACCTCAGTTGCCGTAGTGACAGTTCTGGCACCAGACTCCAATGCGGCTATCTGATCTGCCATAGTGTCGTCTGCTCCCTCGACATCTTCAGTATGCGGCACACGCTTCAGTTTCTTCAGCTGATTGATATAGGCCAGCAGCTCATCCTTGGCGGCATCCGCCGTGCCCGATTCAAATTCGTCAAGCTGATCTGCGGTAAGGAATACCCATCGCTGCTGCGATGCACGATCATATAGGTCAAGCGATGCCGAGGTCACGTTGCCGTACGTCGAAGCGGTCATGGTAGAGGGAGTATTGCTCTGCTCCGGGTGTATAATCCAGTAGCCGCGCAGTTTCATGTCACCAATCTCCAGGTCGTTGCGTCCGCGTATCAGGTGGAACTTATCTGCGGCTGAGGGTTTGGTTCTCAGGGCGGTCTTAAACCCGTTGGAATAACTTATTAGGTGCTTGGTGGCGGCGTTGCAGAATGTGTAGTACTGCGTCTTCGCGTCGAAGCTTACATACCACGCCGCGCTGTCGTTCTCACTTACCTCTTCGCTTCCCATCGTCTTCCAGGTCAGCTTACCGCTGTGGCCCTCGGTGAGGAATGAGTCGTAGAGGCCGTGTTCTGCGCTCTCGCACTTGATATAGTACTTCTTCTGGTCATCCTGCTCGAATACGTATGCCGGCAGACAGAAACCGCCGCTCCAATAGTTGACGGGTACGAGACCGTCCTCACACATAGCCTGATTGATAAGCGAGTTGCCGATATAGACAATCTGCGTATCGTTCCAGTTCTGAGGCCCAGCCCAGTTGCCGGCTTCAAGGTGTGAGCCGTTGAAGGCATATTTATTGAGCCAATTGTTATCCTGTGAGTAGGCGCCGTCTAAGGTGCGGAAACCCCAATGAGCCCCATCGTAGGCGGCTGTGATGACCAAATCCTCGCGGTTCTCCCAGAAACGCAGTACGGCGTTGGCGCGCTCGCCGGCCCAGTCGCCGTTGACAGAAGTGCGCAGGAAGGACTCGTTCCATCCGCCCCACACGTCAATAGTGCCGCCTCCGATGCCGTGGTTCATCTCGTGCATCATCGTACCAGTGCGTTGTCCGGTGTTTGGTCCGATGCGCATATTGCCCCCATATCCGCAGTCGGCGGTAGGAGTACCGGAACTATAGTTAGCTGTCACGTGGAAGCCACGGATGCTGGTGTAGTTGCTCCAATACCAGCAAACCTCACTCAGGGCGTTGGTGTTCTTGTTGTTGTGGAAATCTCCTCCGTCGTTATTGTAGTAGGTGTAGCTCACATCTCCCATGGGCAGCGTGGAGATTTTGATTACATCTCCATAGCCCACGGCATAGCTCTTCGTCATCGCGTAGGCACGTATGTAATATACAGTAGCAGGCTCCATGTCCATCACGTAGATTTCGCCGTTCTGCGAGAGGTAGTTCGTGGTGCGGTTGTCCAGCACGGTGGGATTGGGTTCGGTGCTCCAGCAGAAGCCCTTCTCCTTGATCTGTGAGGAGCTGATACCGCTCACGCTCATTCGTCCGAAAGCGGCAATGGCTCCTCGGGCGTAGCGCGGGTCGGTAGTCACCTTGGGCACGGTGCCTGTGGCGTTGGCCAGCTGATAGACGAAGGTAGCGCTCTCCAGAGCCATAATCTTCGCAGACATGTCGTCGTTCTGTGCCGTATCGCTGTTATAGAGAGTCTGTGAACCGTCTATAACACCTTGGAATATGGCGCGGTCGTTGCCCCTGCCTGTGGCACATATAGCTGTTGCATCCTCGATGGCTTTCAGCAGAGCCTTATATGCGTCTATTGAAGACTGGGCATCTTCGGTGGCTTTGCGCAAAGCGGCTGCGGTGGTGGCCATGTCGCTACCAGAAACGGCCTTGGCCGCTGCAATGGCACCCTGCAACTGACTGAGCACCTTGGCGTTCATCTTCTCGCTGAGCAGAGCTTCAGCAGCCTCGATGCGTGCTGTCATCTCTCCCTGCTCACCCTCGGCATCCGCGCCGAGATATTCCAGCCGGAAGTTGTCGCAAGCTAGCCAGTTGCCCTTTGCCCCCTCGGCCACGAATCCAATCACGGCATCGCCGGTGACCACAGTGAACGTGACGCTGTATTCAGCGCGCCTGCCTACAGCTGTACGATGGTTGTCGGCCACGATCCACGCGCCCGTCTTCGTAGTGTTGGGAGAGTCTTCCTGTATGTTCTGGCCTGCAACCGTCAGACGATAACGTCCACAGGGCAGACCCTTCACAGTCTGGGTGACACTCCCGTCGCCTACGAGTCCGCCGCGTCCGGTCCAGCGCTCTACGTATGTGGAGCCTTCCTTCAGCGTGAATGCGTCGTTGCCCTGCAGCTGCATCCCGCTCTGAGTCCAGCCGTTCCATCCGTCCTCGAAGCTCGCGTTTACTATCTTCGATGTCATGTTGTAAGGCAGCTGCTCGCTGGCGTTAGCCAAACGATAGGCATCCTCCGCCTCTTTCACGGCCTTGGCCTGAGTAATCATTGCGTCGGAGGTGGCATTCGCCTGAGCCAGCACAGCCTCGGCCTGCCGCAGCGCATTGTCAAAGGCCGCAGCCTCAACTCCGGAACCGTCTCCATACAGTTCACGCGCTGCATTTACGATATCTGTCAGAGCTGCGCGCACTGCCTCCGTAGCCTCGTCTATGCGTGTCAGCCGAAAGTTATCAACTGCAATCCAGTTGCCAGAGGCATTGACAGCCTCGAAGCCTATAGTCACGGGGTCGAGCACGAAGGTGAAGCGTACGCTGTACGTTGCCACAACGGTGACTGCTGTCTTCTCCGTGCCTGCAAATATCCAGGCTCCGGTCTGATCAGCCTTGGCATTCGACTCCTTTATGTTCTGTGCGGAGGCCGTTAGCTCGTATGTTCCGGGAGGCAGATCTGTCAGCGTCTGAGACAGTTGTGCAGCCCCCACAGGACCGTCCCCACTAACCCACTTCTCCAAGTAGGTGTTACCGCTCTTGAGCGTGAAGGCATTGTTGCCCTGAGTGTTAAGATTTTTGTATATCCACCCTTCCGTACCTTTCTCAAAGCTCGGATTAGTAATTTTGGATGTCATGTCGGTCTGAGCATAAGAAGCCGTCATGCCCAACATAAATGCAATAACTACTGTAAGTTTCATCATCTTGCTATTTTTACAAATTATTCCCAAATATCGTCCCAACTCCCGTTGAGGCCTGTGCCCATCATCAGACCATTGGCATCACTCATGCTGACGAAAGCGAAATAATAGCTACTCACATCTGAGGGAATAGACCCCGTAGCCTCTGTCCATCCGGACAGGTAGTCCTCAGCTCTGGTGTGTCCACAGAGACCAAGGAATATCGCCATTATGGCGACAATTTTGATGTTTTTTTCATAATGTTTTTATATTTTCAATATTATCATTATTTTATCATATACTTTTTCTTTCCACAAATAAATATTGCCCCGCCCCCTCCCTTGTTAAAAAGCGGTGAGGACGTATTAAACCTTCTTCCGCTCAGGTCATACACAGCGCTAGTCCTGTGAATTATGCTCGCTTCATTATGAATTGACGAAATTTCTGTCGGCTCGCCTTTAGAGAACTGGAAGTTCTGCTTGACGTTTGCACCCACTGCCTCCATATCGCAGGTGATAATCACTCGGCCGCTGAATGACTCAGGGCGATGGGAAGCGAGGTCTATGGTGAAGTCGTTGAGGTCTTCGACCTGAACGATTTCATCAGCCTCGCCTGCCTTGCCCCATGGCAGCCTCCTAGTGCGCGATGCACTGTAGGAGTCTGAGCAGAAGAGTACAGAATGGACATGCTCTCCGGCCTTATCCTGAAAATCAACCTGAATACTTAAGCCTGAGTTTGCTGTAGAAGTTCTTACGAGGCCGTTACGCTCGCCCTGAACGTGCAGATAATCTGGCATCTTTTCCACTTCGATGCCAATGAGAGCGCGCCCGGTGGACTCTTTGTTTGACGACATACGTACAGTCCAGGTCTTCGGGTCAAAGATAGCATAGGAGGCCTCGCTCGTGCGTTTCGGGAACCAATAGCGCGTGCGCATGATAGTTCCCAGTTTGACAGTCGGGAACAGAGGGTCGGCATCGTCAGAGAGGATACGCACAAAGAATACGCCTTTGCTGCGAACGACATCGCTGACTGTGAGGCGGTGGTTGGAGATGGTCACCTCCTCCGAACGGCTTGGCGTGAATGAGCCACGGCGGGTCTCGTACCAGCTGTTGTGCGTCTCGTCTATATGATAAGCCTCAAGTTTTCCATTCTCAAAGGGGATATTGATGAGAGTCAGATCAACATCCTTCTCGGTTGTTTCTGTGTTCCAGACTACAGCTGCAATACAGTTGTCATTACCGGAGGCCAGACCGCTAAGGTTTCCGCCACTTACGGTCAGCTGTCGGCGGTCGTCCGGCATAAGGCCGTAGAGACGGAAGGCATTGAAAAGTGCTTTCCGAGAGCCCGAGTCGCGGTCTATCATTCCCAGCTTATCACCTACGAAGAAGCCCGGATCTATGTACTGAGCCCAGTTTACGTATGTCAGGTCAGGACACTCCAACATCCCCGGCAGGGCGTTGAAGAATGTCATGGCAGACTCGGCCTTCTCCACAGGACCGTCAGCCTGATAGTCTGCCGGCACATAAGGTGCGTACTCCGTCAGCAGCATCTCAGCCTGGTTGTTGCCAAATGAGTTGAGGGCGGCGCGCATGGACGTAAGTTGCCAAGAGTAGTCAGGCCCATAAGCATGTCCTGAGAGAAAGTCAAGCGGCAGTCCCTTGGCCTTGGCATAGTCAGCCAGCGGCTGATGCCACCCGTTGAAGGCTCCTGACGGGCCTCCGACCTTGATGTCACCATTGTTAGTATTCACGGGAGTAGCCGCATATTCATAGATTCTGAGATAATCCTCAAGAGTTCCTGTAAAAAAACCGTTCGTCAAGTCCGGCTCGTTCCAAATCTCCACATAGCTGTTGTGGTATCCCTTTGACTTCCAGTGGGAGGCAAAGCGGCCGTTTATCTTTCCCCATGTATCGAGGTCTGTGGGCATATCCATGAATCCGCTCCACTCTGTGGGCCGTCTCTGCAGGATGGTGGGAGTGTATCCATGCGATATCACCAGAACGGGAGCATATTTCCTTGCCAGTGTAAGGAAATAGTCTATGTCTGTATATGCGAAAGAGAGCTTGTCTGCGCTTCCGCTGACACAGGGCTGACCATAGAGATCGTCCTTTCCGCAGGCCATTTCATAGCGCATTGAACGAACCTCAAGCTCATTGAGTTTAGGCACATCGCGTGAAATCCATTCTCTTGATACCAAAGGAGTCTGGTACACGCCAATCTTCTTCACCAATGGGAATTCCACCCATTTTGTGCTATTCACCGTGACCTTGATTTGAGCATGGAGATAGATATGCCCTAATGAAAAGCAAAGAAGGAATAAGAATATGCGTTTCATTTATTTTACTATTATTTTTCTGCCGCTTGCGATATAGATACCCTTTTTATAGCTGACAGTTGACATTTGGCCATTAGCCACTCTCCGTCCGCTGAGGTCATAGACCGAGCCTGTCGCATTGGCTGTTGGCAATAGACTGCCAATTGGTGCAATCCCGTCCGCTTTGCCCAAGTATCTGAGACGGAAACGGTCATATACAACCCAGTCGGAAGGAATCGTTTGCAGTTTGCGGATTCCGAATCGGAGCGGCTCACCCTCATTCAGCTGGGTTCTGACCTCCGGCTCTGCGTAGCCACCCTTTCCATTGAGCGCTTCCGATGCCTGAGCAAGATTGTCGGGGAATGTGTAGGGCTCGCGGGTATAGGCCGTGGAACTGTAAATATTAGTCAAGGATACGCTCTCTGAGTTCAGGTAGAGCTGCGCGTTGTGTATTGATGGATCAGAATTCTGCCAGGCATCATAGGCTGTGTTGATATTGCCAGCACGATAGAAAGCACTGCATGTGAGCGAATAGATGCCAGCCGGAAGCCCGCTGATTTCCTGCCAAACATCGAATCCACGTGAGAATTGTTCAGCTGTTTCGCGGTCATACCCGGCATAGTTTGACGACAGATGTGCTCCCTGCCACCCTATGTTGTAGCGTGTAAACGAACTGTTTGTGATTAGGAACGTGAGGTCGGCAGCATGACCTTCAGCGGCGAGATTAAGCTGTGTCTGCTGGTAGGCAGCGACAGCAGAAGAGAGATTCTCATAGAATTTGACCTGTGCGGCGGTGTTTGTTCCATTGAGAGCTTTGACCGCTTTGTCGTAAATGTTTATGAGGTTGTCATCTGCTGTTTCATAGACGTAGTTCTTCATCTCATTGACAAGACTCTTCAGTTCTTGAACCTGGGCTGCGGTGCTTTCATAACGTCCGGAATAATGCATAGCAGTAGCTTTGCGCCCAATCTCAGATACTTGTTCTGGCGTAAGTGCCTGATCGTAGATGATAAAATCGTCAAAAAGAGTGTTCTCCATGATGGCATCTCCGCCAAAAGGCGAGTGTCCGATGTAGAAGCGTGTGATGTTTTTAATGAAAGCCGACGGTTTGATGGTGACAGACACCTCACGCCTCAGATGGCCGTCTATGTATATACGGCCTATGTTATTCTGTTGGGTGTATGTGACGTTGTGCCAGTCACCGATACTAAGGCCCGCATAAGAGTGTGCATTTTGTGTGGAGCCATTTTTTATTTCATAATACCAGTCGCCGTTTCCTGCTCCGTTTATGAGTCCAAGATACTGGTCAGTGCCTCGCTCCATGGACCACGCCCAGCAGAATCGTCCGGTGTTATTTCCCACGCGTTGCAGGAGGTTGATGCTTATGGTGTAGTCAGTTACATTGGAGAGAGCCTTTTGTGCTGCAGCCACGGGAATACTGAGATATCCTCCGTCGCCTAAGCCACCGGAGAAGAGCACATGGTTGCCATCATCAAGCGTTACGATGGAGGCTTTTCCAATAAGTTGCCCTGTATGTGTACCGCTGTCATCGGTGGGAGTTCCATCTTCGAACGAGAAGCTGAGCACAGGATCTGGCAGGGGCTCGGAGGTCGGTTGTTGGACATCTTCCGCTGTGAGGCGCAGAACGCCGACCGAGTATGCCGGACAGGAATAAGGTACAGAGCCGTCGTTTTTAACGCTGAGATTTGTCGTTCGCGGCACGATGAAGCGCGGGTTAGCCGTTGTGTTCTCATCGGTACCGTTGGGTGCTGAAAGGACTTCGGCCTCAGCTCTTACGGCACGTCCTCCGGTAAGCGAAATTGATATGTCCTTTGCTTCGGATGTTGGATTGACAATTTTTATATAAAGCGTACCATCAGAGTCATCAATGCTCGCGGAGGTATAGACGACACGGTCTGCATATTTGCTCAAATTGGTGTCAATGATGAGTTCGCCATCGATGTAGCAGCGCACATGCTGTCCCTCTTTCAGGACGCGTATGGTGTATTCTTGTCCTTTCTTCAGACTGCCCTCCTTTTCTCCAACAACTGTTTTTTTGCCATTCATGCACTGCTCCACAGCATGTTTGCTGTTACCCCATCCTCCGAGGTTGAGCCATGCATAGTTCTGCTCGTTTATGTAATTGAAGATGATGAGAAAGCCCTCCGAACCACCCTGTTTTGTGGCTTTCACCGTCATGTCAACATCTGTGGTGTTGTACTCTCCCTGAAGGATGCATCTTACATCGGCATCCGAAGTGTTTGTCTGCTGGTATGAATCTTCGGCCGGTGATATGGTCCACGAACCACGTGTGGTGCTCCAGTCTGCGGCCTGTGTGCCAGCGGTGTTGATTGTAGTGTTGCCAGTCTTGATGGTCAAGCCCGTGAAGGTGGCAGAGGTGAGCCAAGTACCAATGCCGACGGTACCCTTGTTTGGATCAAATGCAGGGGCGTTATTGTTTTCTGTCCAATGTATATTCTGCTTGCCAGTGTTGTTTGAGAAGAGTTTTTGAACGTAATAGGATGGTGTTCCATAGCTCATTGAGCTGTTGAAGCGAATCATATCAGGACGCCAGTTAAAATTGTCCTCGTGAGTGAAGATGGGGGCATAGGACATCATGGTTACGGCCTCGCTGTTATTCTCGCACCCCTGCATAAATACAGCCTCTCCGATCGCAGCGTTCATGTTGCCAAGCACTCCATAGTTCTTCGTCACGGCATACTCGCCGACATAGACCTTGGTTCCGGACTTTGCCTGATTGTCATATCTGTTATACTGACTTATAAAGAATTCAGGGGAATCATAGTAGTGCTCATCTTTCAGTTCCACCGGCTCTGTGATAGCATCGAACCAATAGCTGTCAGCAATGAGATGAATGTCGGGCCACCGTTTTTTGATAGCATGGTAGAACTGCATATATCGGCGCATATAATCGTCGCGGCTAAGCATAAATTCCTGCTCGTTACCTATTTCCATGTATTTTAGGTTAAACGGCTCGGGATGACCGTTTTGGGCACGTAGCCTGCCGTAGAACGTCTCTGTGGAGCCGTTGGCATATTCAATGGCATCAAGAGCTTCCTGAATGAACGGGTCAATGTCATTCTCGTCGAGCTTCCAGTCGTGACCGATTCCGATGTTAACTACGAACATGGCATTGGCCCCAAGATCTTCTGCCAGTTCGAGATACTCATGATATCCCTGTCCATCGGTGACCTTGTACCACCAGTTGCGGTTCATGTGGCCTGGGCGTTCCTCTATGGGGCCTATGGTTTTCTTCCACTCAAAGCGGTTGGTCTTACCGTCTCCATAAGCGCCCTCTATATAGCATCCGCCAGGGAAGCGCATGAAACGCGGATGCAAGTCGGCCAGCATTTGTGCCAAATCCGGACGACAGCCGTTCTTTCGTCCCTTGAAGGTTGGCGGGAACAGACTGACCACGTCCAACACGATGACACCGGATTTGCTTCCCTTCAATGCAAGGAAACCACGTCCGTCGGTTCCCGTGGCTCTTATCTTAGTCGTATATTTCTTCCATTCGCGGGTCGCATTAATCGAAATAATGGCACGTCCCATATTCTGCTGCCCGCTGTTTTGCAACTCAGCCGTTATTTTCCCGTTATAGTTTTCCTCAGCTCTAAGCCAGAATGAAAGTTCGTACTCGCGTCCGGAAACGATGTTGATTCCCCAGTAGCCTTCATTGCGGATACCGGCGCCTGCCGACTTGATGTTCACACGCAAGGCACGTTGCTGAACGGTGTTGAGCATTTCATCTGACGTCAGGCTCATCTCTGAGTTGCCCAACGTGCTCCAGCAGATGGGGCTGTTCATGTCTTCCTCAAACGAGCGGTTACGGACCAACTCTGCATAGAGACCGCCGTCACCAGCATGATTAATCTCTTCGTAGAAGATGCCGTAGTGGTCATCAGTGATAATGTCACCGCGACTTCCCAAGTTGAACGTCAACCCGATCTGTGCCGAAGCGGAGAGACTGCATCCTCCAAGAGCGAGAAGCAAGAGCATCTTCTGTTTTAGTTGTTTTGTTTCCATTTGTGATTATTGTTTATTTTTGTTTGTCCACAATTCGCAGTGCAAAGGTACGTTAAACAATAATACAAGAAACATTGAAATCGGTCAATATACTTAACAAATCGGTCAAAAGAATACAAATGACCGATTTTGCATGTTTTTTGTGCGATTCAGTTTATTTATTTACAGCTAAATACCTATCTTTGTGCCGTTGTTTCAAATCAAAGACTTACGATATGAATAAATGTTCTTACATCGCATTAATAATCCTAATCCTTGCATCTATTTTGCCGCTTAGGGGACAAGATCTGTCATTCCAGCAGTTCGGTCGTGCAGAAGGTCTGTCAGATGGTGCTGTAACAAGCATATCAGAAGACAGCCTAGGATTTCTATGGGTAGGAACACGTTTGGGACTCAACCGTCTGGAGGGAGAACACTTTCGCAGCTACTACTATTCGGAAGGCGGGCTGACCGGAAATATCATTAATGCCTTACAAAAAGGTTCAGACAGTCGTTTGTGGATTGGCACAAACAAAGGGCTGTGCGTATATGATGTGCTTTCAGACAGCATCACTCCTGTCACATCTGAAGATGTTAACCTTGGCCAGGAAGTTTCTTCGCTTGGCATGGATGCCAACGGCGGGCTCTGGATTCGACTGCCTGATGGATTCTGCCGTCTGAATCTTCAGAATGGTTCTGTACACTACTTCGAA
>Ga0310691_10004091_pt1 | contig 16715 bp, 14 predicted proteins | sample 176DNAGHGlowgp2_FD_203887 | JGI IMG/M metagenome (GOLD analysis project Ga0310691, IMG submission 203887) | Sheep rumen microbial communities from Palmerston North, Manawatu-Wanganui, New Zealand - 1766 DNA GHGlow gp2 (v2) (version 2) | ecosystem: Host-associated > Mammals > Digestive system >...
CAGAGCCTGAGCGATCGGAGTTGCGTCCTTCAGTGCTTTTGCATCGAACTGCGGGTGAAGGAGTGTATCGAGGTTACGAGGATCGATCATCGCAACCGCCTCTGCTTCTGTTCTCATGCCCTCGTCAACGAGGTCACATGCGATCTTCAGAGCAGCCTGAGCGGTTCTCTTACCGTTTCTGGTCTGGAGCATGTAGAGCTTACCGTGCTCAACTGTGAACTCCATGTCCTGCATATCTCTGTAATGCTTCTCAAGGATGGAGCATACTTCAGTGAACTGCTTGAATGCTTCCGGGAATTTCTCCTGCATCTCAGCGATCTTCATCGGAGTACGAACGCCTGCAACAACATCCTCGCCCTGAGCGTTTGTCAGGAACTCACCGAAGAGGCCCTTGTTACCTGTTGCCGGGTCACGTGTGAAAGCAACACCGGTACCGCAATCGTCACCCATGTTACCGAATGCCATGGACTGTACGTTAACAGCTGTACCCCAGGAATACGGGATATCGTTGTCACGACGGTAAACGTTGGCACGCGGGTTGTCCCAGGAACGGAATACGGCCTTGATCGCACCCATGAGCTGTTCCTTCGGATCAGTCGGGAAGTCAGAACCGATCTTTGCCTTGTACTCGGCCTTGAACTGGTTAGCCAGTTCCTTGAGGTCGTCAGCGGAGAGTTCTACGTCCTGCTTTACGCCCTTCTCGGCCTTCATCTTATCGATGAGCTCTTCGAAGTACTTCTTGCCGACTTCCATTACAACGTCGGAGTACATCTGGATGAATCTTCTGTAGCAGTCCCAAGCCCAGCGCGGGTTATTGGACTTTTCTGCGATAACGTTAACAACTTCTTCGTTAAGACCGAGGTTCAGGATCGTGTCCATCATACCCGGCATGGAAGCTCTCGCACCGGAACGGACGGATACGAGAAGCGGGTTCTCCAGGTCACCGAACTTCTTACCGGTGATCTCCTCCATCTTGCCGATGTATTCTAGGATCTGTGCGAAGATTTCGTCATTGATCTGACGACCGTCTTCGTAATACTTGGTGCAAGCCTCTGTGGTGATGGTGAATCCCTGCGGTACAGGAAGTCCCAGGTTGGTCATCTCAGCAAGGTTTGCGCCCTTACCGCCGAGGAGCTCGCGCATGTTGCCGTTGCCCTCAGAAAACAAGTAAACATATTTGGTCATTGTTTAGCCCGCCTTTCATAATTATTTGCTTCTAGTTACTTATTTTACAGCGCTTCTCACAAGGGAGCGTGATCAGCACTTAAAACCAAATCATGTCATTCGATCAGAAATCGAATCATCTATTTGACTTCTGAATCAAAAGTCAAATTTACCCTCGAAGAATTCTCCGAGCTTATCGATCGGGAAACGGATGTTGCCCGGTTCGTACTCCACGTTCTTCATGGAATCTCTCTCACGGATCGTGACGCAGTTATCGTTCTCTGAATCGAAGTCATAAACGACACAGTACGGAGTACCGATCTCGTCCTGTCTTCTGTAGCGCTTACCGATGGACTGTCTGTCATCGAACTCGCACATATACTTCTTGGAAAGTTCTGCGAAGATCGGCTCGGCTTTCTCGCTGAGTTTTGCTGACAGCGGGAGGATACCGATCTTGATCGGAGCCAGGAACGGATGGAAATGCATGACGGTACGGACGTCTTCCTTGTCGCCATCGACGATCTTCTCTTCGTCATAAGCGGAGCAGAGGAAAGCAAGCGTCACACGGTCAGCGCCGAGGGACGGCTCGATGACGTACGGTACATACTTCTCGTTCTTTGCCGGATCGAAGTAGGACAGATCCTGCTTGGAGAATTCCATGTGCTGCTTGAGGTCGTAGTCGGTACGGTCCGCAACGCCCCAGAGCTCGCCCCATTCGCCTTCTTCCTTGAAGGGGAACCAGAACTCGAAGTCCGTGGTTGCATTCGAATAGAATGCCAGTTCCTTCGGATCGTGATCTCTAGTTCTGAGCTCGTCTTCTTTGAGGCCGAGACCTGTCAGCCATTTGTAGCAGTAGTCTTTCCAGTACTTGAACCACTCGAGGTCAGTTCCGGGCTCGCAGAAGAACTCGAGTTCCATCTGCTCGAACTCACGGGTTCTGAAGATGAAGTTACCCGGTGTGATCTCGTTTCGGAAGCTCTTACCGATCTGGCAGATGCCGAACGGGATCTTCTTTCTGGAAGAACGCTGAACGTTCAGGAAGTTCACGAAGATACCCTGTGCCGTTTCCGGACGGAGGTATACTTCACTCTTGCTGTCTTCCGTTACACCCATGAATGTCTTAAACATGAGGTTGAACTTACGGACATCGGTAAAGTTGTGACCGCCGCATGTCGGACAGGGAATATTCTTCTCTTTTATATATGCGACGAGTTCTTCGTCGTTCATGCCTTCAACGACTACATCCGTGATACCGTTCTCAGCATTAAAGTCCTCGACCAGTTTGTCGGCACGGGCACGGGCCTTGCACTGCTTGCAGTCAATGAGCGGATCAGAGAATCCGCCGACGTGGCCGGAAGCCACCCATACCTGCGGATTCATGAGGATCGCACAGTCAACTCCTACGTTATACGGGCTCTCCTGTACGAATTTCTTCCACCATGCCGCCTTAACGTTGTTCTTCAGCTGAACACCCAGAGGACCGAAGTCCCAAGCATTGGCAAGACCGCCATAGATATCGGAACCCGGATATACGAAGCCTCTGGTCTTTGCGAGCGCTACGATACGCTCCATGGATTTCTTAACCGGCATCAGGATTCCTCCTCTTCCGAAGCGTCAGAAGCATCTTCAGCTTCTTCGTAAACTTCTTCCTGTTCCTCGATGATCTCTTCAGAAGATTCTACATCTTCGGCAACAGCCTGCTCGGCATTCTCTGCCGAAGCTTCACCCTGCTCTTCAGGATCCAGAACACCTTCTGCCTCGAGGCGGGCCTTCTCAGCCGCTTCCTTCGCCAGGCGGCGTGCTTCTTCGATTTCCGGACGAAGCGGAACGAACGGCTTGTGCAGGCCGGGAACACCTACAACCTTGCCTGCCGCTACCTCTTTACAGGCGAGCGTAACATTACTCGGTGTCGGGTCGTCTACCATCGGCTGCGCACCATCTACAAGCTGGCGGGCTCTCTTGGCAACGAGCATGCACAGTGAATAGCGGCACTCGGCCTTTGGCAGTAATTCTTCAACTGACGGATCTACTAACATTTTCAGATTCCTCCCTTTTTGATTGTCCTGTTCTTTCTACTAAACTTCTATGTCTTACTCCGCAAGGAGTCTTTCGACCAAATCTTTCGATCTGACGTACCGGTTCAGTTCGGTCTTCATGATGTTCGCGATCTCCGATGCCGCCTGCTCGACGGTGTCGTTCGTCACCACATAATCGAACTTCGGCGAATTCTCGATCTCACTTTTCGCCTGAGCCATCCGTTTATCGATCTGCTCCGGCGTCTCCGTTCCGCGTCCCTCGAGCCGGGAACGCAGTTCCCTTAGTGATGGCGGTAATAAGAAGATCGTTACTGTTTCTTCGAACTTCTCTTTCAGCGCCAGGCTTCCGGGAACGGTCAGGTCCAGGAGCACATCCTGTCCTCCGTGGCACATCCGAAGGAGCGGGGTCAGAGGCGTACCATAGTAGTTGCCTACATATTCATCGTATTCGATGATCTCCCCCTCCGCGATCAGCTGCTCGAACTGCTCTTTCGTGCGGAAATAGTATTCCACACCATCCTGCTCTGCACCTCGCGGGGCACGGGATGTCACCGAAATCGAGTTTCCGACCTCGGGCATCATCTCCCGTAGTCTGGCGATCACAGTGCCTTTGCCGACGCCGGATGGTCCGGATATTGAAACGATCAGTCCATTATCCATTTGCTTCTCCCTCCGCAAGCACGGCCTCGATCTCTTCCGGCGTCATTGCCGAAAGCACGATATGCCCGCTGTCTGTTACCAGTACGGCTTTACTCTTCTTTCCGGAAGAGCAATCCACCAGCGCACCTCTGTCTCTGGCATCCTGGACGAGCCTTCTTATCGGAGCCGATTCCGAACCGGCCACGCAGACCAGTCTCGTACTCGAGATAAGATTTCCGAAGCCAATATCTACAAAAGCCATCTTCCTGCTTCGTCCTCCTTAAGCCAGATTCTGGATCTGTTCTCTGATCTTCTCCAGTTCGGTCTTCATATCCAGCACGTAGTTCGTGATGGAGATATCATTCGCCTTCGAGCCGATGGTGTTGACCTCGCGGTTCATCTCCTGAAGAAGGAAGTCCAGACGTTTTCCTATGCTGCCCTTCGCGCTGAGCGTCTCGCGAAGCTGGCCGATATGGCTGCTGAGCCTGGTCAGTTCCTCATCGATTGCACACTTATCTGCGAAGATAGCTACTTCTGCTTCGCGTCTGGCTTCGTCATAGACCAGATTCGCTTTATCTTCCAGAAGCTCTTCGATCCTGGCCATAAGTCTTTCCTTATATTCCTTCGGGACCAGTGGTGCACGAAGCTTCACTGCCGCATGGAGACTCTCAAATACACTTACCTTCGTAAGTAAATCCTCGACGAGCTTATCGCCCTCGATCTTTCTCATCTTGAGGATATCATCGATAGCAGAATCCAAGACCGGAAGCAGTTCCTGTCCGGCTTCTTCCGGAGTCAGGCTGTTGGCACGGGCTACGAGTACGTCCGAGAAGCGGGCGATCTGTGTGGCATCCGCGCCATCCGGACGTCCAGTCTCTGCGGCGATCCTGGCAATCGCGTCCGAGTAAGCCTTCGCCAGCCCGACATTCAGTTCCACTGTGGAATTGCCGTCGCCCACATCTTCGATCGTAACGAACACGTCGATCTTACCGCGCAGAAGGCGCTCGGTGATCTTCTCACGGATCTTCGTCTCTAGTACAGCATATCCTCTGGGCATACGAACTGAAATATCGCAGAAACGGTTATTTACCGATTTGATCTCAACTACATAGCGGCGCGTCGTATAGGTTGCTTCGCCACGTCCATAACCCGTCATGCTGAAAGCCATGAAGAAAAACCCCGATTCGTAAAGAATTGCGCTCGTTTGGCAGACTGCCGCAGGGCGCATTTTTAGTACATAGAATTATATTACAGGTCGCAAAATCGCGCAAGTGTCAGAATCGGTGTTTCTCTTACAGCCGCAGGCGTTACAAAAAATTTTCAGGTCGGTATTTTCTCCTGTATTTGCACCGGATATGGGTCAAACCGGAGATAATCTCCTGCAATCAGGCGGTATTCGATGCCGTTTCTCATCCCGTTAAAGGCGCGCTGATGTGCCCTTCCGTGCAAGTGTCCGTAGAGACACAGCTCCACACCATACTTCTCCAACGCCCGGGTAAACCCGTTATCGTGCTGAGGGTCATAAATCGGCGGATAGTGCAGCATGGCAATCCTCCGCGCACTCTGCATCCGGTTCCCGGAAGGGCCGGTTTCTTCACCTGGTTCCTTCTCCTCATCCGTCAGATGCATCTGTTCATACATACGGATCGAATCCGAAAGTGACCTTTCCAGCCTTCCCACCTCGCGGAGATAGATCTTCTCGTCTTCTTTCTTGCTCTCGGGGTTTTCCGGAAGCAGCCAGCCACGCGACCCCGCAATCAGGGTATTCCCGACTACGTAGCCGTTATTCTTGAGGATCTTGATTGATGTAAGGGAATTCTCCACAAGAAAGTCTTCCACTTTCTTAGTCGTTCCCCACCACAGGTCGTGGTTACCTTTACTCAGGATCTTCGTTCCGGGAAGAGATTCGATAAACTGAAGATCTGCGAGGGCCTCCTTCAGCGAGATCCCCCAGGAAATGTCCCCCGGAATCAGCACCGTATCTTCGGGCTTGATCTTACTCCTCCAGCATTCTTCGAGGCGTGCGGCATGATTCTCCCATGCTGGTCCGAATACATCCATGGGCTTGTCTGTCGAGAATGACAGGTGAAGATCTGCGATTGCGTAGATACTCAAGGTGTAGGCACTCCTTTCCGAATCGGTGCATCATGTGTTTATGATATCACATTTTTACTTCGGGCCGGCGCACCCTCGAAGCGGCAGTCTTCTCTTCCGGCTTCCTTCGCATCACTCGTGGAAGTGCTTATAGATAGCTTCTGCATCTTTCTGTGAGATGCGTTCCGCCTCGGCTAGCGCGGTTACATCTGCCTGGGATATGGCCTTAATGGATCCGAAGTGTTTCATGAGACTTTTTCTCTTCGCGGTACCGATCCCGGGGATCGTCTCCAGCGAATAGGTCAGGTTTCTCTTCTTACTGAGTTTCCGCTGATAAGTGATGGCGAAACGGTGTACTTCGTTCTGCACAGCCGTCACCAGGCGGAAAAGCACCATCATCTCTTCATCTTCTCTGGCATCCTCGGCAAGGTCGATGGAAAGACCGTCACGGGTAACCAGACCGTGTGTCCTGTGCCTTCTGTCCTTGACCATGCCTGCCAGCGCGATCTTATCGGAAAGACCGATCTCCTCGAGCACTTCGTAGATTGCATTCACCTGACCGAGTCCTCCGTCTGCAAGGATCAGATCCGGCATTTTCCCGAATTTCTCATCTCCCGAATGGGCGAAGCGCCGCGTCAGAACTTCACGCATCGAAGCGTAGTCATCCTGCCCCTCCACGGTCTTGATCTTGAACAGCCTATAGGCCTGCTTATCCGGGCGGCCGTCGGTAAAGACGATCATGCCGCCGCAGCGGTCATCGTTACCGAGGTTACTGATATCGTAAGACTCGATCCGTCCCGGCACCTCCGGAAGGCCCAGTTTCGAAGCAAGAAGGCGAAGTGCCGTCTCTACACTCTGGTTCGAAGATCCGACGCGAAGGATCCTTCTGCGCAAGGCTTCTTTCGCATTGGCATTCGCAAGTTCCAGAAGTCTCGCGCCATCTCCGCGGGACGGAACATGGAGCGAAACTTTATGTCCGGCCATATCCGAGAGCGCCTGTTCCACGATCGTCTTATCTTCCAGTTCGATGGCCACCAGCACTTCTTTCGGAATCTCTGCCGCCGTCGGATAATACTGCATAAGGAATGCCTGAAGGAGCATCTCTTCCGACTCACCCTCATCTTTCAGGAAATAGGTGGAAGATCCGATGATGCGTCCGCCACGGAGTTCAAGTTTCCGGAAGCAGATCTCTCCCGCATCCCGGAAGAAGCCTACGGCATCCCGGTCGGACTCTCTCGGGAAGGAAACATTCTGGTTGGCCATCACGGCCCGAAGTGCAGAAAGTCTGTCACGGTAGATGGCTGCCTTTTCGAAATCGAGAGCTTCTGCGGCAGCGTCCATCTTCGCCTGAAGGTCCCTAAGAATGCCGTCATATTTACCTTCGAAGAAGCGACACATATCTTCCATGACTTTCCTGTATTCTTCTACAGGGACATCCCCCCGGCATGGACCGACGCAGCGGCCGATATGGTAATTGAGGCAGGCACGCTCTTTCCCGATATCTCGCGGAAGGACTTTCTTACACGTCTTCGTCGGGAAGATATCCCGGAGCGCCTGAAGTGCACGGAAAAGATCGCCGCTCAGGAACGGTCCGTAATACTTCGCTCCCACCATATTCTTATCCGGGCGGAAGACCTTCATGATACGGGGGTATTCTTCCTGCATCGTGATACAGACATAGGGGAATCCTTTGTCATCACGAAGAAGGATATTGTAATGGGGCTGATACCGCTTGATGAGATTGCACTCGAGAAGGAGCGCTTCCAGTTCGCTTGCGACCACGACATATTCGAAGTCGGCCACGTGGGAGATCATGGCCAGGACCTTCGCATTTCCCTGCGGATTCTTGCCGAAATAGCTCCGCAGGCGGTTCCTGAGGTTCTTCGCCTTTCCCACATAAATGACAGAATCCGAGGCGTCCTTCATCAGGTACACTCCCGGATCCGTAGGTACTATATCTAATCTCGCGTCAAATGTGGATGTGCCGTCACCGATCATTGGATCTTCGGATCGTTGAGGTATCCGGCCAGTGCTTCGACAGCTTCATCCTGGTCGATGCCATCCGCGGTGATCTCGATCTCCGCATCGTTCTCGATACCGAGAGACATCACACCAAGGAGGCTCTTCGCATTCGCACGTCTGCCGGAACGGGTCAGATAGATGCTGCTCTTAAACGCAGACGCCTTCTGGATAAGGATGGCTACCGCCTTCATCTGAAGTGCTTCATCGCACTGGAATGTCACTGTCTGAGAAACCATGTTTCTTCCTCCCTGAGGTTACACTTATATTTTCTATTCACGCACCTTAAACTGCGCAAACTCCGCTTTTTAACTTACAAGGAAAGTATAGGAACACTTATGTTTAATGTCAATCTTTTCCCACCCGCCCGAAATCAATTTCGTGAATTTGCGTTAGTATCGCTTTTGTCGGCGGATTTTTTCTTGTCATTCTGTCAGATAGAAAGGCGGAACAGAATCGCATCATCCCGGGGCGCTTCATAATAGTTCCTGCGCCTCCCGACCTCCTGAAATCCATACGTCCGGTAAAGATGCACGGCGGCTTCGTTTTCGCTTCGGACTTCCAGATGGATCTTCTTAATTCCCTGCTTCTGCGCCCACTTTCGGATCTCGTCGAGAAGCCGGCGTCCGAGTCCTTGCCTTCTGTATTTTCTCTTCACGGCGATGATGGCGATCTCCGCTTCGTCGAGCACGTACTGGAGAGCATAGTAACCGACCAGTTCGCCTGTTTCTTCCTCTCTGGCACATACCAGTGTCCGAACCGACGCATCCGAGGCGAATACCCACAGCGAATCCACGCTCCAAGGATCCGGAAAGGAGGCGATCTCGATCTCATGGATCTCTTCGAGATCTTCCTTCTTCGCTCGTTCGAAGACCAATGTCATGGCAGACTCCTTTCTGCGCTATCGCGTTCACGTCCCCGTCCCGTTACTTCTCCTCATCGGTGCTGTAATAGCGGATCGGTACGTCTTTCGTTTCTTTCCCTTGTGCCTTGGCATTACGCTCGGCCTGGGTCTTCCCAAGATATACCGGCATCAGTCCTGCTGCAGGGTATTTCAGAAGAAGATCGTCGATTGGTTCCGTGCCTGCCGTATTCTCCGCCACGCCTGCGACACTCTCCGGAAGGATCTCATCGTACCCTTCACGGTACTCCGCAGCTTCCGCGCTCTCCTCCAGAAAAAGCTTCGCTCCAGATCCCACCAGGAGGATCTTCCTTCCGGGAAGCTTCTCCTCCAGGAAATCCAGGCAGGCCTTCCGTATCTCCCCTGCATCTTCTGCCCGTTCAGGGATAACCGGTTCGCCTTTATAGAATCCTCCGGCAAAAGCTCTGTGATTTCTACAGTCGATCATCGGTACGACTAGCGCATCTTCTTCCCGGAGCGGCCATGCCATGGCCGCAAGAGACGAGACCGGAACGGCCGGCTTCTGAAGCACCAAAGCCATTGTCTTTACCGCGGCCACACCGATCCTGATCCCCGTGAAAGATCCCGGTCCTACCGTACATGCCAGTATATCGAGATCCTCGTATTTTCTCCGGTTTTCTGTCATCAGATCGTGCATCTGCGGCATGAATGTCTGTGAATGCGTCAGCCCGTCATTACGGAATCTTGTATCGATCACGTGTCCGTCTTCCCACAGGCAGACAGAGCAGGCGCGGTTCGATGTGTCACATGCCAGAATCTTCAAATCGCATCCCCTCCTTACGCATATTCTCTCTTACCTGTTCCATCAGCGGTGCATACTTCTCCGGAAAAACGATCTGTATCTTTCTTTCCTCCCCGGTCCCGGAGATGAGAAGTGCGATACGTTCTTCCGGCAGTGCATCTTCGATGACCTGACTCCATTCGATGGCGCACACGCCTTCCCTGTCGAAATACTCGTCCAGACCGGCATCGTAGAAGTCTTCACTGCTGCGTAAGCGGTATGTGTCGAAATGGAAGAGCCTCGGGACACCCTGTGCATCGTTGTATTCGTTGACGATGGTAAATGTCGGGCTGGTGACACGTGACCTTATCCCCATGCCACGGGCAAGTCCCCTGGTGAAAGCGGTCTTCCCGGCGCCGAGATCCCCGTCAAGGGTGATGCAGTCGCCGGAAACAAGCCGTGAGCCTATTTCCTCGCCCAGTCTTTCTGTCATTTCTACTGATGTACTGATCAGAATCCAGTTCACTTCTTCTATCCTTCTTACTTTCTGTGATCGGTCACGATCCGGCCACCGCCGATGACCAGACGGATATCGGACTTAAGATCCAGCGGATCTCCATCTACCAGCACCAGGTCCGGTGCTTTTGCCACGGCGATCGAGCCATACCTGTCTTCGATTCCGAGAATCCTCGCCGCAGTGGATGTGATGGCTTCGATCCCGGCCACTTCCGGAAGACCGCCCTTCACGGCCAGCGCAGACGACAGCGCCAGATACTGCTCGGGCACACAGGGATGATCGGTCATAATGGCGACCGGAAGGCCGGCCCGGTAGAGTTCGCCCGCCGTTTCAACCGTCATGTTGCTCAGCTCCGGCTTGCTACGGTCTCCGATGATCGGTCCCACAATGATACCCAGAAGTTTCCCGCCGCCGGGTTTCTCTTTATCAGAAAGGATCCCTAGTCCTCGGTTCTCATTCTGTCCTGATTCGTATTCTTCTTTCAGGATATCTGCGATGAGGTGTCCCTCCGTGCAGTGATCAAGAGTATATTTCAGATCAAACTCGTTCGCAATACGTACCGCCGTCAGGATATCGTCCTGCCTGTGGGCATGGATCTTCAGGGGCTTCTCGCCTTTGATCACGGGGATCATGGCCTCCAGTTCCATATCTTTCTCGAATACATCCGGTCTCTCCGGACGGTCGTCGCCGTCTTTTCTGTCCGGATCATTGTATTCTTTCCATTTCTCTTCGGACTGGAGTTTCTTCTCGTAGTATTCGATTGTTTCAGAGAGGACACTTCTCAGAAGGGCCGCATTACCCATACGTGTCTGGGGCGCCTTATTCTCTTTCCCGTAGCACATCTTCGGATTCTCGCCGAGTGCCGCCTTCATGGCGCAGTAGGGTTCCACCAGTGCCCGGTCGAGTGTTCTTCCATATGTGGACAGGATGGCGAACTGTCCGCCCACGATGTTGGCACTGCCCGGTCCTGCCGCCACGAGTGTAACACCCGCCTCTCTGGCTTCACGGAAACATCTGTCTGCATAGAGGATCCCGTCAATGGCACGAAGATCCGGAGATATCGGAGATACGATCTCATTGCCGTCGCTTCCCTCGTCATCCAGTCCGTCATCGAAGAGTCCGATGTGCGAGTGTGCGTCGATGAATCCCGGATATAACCGGGCACCTTTCGCATCGATCATCTCCTCTGTTTCTCCCGCCCGGACATCTCTTGTAACCGTGCTTCGCCAGCCGTCACCGGATCCGACTTCCAGGATCTTCTTGTCGTCAAATACCACATATCCGTCACGGATCGGTTCAGAAGACGTCATCGTATACATCTCGGCATTATAAATGATCATGGGCTTCCTTCTTTCACTAAACGGTACCGCACCGCAGGAAGCATACCATCGACATATCATCCCGGGCCGGTTTCTCTTCACCTATTGTGCCAAAAAACCGACCAAAAAACAATGAGACTACCTTTCCTGTATCACCTGCCGCACCCGATTACTGATCGTATCGAGCACTTCATCGGCGGATCGGGAATCCTGGAAATACCCCGCCATCTCCTCCTGGATGATGTCTGTCACCGAATCGGTTTTACAAGCGGTCTTCACGCCATCAATGATTCCCTTCAGTTCCTCACCCAGATCCTCCGGAGCTTGGAAATAGACATGTCCTCCGGCGTCCTGCCCTTGCTGGAGGGCTTTGAGATACGCATCATAGGCAAGATTGATCTTCGTAATCTCCTCCTCACATTTCGTGTCGAAAGTGCTCTTTCTCATCGGAAATCCGCCATGATCGATTGCCTGTCCTTTCGTCATGATCCTCTGCGCCTCGTCACTATAGAAGCTTCGGATGATCTCCCAGGCTTGTTCCTTATATTCCGTCGAGGATACGATTGCAAGAGACAGGATCGGATCTTCCGCAATCCCGTTTCCGTCTGATGTCGGATATCCGACCAATTTCCCGGACTTTTCCATTAGTCCTCGATAGAAGTTATACTCGATCAGCGACGGGATCTTTACCTCCTCCATCGCTATTTTCCCCTCGTACAGCAATGAGCCCAGATCGGTGCCTTCCATATCATCGCCACCCAAATATAATCCAAACACTTCTGTAAATCCGGGCTCCGAATAGATCGCACGGCCGATGCTTCTTTCCTTGATTTCCGGATTCGGTCTGCCATACTTCCTGGCTGCATCCATGGCCCGTTTCATGCTGTCCGTATTAAACTGAACGTCTTTCTTGTCATAATCGATATACTGCGACAGATCTTTCTCCATGAAGCAGTTCAGGAGATACATATACTCAGGGACCGCCACAAGTTCAATACCGGACGGAAGGGAAGATACCGCTTCCTCCAGATCATCCAGATTCCAGTTCCGCTCCACATCCATCAGATTCTGATTGACCATGATGCCGGAAAGAGCGAATGTGACCGGAGCGTGATAAAGCTTGCCGTTCATCTCTTCCGCGCGTAAAACACTATCGAACAATTCCGATCGGTCCAGTCCGTTTCTGCCGTCTATGAATGAATTCAGATCCACGAACAGGTCTTCGTTCGAGATCCCGGAAAAGCCGGCAAAATTCACAAGGATATCCGGCGCCTCATTACTCATCAGCTTCAGCCGGGTGCTTGCCTCCAGATTATTTCCTGTTGATTCTCCCGACTCGAGCGTATCGTCCATGGAGAACAGATAATCTTCCGCTTCGATGCGGATATTATGTGAAGGATCTGCGTTGTAGTCATGTATGAATTCATAGAAACAATCCGGCATCGCCATGCCTCCCGCATACAGGATCGTCTGACCGGCATGCGGATTCTTCTCCATGCGGCGCAGATGCAGCACATACGCGGTATCACTTAGTCTCATATCTGAGGTACAGGCCAAGGCATAGATCTCATCTTTGTTCCTCGGGTAACTCTTCACAGAAGCCAGAAGCGTATAATCGATATCCGTCTGATTCCAATTCAGGATCTCACTCATTTCGCCGGATTCAGGAGAGTATTTGAGTATCCCATAAGGATTCGAAACATAGAGTCCATCCTCGGCTGACACCATGTTCAGTCCGAACATTAACTCTTGACGCAGCTCGCGTCCCTCCCCGAGATTCCCGGTCGTCATGTCGACCTCATGAAGCATGCCCTTCATCTCCGAATTGAAATCGGAAGGCATGGTGACAACATAGTATTTACCATCCGTTTCGAAAATCGTGCCACTTATATAGCGATCCATAGGATCGATTTTAAAGAGAAATTCTCCCTCAGACGAGAACACATACCTCGCCTGGCTTCCGGAAACACAAATGACGTTTTTTCCGTCCGGAAGAATGGTCAGATCCGAAAAATAGGTATCCCTCGGTTCCCACTGGGACGCAAGAGAGATCTCCCTGACCGTGTCTCCGGCATCATTCCGGATCACGATCCTGTCACTGCACGTTTCCCCGTACGAAGTGAAAAGATACGCGATATTCCCGTCTTTGTCGGAAGCCATGCACTGCAGAAATGCATCTTCCTGAAGGGCATCTGCGCTTCGGACCAGATTTCCTTCCAGATCGAAAATTGCGGTAGAATGGCTGAAGTAATCTTCATAGGAATACCCTTCCGGAATATACCCATGCACGCCGAATCCTTCCGGGAGTTCATAATCGACTTCGTATTCCAGCAGGATATGATCTCCCAGTATTTTCTCGGAGTATACGGAAATGCGGCTGACTTCTTTGGAATCATCTACCGGGATCTTCAGTTCATGACATTCGTACTCGAAGAAAGGATCCGTCTCCTTCACTTCCCGTCTTCTCCCTTCTGTATCCTTCTTTTTACACGAAGCACAGCCTGCAACCACAGACAAACAAAGGCTCCATGCCAAAAGGCGCTTCATTCTTCCCTGTCCTGCCATGTCTTCTCCTTATTTTTCCTGCACGATCTGACGTGCCCGGTTATCGATATTCTTCAGCACATCTTCCGCCGATCTCGATCCTGCGAAGTATCCTTCTGCTTCCTCGCCGATTATGTCCCACACACTTCCGACGATCTTTACACTGCAATGGACACCTTCGACAATTTCGTGAAGTTCATCGAGCGTCGCTTCATCCGCCCGGAAATACTTCGTGTCATCTAAATCCGTATCACGTGACGCGTCTTTCTTCACCCGGTCATATACACGATTGATCTTCTCCACCGTATTCACGCAGACTTCGTCAAAAACAGTCTTACGCATAGCAAAACCGCCTTCCCTCATCTGATAGCTCTCTCCGAGTTCCCGTTGTGCTTCTTCCGTATAGAAACTCCGGATCAGTTCCCACGCCTCATCCTTATACTTCGTGGAGGCCACGATCGACAGGGATATTCCGGATCCGGCCGTGACACCCTCCCCCTTAAAGGTCGGACATCCGACGAGTTTTCCTTTCTCCGCCAACAGATTCTTCATCATATTGTATTCGGCCACATTCCACACCTGTGTCAGATGCATAGCTGTCATCCCCTCATAAAGTTTCATGGATGCTTTATATCCTTCATCCTCTGCGAAGAACTCATTGTCCACCACAAGTCCCGAGATTCCCTCGCTCAAGGCTTCCGTGCCCGACCCACACACCGCGCTGACATAATAGATCTTCGTATTCGGGCTGCCGTACTTTTGGGCCTCCTCCAGGGCTTTCACCATACCTTCCGAAGAGAAATTGACCTGTTTTTTCGGATAGTCCAGATAATTCACGACCTCTGATCCGACAAACTTTTCCAATAGAAATCTGCAGGGAGCGGGAGAGAGGAGGGATACCTCATCAGGAAGTGACCGTACCGCCTGATCCAGATCATCAAGCGTCCAGTTTCTATCCACATGCAGAACGTCAGAATTGATCATACATCCCTGCAGATAGAACGTGACCGGTGCCTGATAAAGCTTACCGTCCACTTCCATTGAACGGAAGATGTTGTCGAAGAACTCCGAGCGGTTGAGACCCTTCTCCCCATCTATATACGGATTCAGATCCACCAGCATCGACTCATCAAAAAACTGCAAATAGCCATCGAAATTCAGAAGGATATCCGGTCCTTCTCCGGAAAGGATAGCCAAATACAGTTTATCTATCGGATCCTGACCGGCTTCCTGATTCCCCATAGTCATTTCTTCTGACAGGGCGTAATCGATCGTTTCGATCCGAAGTTCATGGTCTGGAGAAGAGTTATATCCATACATATATTCATAGAAGGAATCGGGAATCGAAAGTCCGCCTACATATAGCACTTTCTGCCCCACATGCGGATTCTTTTCCGCCCTTTTCAGGTTCAGGAGATAGCACGTCTCTTTGTCATAACTTGAAGAATGCTTCTGTATGATTACGTGAAATTCGTCTTTGTTTTTCGGGTAGCATTTGATCGAACCAAGAATACTGCGATCGACATCTGTCTGATTCCAATCGAGCACTTCTTCCATCTCATCCGTATTCATATTGTATTTCGTAATACCCTGAGAGGTAGAAGAATAGATTCCATCTTCCGTTACGATGATGGACTGCGTAGACTGTATACCCTTTGCCGGCTTGCCGTTCTTAATCTCTCCGGTCGTCATATCGATTTCGTTGATCATGTACATGTACTTCGTATCTTCATAATCGGTCGGTGTCGTCAGTGCATAGAATTTGTCATCTTGAATAATAATATCACCGGCGACAGAACGGTCAGGAGAGAACAATTTAAAGAGGTATTTGCCCTGTGCATCGAAAACATAGTACTCGTACGCCGTATCACTCGAGGTTTGCAGAAAGATTCTTCCATCCGAAAGGATCTGGACTTTGATAATGAATTTATCATTGTATTCCCACGGGGTATCGAGTTCGACTCTCTTTATCTCTTCATCCTCGCCGTTCAGCCAGACAACCACGCTCGTATACTTTAATAATCCTTTGTTCAGCACGCCCATCAGCAATACCGTGTTCCCGTCTTGATCAACGCTTGTGCAGTCAACTACAGAGCCGGATTCATTCGAATCCTGCCGATCACGCAAGCGGTTCCCCTTCAGATCATAGGATGCAATCCCGGTCTGGACGTACTCGTCCACATTCATCCAAGGATCTTCTCCTTCCGGCATCTTATAACCAATATAGTAAGTCATGATGATCTGGTCATTCTGATAATCGACTGATGCGATATCGGTTATCTCCACAGTCTTGGTTTCATCTGCGGGGAGTTTTAATTCGATCAATTCCGATTCAAAGTAAGGATCCGACGCCTTTACTTCCCGTCTTCTGCCGTCCTTATCTTTCTTCTTGCAAGAAGTACTTCCGAGAATAACAGAAAGAATCAATAGTAGCCCGATGATACGTCTTCCCAATCCACGCATACGTTCGTCCTCCCATTCTGCTGCGATCCCAATGCCATACCGGTTGTTTCGAAGTTTGCCATTCTCAATATAGCAAAACCGCAGGATGGAGGCGTGACGAATATGTCACGAAAACTCTGTCCGTTTCCTTTCAGATATCAGACCATCGTGAAGAAAAACCTGCTAACAGAAATCAAGAGTTTGTTGGCAGGTTTTTCTTTGGTGCATTTTAGGCATGGCAAACAGACCGGAATCAAATCCGGTCTTTGTTTTAGTCGAAAATACTTATGCTGCTTGG
>Ga0310691_10004092_pt1 | contig 16712 bp, 10 predicted proteins | sample 176DNAGHGlowgp2_FD_203887 | JGI IMG/M metagenome (GOLD analysis project Ga0310691, IMG submission 203887) | Sheep rumen microbial communities from Palmerston North, Manawatu-Wanganui, New Zealand - 1766 DNA GHGlow gp2 (v2) (version 2) | ecosystem: Host-associated > Mammals > Digestive system >...
GCAAGGCCTACGAGTGCGACATCACCTTCGGCACGAACAACGAGTTCGGCTTCGACTACCTGCGCGACAATATGGCGATCACCCAGGAGGATCTGGTGCAGCGCAAGCACCACTTTGCCATTGTGGACGAGGTGGACTCCGTGCTCATCGACGACGCCCGGACCCCGCTCATCATCTCCGGTCCGATCACGCGCAACGAAGCCGACGAGGCGCAGTTCATGGAGTTCCGCCCCTATGTGGAGCGGCTCTACCAGACGCAGCGCACCTTGGTGAACCAGGTGCTCAACGAGGCCAAGAAGAAGATTGCCGAAGGCGACGAGGCCGAGGGCGGAAAGCTGCTCCTGCGGGCCCACAAGGGCCTTCCGAAGTACCAGCCGCTCATCAAGTTCCTCTCCGAGCCCGGCATGAAGGTCCTCCTCCAGAAGGCGGAGAACTACTATATGCAGGACAACGAGAAGGAGATGCCGGTGGTCACCGACCCGCTGTACTTCGTGATCAACGAGCAGCTCCGCAGCGTGGACATGACCGACAAGGGCCACGAGGTCCTGGCGCGGGGCGTGGGCGAGGACGATTTCTTCGTCCTGCCGGATGTGGGCTCCCGCATCGCCGAGATCGAGCATTCCGAGCTCTCCCTGCTGGAGAAGCAGCAGAAGAAGGACGAGCTGATGGCGGAATTCTCCACCAAGAGCGAGCGCGTGCACACCGTGATCCAGCTTCTGAAAGCGTACACGATGTTCGAGAAGGACGTGGACTACGTCATCATGGACGGCAAGATCAAGATCGTGGACGAGTCCACCGGCCGTATCATGGAAGGCCGCCGCTGGAGCGACGGTCTCCACCAGGCCGTCGAGGCGAAGGAGAACGTCAAGGTGGAGGGCGCCACGCAGACCTTCGCGACCATCACCCTGCAGAACTACTTCCGCATGTACCACAAACTGGCCGGCATGACCGGTACGGCCGAGACCGAGGCGGGCGAGTTCTGGAGCATCTATAAACTGGACGTGATGGTCATCCCGACCAACCGTCCCGTGATCCGCGACGACCAGAACGACCTCATCTACAAGACCAAGAAGGCCAAGTACGCCGCCGTGATCGACCGCATCGTGGACCTTTCCAACGCCGGCCGTCCGGTGCTCGTGGGTACGACGGACGTCGAGACTTCCGAGCTGCTGAGCCGCATGCTCCGGATGCGCGGCATCCGCCACAACGTGCTGAACGCCAAGGAGCACGCCCGCGAGGCCGAAATCGTCGCGCAGGCGGGCCAGACCTCCGCCGTGACCATCGCCACCAACATGGCCGGCCGTGGTACCGACATCAAGCTGTCCGACGACGTGAAGAAGGCCGGCGGCCTCGCCATCATCGGCACCGAGCGGCACGACTCCCGCCGGGTGGACCGCCAGCTGCGCGGCCGTGCCGGACGTCAGGGCGACCCGGGTTCATCCACCTTCTACGTGTCCCTGGAGGACAAGCTGATGCGCCTGTTCGGCTCCGAGCGCATCGCCGGTATGGTGGACAAGCTCGGTATGGAGGACAACGAGGCCCTCGAGAGCAAGATGCTTTCCAACGCCATCGAGAACGCGCAGAAGAAGGTCGAGGAAAACAACTTCGGCGTCCGCAAGCGCCTGCTCGAATATGACGATGTGATGAACTATCAGCGCGAGGCCATCTACTCCCGCCGGCGCAACGCTATCAGCGGCGAGAAGGTGGAGATCGACCTCCAGAACATGATGAAGGACACCGCCGCCCTGTTCGTGGACCGCAGCAAGGGCCTCCCGTTCGAGGAGTTCGAGGTGTCGCTGATGGCCCAGCTGTCCATCGACTCCGGCCTGGACGCCGCCTCGTACGAGAAGGCGAAGCCCGCCGAGATCGAGGACCGGCTCGTGGAGCACATGCAGGAGGTGTACCGCCGCAGGATGGATACCCTCGTGGAGCGCCTCAACCCGATTATCAAGGACGTCTTCGAGAAGCAGGGCTCGATGTATCAGAACATTGCCATCCCCATTTCCGACGGCCGCAAGCAGATGACGCTTTCCGTCAATCTCGAAAAGGCCTACAACTCCGAGGGCCGCGAGATTGCCAAGACGCTCAGCAAGAACATCATCCTCTATCAGATCGACGAGCACTGGAAGGAGCACCTGCGCGAGATGGACGACCTCAAGCAGAGCGTCCAGAACGCCACCTACGAGCAGAAGGACCCGGTGGTGGTCTATAAGCTCGAGAGCTACAACCTCTTCGCCGATATGCTCGAAACCCTGAACCAGGACGTCCTGTCCTTCCTCTTCAAGGCCTTCGTGCCGTTGCAGGACCGCCCGCAGCAGCCGCAGCGCGCCGTCCGCCCGAAGACCGATATGAGCCGCTACCAGGCCCGCCACAGCGACCTGACCACCAACGGGGAGCAGAAGACCAACGCCCCGGTCAAGGTGGACAAGCAGGTGGGCCGCAACGATCCCTGCCCCTGCGGCAGCGGCAAGAAATACAAGAACTGTCACGGACGAGGCCTCGTCTAAAACCCGCCGCGTATGAATTTCAGCAAGAACGAAACCAAGGCTCCGAAGACGACGGAGCAGAATGTCAACAGCGTCAGCCGCATCGCCCAGGGCGCCGTGCTCAAGGGGGACCTTTCCGCCTCGACCGACATCCGGGTGGACGGCAGCGTGGAGGGGACGCTCCGCTCGGACGGGCGGGTGGTCGCCGGCGAATCCGCCTGCCTGTCGGGCCGGCTCTTCTGTGCCAATGCGGACATCTGGGGCCGGATGGACGGCGACATCTACGTCCGGGACCTGCTGTCCCTGAAGAGCAGTGCCGTGGTGAACGGCGACATCTATGTCAGTCGCGTGCAGGTGGAACTGGGCGCGCAGGTCAACGGCTCCGTCAAGGTGATTTCCGGAGAGGAGTACGACGCGCTCTTCGCCGCGCCGGCGGAAAAGAAGTAAGGTTTATTCCGGTTTATAGGAATCTTTCAGGGAGACCGTCTTGTTGAAGACGGTCTTTTCCGGTGTGGAGTCCTTGTCCAGGACGTAGTAGCCGGTGCGCTCGAACTGCACGGCGATGCCGGAGGCATCGTCCAGCAGGGCGGGCTCCGCGAGGCCGGTTCCGAGGGTCAGTGACTCCGGATTCAGGAAGTCCTTGTAATCCTTGTCTTCCGGCACCTGGCTCATGTCCGCCAGCGTGAAGAGGCGGTCGTAGTTGCGCAGTTCGATGCTCTTCGCATGCGCGCAGGATACCCAGTGGATGGTGCCCTTGACGGAACGCCACTCGCCGCCGCCCGGCTTCGTGGACGGGTCGTAGGTGCATTCCAGTCCGGTCACGTTCCCCTCGGCGTCCTTGACCACTTTCTCGCACTTGATGATATAGGTGTACTTCAGGCGCACCTCGCCGTCCGGCTTGAGGCGGAAGAACTTCTTGGGGGCGTCCTCCATGAAGTCCGAGCGTTCGATCCACAGCTCGCCCGTGAAGGGGACCTTGCGGGTGGCGCCTTCCGGCTCGGCGGGATTCAGCGGGCAGTCGTACCACTCCACCAGGCCTTCCGGCCAGTTGGTGATTCTGACCTTCAGCGGATCCTGCACCACCATATAGCGGTTGGCGCGGGCGTTGAGGTCCTGGCGCACGCACCACTCCAGCAGCTGGATGTCCATCAGCTGGTCGCGTTTCGAGACACCGATCTTGTCGCAGAACATCTTCAGCGCTTCGGCCGTGTAGCCACGGCGGCGCACGCCGCAGAGCGTAGGCATCCGGGGGTCGTCCCAGCCGGCCACCAGGCCCTTCTGGACGAGCTCCAGCAGCTTGCGCTTGCTCATCAGCGTGTAGGTGAGGTTGAGGCGGGCGAACTCGTACTGGTGGGACGGGTAGATGCCGAGCGTCTCGATGAACCAGTCGTAAAGCGGGCGGTGCACGTCGAACTCGAGCGTGCAGATGGAGTGCGTGATGTGTTCGATGGAGTCGCTCTGGCCGTGGGTGAAGTCGTACATCGGGTAGATGCACCACTTGTCGCCGGTGCGGTGGTGCGAGGCGTGCTTGATGCGGTACAGCAGCGGGTCGCGCATCAGCATGTTGGGATGCGCCATGTCGATCTTGGCGCGGAGCACCTTCTCGCCGTCGGCATATTTCCCGTCGCGCATTTCGCGGAAGAGCTTCAGGTTCTCCTCGGGCGTGCGGTCGCGGTACGGGCTGGGCGTGCCCGGCTTGTCCACGGTGCCGCGCCCGCGGGAGATTTCCTCCTGGCTCTGGTCGTCAACATAGGCCAGGCCTCTCCGGATCAGCTGTTCGGCCCATTCGTAAAGCTGGTCGAAATAGTCGGAAGCGTAGCATTCCTTCTCCCAGCTGAAACCCAGCCACTTGATGTCCTCCTTGATGGAATCGACGTACTCCACGTCCTCCTTCACGGGGTTGGTGTCGTCGTAGCGGAGGTTGGTCTTGCCGCCGTATTTCATCGCAAGTCCGAAGTTGATGCACAAGGACTTGGCGTGGCCGAGGTGCAGGTAACCGTTGGGCTCTGGTGGGAAACGGGTCAGGATGGACGGGACCTTGCCGGTCCGGAGGTCTTCTTCGATGATCTCTTCCAGGAAATTGAGTTTCTTCTCGTTCTCTTCCATAAACGCTGTTGGCTGAATCGTGCAAATTTACGGATTAATTCGTAATTTTGCGCATCCAAGCGCGAAGAGAATATGATTAAATCCATGACCGGCTACGGCAAAGGTGTGGCCGAACTCTCCACGGGGCGTCTCACCCTCGAAATCCGTACCCTGAACGGGAAAAACTGCGACGTGACCATCAAGTCTCCGCTCCTGCCGAAGGACCGGGAACTGGAAGTGCGCAAGACGCTCGCCGAGCGGCTGCAGCGCGGCACTGCGGACCTGCTGCTGAACTTCGAGCCCAAGGCCGGCGCCGCCGCCCGCCGCATCGACGCCGCCCTGGTGGAGAACTACTTCCGCCAGGTCCACGCCATTGGCTGCAAGGTGGGTATCGCGATGCCCAAGGAGGAGTACCTGGAGGCCATCCTGCGCTTCCCCGACGTGTTCGAAGGGGGCCGGCAGGATACGATTCCCGAAGAGGAATGGCCCCTCGTGCAGGCCGCCCTGGAGCAGGCGCTGGACGCCCTGGATGCCTTCCGCGTCCGGGAAGGCGCCGCCCTGTACGTCGACGTGACCGCCCGCGTGAAGACGGTCCTCGCGCTGTACGACGAGGTGGAATCGCACGAGGCGGAGCGCCTGGACGCCGTGCGCGAACGCATCCGCAAGGCTGCGGAGGACCTGCAGGTAAAACTGGACAAGGACCGCTTCGAGCAGGAGATGATCTTCTACCTGGAGAAACTGGACATCAACGAAGAAAAGGTGCGCCTGCGCCAGCACTGCAAGTACTTCCTGGACACGATCGACGGAGAGGCTGCCCCGGGCCGCAAGCTGGGTTTCATCATCCAGGAGATGGGCCGCGAAATCAACACCACCGGATCGAAGGCCAACCACGCGGAGATCCAGAAACTCGTCGTCCGGATGAAAGACGAACTGGAAAAGATCCGCGAGCAGTCGATGAATATCCTGTAGTCCCGGGCCGGGCCTCCGCCCTACACGTCCGACAGTTCCAGCCAGCGCTCTTCGCGCTGGCTGATCTGTTCCATCAGCTCCCGGATGCGCTGCGAGGCCGCCTGGAGTTCGGTGTAGGGGAGGGCGCCGGACGACATCCGGGCCTCGAGTTCCGCTTTCTCGGCCTCCAGTCGCGGCAGTTCCGCCTCGAGCGCTTCCAATTCGCGCTGTTCCTTCCAGGTCAACTTCCGCGGTCGCGCCGGGCCCGCTTGCGGCGTCGGCAGGCTTGCCCCTGTCGGGCCGGAAACGTGTCCTCGCTCCGCTGCGGAAAGGCCCTCCCGGGGCAACCTGCCGCCCGCCGCCAAAGACGCCGACCCGCCACCCGGCGCAGCCGCACGCTGCTTCTTCTCGACATCGCGGACATACGCGCGGTACTCGGAGAACGAGCCGATGAAATCCTTGACGCGGCCCTCGCCGCAGAACACCAGCAGATGGTCCGTCACGCGGTCCAGGAAATGCCGGTCGTGGCTGACGATCAGCAGGCTGCCCCGGAACTCCTTCAGGTACTCCTCCAGGATGTTCAGCGTCACGATATCCAGGTCGTTGGTCGGCTCGTCCAGGATGAGCAGGTTCGGCTCCTGCAGCAGGATGGTCAGCAGGTAAAGCCGTCGCTTCTCGCCGCCGGAGAGCCGTTCCACGCGCGTGGAAAGCATATCGTGCGGGAACAGGAAACGCCCCAGCAGGTGGGTGTCGGGCACGATGTCGAGCACCGTATCCTCCGGCCGGAAATCCATGCCCTGCTGGCGGTAGTAGCCGATCTTCAAGGTCTCGCCCCGGTCGATGATCCCGCTGTCGGGCGCGACGGCCCCGGTGAGCAGGTCCAGGAAGGTGGTCTTCCCGACGCCGTTGCGGCCCACGATGCCCACCCGGTCGCCGCGCTGGAAATCATAGCTGAAATCCCGGAGCATCGGGATGCCCTCCCAGTCGTAACAGACATCCTTGCAGTTGATGACCTTGCCGCCCAGGCGGGCGCTGCCGCCCACGCCCTCGAGGCTGAGCTGCTGCGTGCGGTACACCTGCGCAGCGCGGTCGGCGAGTTCGTGGAAGGCGTCGATGCGGTACTGGGCCTTGCCGCTGCGGGCGCAGGGCGTGGCGCGGATCCATTCCAGCTCGCGCCGCAGCAGATTGCGCACCTTGTCGGTCTCGGCGTTGTAGAGGGCGATGCGCTCCTCGCGCTTCTCCAGATAGTTCTGGTAATTGCCCTTATAGATGTAGATGCCGCCGTGGTCCAGCTCCATCACGGTGTTGCACACCCGGTCCAGGAAATAGCGGTCGTGGGTGACCATCAGCAGGGTGCAGCGGCTGCGCTTCAGGTAACTCTCCAGGAACTCGATGGCCTCGATGTCGAGGTGGTTGGTGGGCTCGTCGAGGATAAGGAAGTCGGCCTGCAGGGCCAGCAGCTCGCTGAGCGCCACGCGCTTGACTTCGCCGCCGGACAGCGATGCCATCGGCTTGCCCGGGTCCGGCAGGCGGAAGGAGGACAGCAGTTCGCGCAGGCGCTGCCGGTAGTCGCGCAGTTCCTCCTCGTGGAAGGCGGACAGCGCGGGGGCGGCGTGCCGCAGGACCTGCTCCTCGACCGTTAGCGCCGGGTCGTAGTCGTACTCCTGCTTGAGGAAGGCGATGCGGATGTCCTTCAGGAACAGGACGCGCCCGCCGGAATCGGAACTGTCCTCGCCCGCGAGGATGCGCAGGAGGGTGGTCTTGCCGCTGCCGTTGGGAGCCACCAGGGCGATCTTGTCGCCTTCGTTGATATTGAAACCGATATGCTCGAAGAGCACCTTCGGGCCGTAGGACTTGGAGATGTTCTCGATCTGCAGGTAGCTGGGCATGGCTTACATCAGGCCGAGCACCCGGGCGCGGGAGAGCAGGCAGTCGCCCACGGAGGCGGCCCTGCGGCCCAGCTGCGAGAGGACGATGGTGGTGTCCGAAGACACGCGGGACAGGGAGAGGCGGTTCACCGCGGTCTTGATGGGAAGAAGCAGGTAGTCCTTGCCTACGATCAGGCGTCCGCCGATCACCACGAGGCCGGGGTTGAAGACGTTCAGCACCCCGGAGATGCCGCGGCCGAGCGTGTCGCCGATCTTGCCGATGGCGTCGATGGCGAGTACGTCGCCTTCCTCGACGGCGCGCAGGATCTCATCCAGCTCCACGTCGCCCTTCCTGCCGTAGGCTTCCGCCATCGAGGAGGCCTGTCCCTTCCCCAGCTTCTCCACGATCATCCGGTGCAGGGCGGAACCGGAGGCGCCCGTCTCCAGGCAGCCGACCTTGCCGCAGCGGCAGATGACGTCGTTGTTCAGGACGGGGAAGTGCCCGAGTTCGCCCGAGTAGCCGGACTTGCCGTAATAGAGCCGGCCGTCCATGATGATGCCCATGCCGAGTCCCCAGCTGACGTTGATGAAGATCATGTCCGGGTCGGCCTTCTTGCCGAGGTGCATATACTCGCCGTACGCCATTGCGCGCGAGTCGTTCTCGATGGTCACCGGGACGTTGAATTCCTTGCGGAAGATGTTGCCCAGGGGCAGGTCGTCGCTGACGAAGTAGGTGAGGCTGTAGCCCTTTTCGGGGTTGACGCGGCCGGAGAGGCTCACGCCCACGCCCAGCACCTTGATCCAGGGGATGCCGCTGGCCGTGACCTGGTCGATGACCATGCGGCACATCGTGCGGAAGGAGTTCTCGTTGGCCTCCAGCACGAATTCGATGTCCTGGATGTAGGAGATGACCTTGCCCTTGAAGTCGCTGATGGCGATGTGGAAATGATGCCGCGCCACGTCCACGCCCACGAAATAACCGGCGTCCGGATTCAGTCCGTACACGCTCGGGCGGCGTCCGCCGGAGGTGCCCACCTTGCCTTCGTCCTTGAGGAAGCTCTCGTCGATGAGCTCGCTGATGAACTTGGTGATGGTGGGTACGCTGATGCCCAACGCCCGGCTGAAGTCGGCGATGCTGTAGTTGTTGTGCGCGATGCAGAGCCGGAGGATCTCCCGCTTGATAGCGGCACTCTTGCCGGAACTGTCATTCAGAAAGGTGTTGGTCATGCTCGGTTCGTTTTAGCAGTCGTACAAAAATAAAAAATATATTCTTATATTTGTCATTATTATTGAAGAAATTTAATAATGGCGATCCGGAAAATAACGAAAAGAATCCAGGGCCGGGGCCTGTCGCTCCGGGGGAAGCTCATCCTGAGCCTCTCCTCGATCGCAGTCATCCTGCTCGTCTCCTCCATCATTTCCGTGATGGAGTACACGAGCATGAGCGATTACGTCTCGGACCTGATCGCGGACGACATCAGCAGCATCAACGTCGCCAACCGGCTGGCGGAAATGAGCAATACCTACAACCTGCAGATCCTCGAGGTGATCGGCGACGAGGCGTCGCACCGGCTGCCCGCTTTCGACGACGGCTATTTCAAGTCCCACTGCGACTCGCTGCGGATGAGCGTCGCCTCCAACCAGGTGCGCCCGCTGGCGGATTCGGTGATGTATTCATATGCAGCCTATATGCTGACTTCCCTGGAGCTGGAAGACGTGATCCAGTCCGACTTCATCGACTCCCGTTCGTGGTATTTCGGCCGGCTCCAGCCGCGCTACGAACGGCTCCGCAACGACCTGGAAAGCCTTTCCGGCGCCATCTACCGGGACCTGGAGAAGAATTCCGCCACCTTCGAGCGCGGCTTCTACCGCAGCATCATCCCGGGCATCGTGGCGGTGGGCGTGGGCCTGCTGCTGGTGGTCATGCTGCTGTTCTTCCTGCTCGCCTTCTACGTCAATCCGCTCTACAAGATGCTGGACGGCCTGGACGCCTACCGGCGGGACGACAAGAAATACACCGTCAAGTTCGACGGTGACGACCAGCTCTCCCGGCTCAACGACGGCATCACGGAGCTGGCGAACGAGAACCGGCAGTTCCGCAGCCGGATCAAGACCCTCGGCAGGAAATGAACTGGAAGGTCATCAGCAGGAATATCGGATACGCCCTCCTGGTCAGCGCCCTTTTCATGCTGCTGTCGGTGGGGGTTTCGCTGCTGAACGGCCGCGATTCCGCCCTGGCTGCGCTGAGCATCTCCTTCCTCATCACCTTCATCGTCGGCATCTTCCCCTTCATCTTCGTGCGGGAGACGCCCGCCATCACGTTGAAGGAGGGGTACCTGATCATCTTCCTGTCCTGGCTCCTCTCGTTCGTTTTCGGGATGCTTCCCTATGCGCTCTGGGGCGGTCCTTTCACCCTGCAGAACGCCTGGTTCGAGTCCGTCAGCGGGTTTTCGACCACCGGGGCCACCATCCTGGACAACGTGGAAGGCCTGCCGAAGAGCCTGCTCTTCTGGCGCGCCTCGACGCATTTCATCGGCGGCTTGGGGGTCGTGGTGTTCCTGCTGCTGGTCATCCCCGGCTCGAACCAGATGAAGATGCGCCTGACCAACATGGAACTGACCTCGCTGTCGCGGGGCGGCTATGCCAACCGTCCCAACAAGATGGTCTATATCTTCGCGTACGTGTACCTGGCGCTGCTGGGGCTGTCGTTCCTGGCTTATGTCGTGGCCGGCATGCCCGTCTTCGACGCCATCTGCCACGCGATGAGCGTGAGCGCGACGGGCGGATTCAGTTCGCGGAACGCCTCCATCGCTGCTTTCGATTCCCGTTGGATCGAAGGCATCACGATGCTGTTCATGTTCCTGTCTTCCATCCACTTCGGACTGGTTTACCTGTCCGTGGCCACGCGTTCCCTGAAACCGATGAACAATCCGGTGGTGAAGTTCTATGTGTTCTGGATCCTGCTGATGGCGCTGATCGTGGGCATCGGGCTTAAGTTCAACGGAATCTGCGCCGGCTGGGGCAACGCCATCTGGAACGGCCTCTTCGAGACGCTCTGCGTCACGTCCACCTCGGGCTTCGCCATCCTGGACAACGCCCAGTGGCCGCTCTGGATCGTGATGGTGCTGATGTTCTCCGCCGTGATGTGCGGCAGCGCCGGATCGACTTCCGGCGGTATCAAGGTGGACCGCGTCATTCTGTTCTTCAAGGCGATCGGGCGCCGCGTCAACGCCATCCTCCATCCGTCTGCGATCCACGAGGTCCGGATGGGCAAGCGCTTCCTGCGTGATGAGGATGTTTATCCGCACGTGCTCTTCGTGGCCCTGTACGGTCTCGTGCTTGCCGTGTCGGTGGCCCTGAGCCTCTTCGTGGGCGTGGACCACCAGAACAGTTTCATCGCTTCGGTAACCAGCTTGGGCAACGTGGGGCCGGCGTACGGCGCCCTCGGCACGATGGGCTCGTTCAACAGCGTACCGCTGCTCGGCAAGATCATCTTTACCGTGGACATGTTCCTCGGCCGCATCGAAATCTACCCGGCGCTCGCCCTCGTGGCGATGATCTTCGACAAACGCGCCCGCGGATGATGGACCGGGCGGGATTCCTGGAGGAGCGTTTCCTCAAGCGGTTCAAGGCGGAACCGACCGCCTGCCAGGCGCGTCTGTTCCGGGAAGCGGCGGAATTCGTGACCTGTGACGACGCGGACATCCTCGTGGTGAACGGCTATGCCGGCACGGGCAAGACGACCGCGGTTTCCGCGGTGATCGCCGCCCTGAAGGATGTCGGCACCCCTTCGGTGCTGCTGGCGCCGACGGGCCGTGCCGCGAAGGTCTTCTCCGGCATCTCCCATCGGCCCGCCTTTACCATCCACAAACATATCTACCGCCAGAAATCGGTGGGCAGCGACGGCTTCGGCCAGTTCTCGCTCGCGCCCAACAAGGCGAAGGGAACGCTTTTCGTCGTGGACGAGGTGTCGCTGATCGGCATCGATGCGGCCACGCCCCAGGGTACCACCGCCTTCGGTTCGGGCAACCTGCTGGAGGACCTGGTGACCTTCGTGCGCAATGGTGTCGACTGCCGCCTCATCCTGGTCGGAGACGCCGCCCAGCTGCCCCCGGTGGGCCTGGACGCCTCGCCGGCGCTGTCGAAGTCCTTCATGGACGGCTTCGGCGGCGTGCGCTACAGCGAACTGACTTCCGTGGTGCGGCAGGCGGCCGAGTCGGGCATCCTGCGCAACGCCACCCGCCTGCGCGGGCTGATTGCCGGCAGCGGAGGCGACGAACTGTTCACGGACTGGAAGTTGGACCTGGACGGGGCGGACGACATCGAGCGTATCGGCGGGGGAGAGCTCATCGAGGCGCTCTCCGATGCATACGGACGCTACGGGGAGGACGGCACGGTCGTGCTGTGCCGATCGAACAAACGGGCCATCCGCTACAACCTGGGCATCCGCGGCACCGTGCAGTTCAAGGAGGAGCGCCTGGTGCGCGACGACAAGCTGATGATCGTGCGGAACTGCTACCAGTTCGTGGAAGACGTGCCCGGGATGGACTACATCGCCAACGGCGACATCGCCAAGCTGGTGCGCATCGGGAACTTCGAGGACCGCTACGGCCTGCATTTCGCGGACGCGACGCTCTCTTTCCCGGACTATGACGACGTGGAGGTAAAGGCGAAGGTGTGCCTGGATACCCTGGAATCCGAGGCGGCGTCGCTCTCCTACGAGCAGCAGAACGCGCTGTACCAGGGCGTCTCGGCCGACTACGCCGACCGCGGCACCAAGAAGAAGATCTGGGAGGCGGTGCGCGAGGATCCCTATTTCAACGCCCTCCAGCTGAAGTACGCCGAGGCGATTACCTGCCACAAGTCGCAGGGCGGCCAGTGGGACTGCGTGTTCATCGACTGTCCCTTCTGGCAGGACGAACAGACCCTGGACGACCTCAAATGGCTGTATACCGCGCTTACCCGCGCCGTCCGCAAAGTATATCTCGTGAATTTCAAAGACCGTTTCTTCGTATGAGAAAGACCTTCCTGTCCGTGCTGGCGTTCTGCCTGCTCGGCCTGTTGTGCGTCCGTGCCGAGGACGTGAACGTGACCCCGTCGCCGGACGGGACGATGGTGGCTTTTACCCGCGACAATGACCTCTGGGTGCGCTGTGTGGCCGATTCGACCGAGACGCGCCTGACTTTCGACGGGTCGGAGCTGATCCTGAACGGCTATGCCTCCTGGGTCTATTACGAGGAAATTTTCGGCCGGGCCTCGCGCTACCGCGCCTTCTGGTGGAGCCCCGACTCCCAGCGGCTCGGCTTCTACCGTTTCGACAACTCCGCCGTGCCGATGTTCCCCATCTATTCGCCCTTCGGGCAGGACGGGAAACTGCTGCAGACGCGCTACCCCAAGGCGGGGGAGGCCAATCCCTCGGTGCGGATCGGCATCATCGAGGCGCGGGCCGGCGCACAGCCCGTCTGGGCGGATTTCGACGACTCGCCGGAGCAGTATTTCGGCACGCCCTTCTGGGGGGCCGACTCCCGCGAACTGTACGTCTCGCGCGAGCCGCGCCGGCAGAGCGTGCTGGACCTGTACGCCGTGAGCGTGACGGACGGATCCAAGCGGCAGGTCTATCACGAAGAATACCCGGACGCCTGGGTGGAATGGATCGAGGGGATGATCTTCACCGACAAGGGATTATATATGGCGCGCAACTTCGAGTCCGGCTGGGAGCAGATTTATTTCCTGGGCTATGACGGTACGCTCCGGCGCCTGACGGACGGAGAGAACTGGGGCATCCGGCTGGTCAAGGTGGACGAGAAGAAAGGCGACGTGTGGTTCACCGCGAAGCGGGATTCCCGCCTGCACACGACCTTCTACCGCCTGGACCGCAAAGGCCGGATCACGGCGCTGTCGGATCCGGAGATGAACCTTTCCGGCGCCCGGATTTCGGAGGACGGGAAGACGTTCGAAGCGGCGGCGTCCACGGCGCGGACACCCTGGGTGGCGGTGTCGGGCCGGACGGACAAATATTCGATGAAGATCGATTCGGTCCTGGTGGAGGCGCCCGTTTCGCACCCCGACCCGCAGATCGTCAAGATCGGGAATGACGGTTTCGACCTCTATGGGCTGATGTCCCTGCCCGAAGGCTTCGACCCGTCGAAGAAATATCCCGTACAGATGCAGCTCTACGGCGGCCCCGGCACGCCCTACGTGCGCGACAGCTGGGAGGACCGCGACGCTTCCGATGCGTGGTGCTACGAGAACGGCGTCATCTACATCGTCGTGGATCCCCGCTCTTCCGGGGAGAACGGCCGCCGGGGCATGGACCAGGCGTTCCGCCGGATGACGGTGATCGAACTGCAAGATTATATCGCCTGGGCGAAATGGCTGCAGGCGCTGCCCTACGTGGACGGCTCGCGCATCGGCGTGAAGGGCTTCTCCTTCGGCGGCACGACCACCGCGATGCTGGTGCTGCGTTATCCGCAGTATTTCCGCTGCGGGATCGCCGGGGGCGGGGTGTACGACTGGCACCTGTACGATACCCATTACACCGAGCGCTTCATGGACACGCCGCAGGCCAATCCGGAAGGCTATGCCGAAGCGTCGGTGATGACCTGGGTGCCGCAGGTCTTTGCGGGCGATGGCCCGAAGCCGCTTCCGAACGCGCTGTGCCTCACGCACGGCACCGGCGACGACAACGTCCACTTCCAGAACACCCTGCAGCTGATCGACGCTCTTCAGAAGGCCGGCTACCAGTTCGAGTTGCGTATCTATCCCGACGGGATGCACGGCTACCGCGGAAAGCAGCACGAACACGACGCAGCCGCAGAAGCGATCTTCTGGAAAAAATGGCTGCTGGACTAGCCGGCAGCCAAGGATTCATCAACGAGGGGGCGGATTTCTTTTATTTGAACAGGCGCTGGGCGAACTGGTAAAGGGCGCGGCGCCAGCTCTGCCACTCGTGGGCGGTGTCCGGGGACACGTAGAAGACGGTGTTCATGCCGCTCTTGCCGAGTTCTTCGTTGATGGGTTTGGGATCCGAGTAGCCCATCACGCGGTTTTCCAGTTCCCGGCTGCCGAACGAGATGAATACCAGTTTGTTGGTCTCGCGGAAACCCTGGGCCTGCGCCACCTCTTCAACGCTGAACACGCCGCCGCTCATGATGCCCAGCCAGGCGAAGAGGGTGGGGTTGTTGAGCGCGATGGAGTGCGTCAGCATGCCGCCCATGGACAGGCCTGCCATCGCGCGGTGCTGCGCGTCACCGATCACGCGGAAATTGGCCTCCACCATCGGGATGAGGTCCTTCTCCAGGATCTCCTGGTAAGCGCTTGCGAAGTCGAATCCGCCCATCATGGCGCCGGGGCCGCCCTGCGGACGTCCCTGTCCGGGAGCCCCCTGCGGGCGCGGACCGCCGAACGCGGGCATCTCCGGACGCGGCCGGTTGGGGCCGTAGGTGTCGCTGCTGTTGTCCATCACGACGATGAACGGCATCGCCTTGCCCGCCGCGATGAGGTTGTCCATGATGATGCCCGTGCGGCCCTGCTGGGCCCAGCTGTGTTCATCCTCGCCGCCGCCGTGATACAGGTACAGGACCGGATACTTCTTGTCCGTATTGGCTGAATATTCGGCGGGGGTGTAGATGTAGCAGTGATGCATCGAGCCCGTCACGGAAGAATAGTAATAGCGCTCGTGGATCTCGCCCTGGGGGACATTTTTCAGGGTATAGAAATCGTCGTCGGCCGCAGGCACCTCGATGCCGCTGCCCCAGCGGGACGAGCCATAGTAATACCGGCTGCCCGGATCGGGGACGGACGCGCCGTCGATTTCGATCTGATAGTAGTGGAAGCCTTCGTCCTGCGGGGCGGAATCGCCAGTCCAGACGCCGTTGCCGTCGTTGGTCAGGTCGTACTTGACGCCGCCGATGTCCAGCTTGACGCTCTTCGCGTCCGTGGCACGGACCTGCGCACGCACGATGCGCTGGGAGTTCACCATCGGATACTGGCGGTTGGACTGGTTGCTCGTGGCGGGTTTGAAATCTTCTTTCACCTGGGCGGACAGGGCGATGGCCGCCAGGAGAAGACATACGGAAGTGATGATTTTTTTCATAATGATATAGTTATGCGGTTAAACCTTCAAATCATACACAAGTTAGCAAGAAAGGCGCTGTCCTGATGCCAAGAATGTGTCAAAAGGTTTTATTATTGTCTCCTGCGGGCTTTGCGAGGATGATAGGGTTGCATTTCTGCTTGAAAGTTTTTATTTTTATCTGGCTTAAAAGAAATGATTATGAAACGTTTCCTTACTTTCGTTTTCTGTGCAGCCGTTCTGTTTGCGGCCTGCCAGAAGGAGCCGTCGCTGGTCCTTACCGGTCCCGGCTCGATCGAACTGAGTGCCGACGGCGGCAGCCAGACGGCCACGTTCACGGTCAACCGCGACTGGATGGCCAGCGCGTCGGATTCGTGGGTGAGCGTGTCTCCATCGTCGGGCACGGCTTCTGACGGCCCGGTGACGGTCACGGTCAAGGCCGCCGCCAACACGACGTATGAGGACCGCAGCGCAACGGTGACCATCCGTTCCGAAGGCCTGACGCAGAGCGTGACAGTCCGCCAGAGCGCGAACCTGGGCGTGGTGGTGCCGACGAAGTCGTACCAGATTGCCAGTGATGCCCGTACGATCGACGTGGAGGTGCAGGCGAACGTGGATTACAGCGTGTCGATATCGGACAGCTGGATCAAGCAGGCGGGGACGAAGGGCCTGACGAGCAAGACGCTGAGTTTTGCCGTGGAGGCGAACGGGACGTATGACGCCCGCAGCGCGACGATTACGATCAAGCCGCAGTCGGGCGAAGCGCAGGCGATCAGCGTGACGCAGGCGCAGAAGGACGCGCTGCTGGTAAGCAAGGCCTCGTACAGCATGCCGTACGGCGGCGGGGAGATCGACGTGAAGGTGGAGTCGAACGTGGAGTTCGAGGTGAAGAGCGGAGTGGACTGGATCCAGTACGTGGAAACGAAGGGCCTGAGCGCTTCGACGGTACGGCTGAAGGTGTCGGAGAACAAGACGTACAAGGCCCGGGAAGGGAAGGTAACGCTCACGCAGAAGGGTGGCTCGCTGACGAAGACGGTGACGGTGAAGCAGGCCGGCCGCGTGGCGGTGACGGGCGTGTCGCTGAACAAGGGCAGCCTGAGCCTGGAGGTCGGTGAGACCGCGACGCTGAAGGCGACGGTGAAGCCGGACAATGCGACGGACAAGAGCGTGACGTGGAGCAGCAGCAACAAGAAAGTCGCGACGGTGGACAAGAGCGGCAAGGTAACGGCCGTGGCTGAAGGCACGGCGAAG
>Ga0310691_10004093_pt1 | contig 16711 bp, 14 predicted proteins | sample 176DNAGHGlowgp2_FD_203887 | JGI IMG/M metagenome (GOLD analysis project Ga0310691, IMG submission 203887) | Sheep rumen microbial communities from Palmerston North, Manawatu-Wanganui, New Zealand - 1766 DNA GHGlow gp2 (v2) (version 2) | ecosystem: Host-associated > Mammals > Digestive system >...
CGTCGGAATGTGCTGAACGGCAAGGTCGAGTTTGCAGAAAAGCAACCGGCACCCGAAGAGTTGGAGACGACAGATGGCCAAGCCCCTGCTGACGACCAGATGGTAGAGAAGCTGGGTGAGTATCGTGTGTTGACGAAGGAAGCCCTCAACAGCATCGTCATTCGAGCCAAGAGAGAGGAAATCTGCGAAAAAGGCAGTCCCAAGCAATCCATTACAGATTATGTAGGCTCAGAGGAGGTTCCCACTTACAATCCTATTCAGGAATACCTGAACGGACTTCCCCAGTGGGACGGTCACAACTACGTGGCCGACCTGTTGAGTCGCCTGCCTGGCCTCACCTCTGAAAAGGAAGCATTCCTGGCTATCTGGCTCCGTTCGATGAGTGCGCATTGGCAGCAGCTCGATTCAGTGCACGGCAACGAATGTGTGTTGACACTCATCGGTGCACAGGGTTGCGGCAAGACCACCTTCCTCCGTCTCCTGCTCCCACCCCATCTGCGTGAGTATTATCTCGATCACCTGAACCTCTCGAACAAGTTCGACAAGGAGATGGCGCTGACCAACAATCTGTTGGTGAACCTTGATGAGATGGATGCCATCACTGCCTCTCAGCATGCGATGCTCAAGCAGACGCTGTCAAAGAACAAGGTCAACGGTCGTCCTATCTTCGGACGTGCCCAGGAAGACCGTCCTCGCTACGCTTCTTTTTCGGCAACCACCAACAATCCGCATCCGTTGACCGACCCTACGGGAAGTCGCCGTTTCATCTGTGTACGAATCCCAGAAGGAAAGTTCATCGACAACACCGGCGACATCAACTACGAGCAGCTCTATGCCCAGTTGGTTTATGAGGTGAACGAGCAGAAGACCCCTTATTGGTTCAACAACGAGGAAGTCTCCCGTCTCCAGGAATTGAATCAGGAATACATGCAGCAGAAAGACATCGATGAGATCATCTCCATCTGCTTCCGCAAACCTGAGGAGGGTGAAAGGGTGAAACCGATGAACAGCAGTCGCTTGCTCAAACTCATCCGGAATGAGTATCCCTCAGTTCCAGACACCCAAAGTTCAATTGTAAAGGTAGCCTTAGCAATGAGGAGTCTAGGATTCAACTCCACCCCTCATGCCCATTCCTCTTACTATTATGCAGTTCCCAAAATCGAATCCTTGCAGAAATAGTTTTAGAGAGGGATAAGAATTGAATTGATGGTGTACCCTGTGGTGTACTCTTTGGTGTAGTCTCGGCTGGAGACTACACCATTTTCAATCCCTTTATTTATCGGCCTTCCCCCCATTTTTGGTGTAGTCTTGTACTCTTTTATTCTGTCATACTAAAATTGGTAACCATGTCATCGCCTTTGTCGCCTCGCTCCGTAAACACGTATGACAAAAACGCCTATCACTACCTATATTCACTCCTCCGGCAACGCATCCAAATCCTCCACTGGTGGCAAGTAATCCGCAGCTTTGGCAGGTGAAATCACCGAGTAACCTACTCGCTGCTCCAGTTGTTTGCGAGCATCACCCGCAATCTTGCTGCCCTCACGTGCTACAGCCGCACTTTGACGGAACCCCTTCGGATTCTTGGATTTGCTAATCTCAGTAACCGAAGCCTCTGCAAGTGTATTTAGGGCTAACTCAATATTGGTCATGTTATCCCGCAGATTCTCCTTTTTCAATCCCTTATAGTGTTTGTACTGTCTGGTAGTTTTACCACTCCAACCCTGTGTAATAATGTCGGTAAGCGAAGCATACTGCTGACCTTCCTTCACACCCGCTCGGTCCCATTCATCCGTCAGTTCCTTACGCACCTCGATGCTACGCAACCGCTGGTTAATCCATTTGTCACTATATCCCAGCCTTCGGTAGTCAGCGTATGCCTGCTCAAAGTTCAGTTCCGGGTCTTGCATCTGGTCGATGCGCTGGGCCGCAACTTCTGCCATCCACTGCTTGAATGGCTCAGCCTTCTTAGAAGGTATGCTTTGAATGATACGGAACACGCCCTCCATCGTAGCAGCCTGCGTGTTGTAATATTTGCCATCTGTTGCCTGCATTCGAGTAGGGGTACAAATTGTACCCCATCTGGCATCAAGTTCAGGATCGCGCTTTCGCATCTTCTTAATATACTGCTTAACATCCGCACTATCCGTCAGCACCTCTACTACATCTGCTACGCTAAAGAACCACTCCTGCAATTCTTCATCCCACACAGTACGAACCTTTTTCTCTTCAAATAACTGTATCTGATGTTTCTGAGTCATTGTTTAATCATCCTTCGCATTTAATAATTGTATCTCTTCTATAGTCATATCATATTCCCTTTCAATGGGAAGGTACAATCTGTAACATCCATTCTTGTCGTATCCGTCAGTCCGTAAGTATTCCTTACCACCAGCTTAATTCTCCATTAACGTTAACCCTGAACCCTGAACCATTAGTATTTCATCTTGCGTCATCATATCTCGCAGCGATCACCTTCCAATCCACAATCTGCCAAAGAGCAGCAAGATGAGCAGCACGGCGGTTCTGGTAATCCAGATAATACGCATGCTCCCACACATCAAATGTCAACAGCGGCTTCAAGCCCCTCTGAACAGGATTTGCAGCATTCGCCTCCTGCGTGATAACCAGCTTACCATCCTCGTCTGCCGACAGCCATACCCATCCAGAGCCAAACAGTCCTACACCCTTCGCCTCGAATTCTGCCTTGAAAGCCTCCACACTACCCCACTGCTTCTCTATCTGTGCAGCGAGTGCCCCCTCAGGTCCCTTCGCAGCCTCACCAGCAGGTTTAAATTGCGTAAAATACAAGTTGTGGTTCAGTATCTGTCCAGCATTATTGAATATCGGTCCAGCCGGAGCCTTTCTCACGATTTCCTCCAGAGCCACACCCTCATACCCACTGCCCGGAAGCAGTTTGTTGAGATTATCCACATACGCCTGCAGATGCTTCCCATGATGGAACGACAACGTCTGCGCACTAATCACAGGCTCCAGCGCCTCCATCGCATAAGGTAATTCAATTAGTGTAAACATAATATTCTTTGATTAATTTTACTTCATCCCTCATCCCTCTTACTTCTTCCTCATCCTTCTTCACTTAATAGCCACTCGTCTTGGCACCATTTTTTTACTTGAACCATTGCTGAGCCATTAGTGATGCAATTCAAGAACAAACCCATTCAATGTATTTCATTCTGAATACCAACAATTTACAACTCAATCCCCAACCTCTAAACCTTGAATCCTTAACCATCAATGATGCAATTGTGAGCCATTCGTGAGCCATTTAATAGTTGCGTATATCCTATAGTAACCGCAAGCCACCTCATACTCAAGCTCTGGATTCGTCATGACTTCTTAACAACGACCCAACGTCCCTCTTTACGTCCGCCTTCACGAATCAACACGCCCTTTTCACGAAGACGTTTCGTATGGTAGTACACTCCATCAGGGGTCATATCACACACACGAGCCAACTCCTCTGTCGTTATGTTAGGATTCTCCAATATCAAGTTCAGAATCTTTTCCGTAGTCTTTTCCGTAGTCTTTTCCGTAGTCTTTTCCGTAGTCTTTTCCGTAGTCACCGTATCCCCATGCTGCCTAATCGTGGCATACACCATAAACTCATTCTGCCGGTACTCCGGCGCAGGCTGACCGGCCTCTTCCATCTCACGGAACATCCTGTCCACGCCCTCGCCAAACTCCTTTACCAGTTTATGGTTGCGCATATACAGCGCTATCTTGGGGTTGCGCGAGAAATGCATCTCACGGATGTTATTAGGCCTTACCAAGCCAGGCAATATACCCGGACTCTCCACCGTCATGTGGTCGTCAAACAACTTCACCTGGATATCCGTACCCAGAATGCTATAGTCTCTGTGACAAATCGCATTCACGCAAAGTTCCGTCCAACAGAACTCCGGATACTGTGGGTCCGTCCTAAACCGTCCATCCTGTCCCAGATATGTATGTTCTTTTATCTGCGTTCTCACAAAAGCCAGCACGTCGTTCGTCAGTTTCAATATTGGGCCTGTAAAGATTTCATCCTTTATCACATTCATCTCCGTGCCCACTTTGGCTTCAGTACCCTCATAGCGTATCACGCGTACCTGTGCCCGCTGAAAGAACCGCTGCGGATTTTTACCAAACAGCAGCACCGCAGCACCGCTCAACGCCTCATACTCCTTGTCTCGATAGTCCTCTTTCTTTATCAGGAAACCATTTTCTCGGATATAAGCCTCTGCGCCCTTGCTATAGCCAATCAGGGTCACATACTCCTCCACCAGCGCCATATCCAAGTCCTCCCATCGCGCGTTATTTACCGGCGCATCCTCGTAGTAATGTTCACCCTTGGCATACACCAGTTGCATTCGCTGCTCAAAATTCAGCTTTTTCGACTTATCACCCACACGGTAGTACACCTCATCCGCCTGATTTGCATGCACCCTCATACTCTGCGGAATAGTCATCAGAATGATATGATTCTGTTTTCCCTCCACATCCGTCACCTCTATATACTCCGTAGAGGTTGCTATGGATGGCACACAATAGTCAAACGAAGCCCTCAGCAACTCGTTCACGTGCTCCGTCTTACCGTCCACGCCCGTCAAGGTGCCGTCATCCTCCACACCCAGAGCAATCTGTCCGCCATCCGCATTCGCGAATGCGATGATGGTAATCGCCAGCGCTTTCGCGTCGATGCGAGCGCTCTTCCGGTCAAACACCTGAAACTCCGTCGATTTCAGTATTTCTTCGATTGTCATATTGTATTCTCTTTCAATAGGGTATCACAACCAGATTCGTAGGACACTTAGCAATCTTCTGTGAGTTATGGATGCCATTATCCGTTCTCCGTATAAAGAGTTTCATCATTCGATGGGACTCTTTTTTGTTATTCATCTTGATAGAATATAATCTAAAATAATGCATTTTCAATCCATACTTCAATCCCATTTATGCAATCAATCTCATTATCTGGGATGACAAAAGCCACGCTGTACTTGGCTCTCGTAACCGCCACATAAAGGGCAGCTCTGGTTTTATCTGCTAAACTTGTGCTTCTGTCAATTAGCCACAATTTAATATCAGACGTGGGATAAATTACGACTCGATCAAATGTCTTTCCCTTTGACTTCCCAAAGTTGTAACAACTATACCTCGGATTTGTTATTACCTTTATACTATGTCTCAACTGAACAGGCTTAAACAATTCTAGATATCGTTCTAGATCGCTTTCCTTAACAATATAAACACCTTGGTGCTCAATAGTTGTTGGGTGGCAAGTATCGCAATCGCATGGTTGAGTGGCTGGAAATGAAGGATATATCAGTGATGAGAAATTGCATATCTCTTTGTTATTCCTATGGGATTTTGCTAAAGTTGTTTCATCCACAATTATTTTGTCTGATACACAGCACTCACGTAGAACGTAATTCTTTATCATACCATGCCTATAAGGCTTGTTTTTTCTTTCGCTATGAGTATAGAACGTTACCTGCCGCAAGTCACCCACACATACTACATTTGCTTTACTGTGAAAAAGTTCCTTTACTATTTCCAAATCGTAGCCAGCTAAATCTTGAATCTCGTCTATGTATATTGTTGGATAGATTCTGGTCATTCTGTCTATTACGTTACCACCCGAGTTTTCATTGGCACGGATTACAAATTTTGCAAGTTTATCCGTGTATAGTTTCTTGTCCTGTGTGAAATAGTGGGGGACAAACTCGGTATCTTCACTATAATATACCGGGATTTCCTTGCCACCCCTCCTAAACTTATACTTCAGCCCACTTTGCTGATTAACAAGTAAGATTCCATTTATATTTTGTTCGAATAGCACCTCATTACAAGCACCCTGGTATGGCCTAACACCATGTTGAAGCAGAAAGGAGAACCATGTTTGAATAGTTACATTTGAAGGCACATAGCCGTATTTCCTTATAAACTTATCATATATCTCAGCCTCGTTCTCTTCAGTGAACGTTGTTATTAGAACGTTATCTGACCGTTTAAAAGCCTCCTCAACAAGAAATGTTGTTTTCCCTGCACCTGCAGCAGCTATAATAAGTTTATTCTCCTTCATGCACCCAATCAATAGCCTTTACAATATATGCCGGGTACTCAAATGTCTTATCACTCTGGAACACATTAAGAGCCCATTCAGTTTTGTTTGCTTCCATATAGTCCGACACATCCTTTTCCGCTGGATACTCAGTTTCCTTTATATCCAAGACCGCCCTCAAATCAAACAGTCTAGTGATGTTAACACGAACAAATTGAGGCTCTAATGTTTTCAGCGTATTGTCTTCACTGGCACATACCAATAAACATGGAACTGAGTCAAAGTCTTTATATTTCTCTTTAATCTTTTGTTCATAATTACCATCGTTGTCTGTCACAACTGCCACTTTCTTGTTAAGCCTTTTTGCTATTTCCAAGAAGCGTTTAAATGACAAGCCTCTGACAGAAATAACATCTATTCCTTTTTGTATTGGTAGTGTTCCGTAATTATCTCTATATGCACGTTGTACTATCAGTTCATCTGATGGTCCTTCAACAAGAATAGCACTATTTGCTAGGATTAAACGCAACGTATCATAACCTGGCAACTTCTGGAAATACTCTGCATCTTCTTTTGACAGATCACCAAATCTGGTAGTCTTTTGATTTGAAAGAAGAACTAGATTCTGAAGACTCAATTTATTTGCAACATAGTTACTATGGGTAGTTATTATAAGTTGCTTATCTTCGCATTTTGAAGTGATTGTTTCTAACAATTCATTCAACCTTGTATGAGACAGATGATTTTCGGGTTCTTCAATCAATATCAAGTTTGAGGTCTGTGCTTTCTTGTGTGCTAACGCCAGATTGGTTTTAATCAAGCACTGCTCACCTTTGCCTACTTGATGAAACGGCACATCGTCAATATAGGTCATCAATACCGTTTCCCATGACTTTTTAACCGACATATCCACCGAAACGGTTACCTTCTTCGTTGATATACCCGCATTCTCAGACACCTTCCGATTAATAGCCTCGATAGCCTCCACCTCACCAAAATCCTCCTTGAGTTTTCTGAAGCTCTGAGCCAAAGCCGCTATTTCCTTCTCTTCAAGATTGTCTTTTATAATCTTTGAGATGTAAACATCTGAACCGTTCTGGAACTTTACTGATGAAGAGTCTATGAGGACAGATTTCAAAGGAATACTGCGATTTGTCACCCCATCTCTTGCAAACGTATAGCGCTCTATCTTATAATACTCTACAGGCAAGGTTTTAACTTCTCCGCTCTTAATTAGTGCATTATACTCATCATTGAACTGATCATTGAAGCATACTTTAAAAGCCAGTCCGCATCTCTTCGCTTTATATGAATTTCCGTCTCCTTCAAACTTTGCAAGCTCATCTCCTTTTAAAAAGACTTCAATCAATATAGATGGCAAAGGTTTCTTGTCTGTTGTATACAAACTCCGTAAATACTCTTCTACCGTATCTTTGTTGAAGAGACTCTCATAGACATCAGTAAATAAAGTCCTACCATTAAGCATTCCAGACAATGTAAGCTGTAGTGCTTCAAGAATAGTTGATTTACCCTCTTCGTTATTTCCCACAATGATATTAATGCTATCATTGAAGTCTATAACGAAATCCTTAAAGCATTTGTAGTTACTAATCTTAAGTTTCTCTACGGATATCATATATTAATCGTTTACCTTTCTTACTTCAGAAGTCTTTGAAAGGAATCTCCTGTCTTCCCTCAGAACTTTTACCTCATCCTTCTTACCTCTCCCTTCGCAGTGGCAATATCTTCGATAGCCACTGCTCCTCCCCACATCCTGTATATATATAGTGGTGTAATACCTCCTCTGTCCCTTGAGCAAGAGCGCATTTCACCCTCGACAAACTGCTTAAGTCTTTCAATCATTGCCGTATCAGTCATAACCATGAACCTTAAACCGTTAGTTGAGCTGAATCGTATTTTTCCTTTGATGGGATTAGATTCCTGTAAGGAATAACGATATTTGATAAAGGTTGTCTGGAAGCTTGCATACAAGTAGGGTTTAACAAATAGCGTTTATACTCTGCTAAGAGTAATAATCCCATCAAAGGGTTTATTATAATATTCGTTTGATTCGTGCGATTTGTGTTCGTTAATTGTTTTTCGTGGTTTTTCTTCCAAGAGTATCAACCTGCTGTTAGGCAGGTGCTGGAATACAAAGAATTTGGGCTTGTAAGCTTGCTTATAAAGAACAAATCATTTGGATTGCAGTAAAAGTCTGCTAAGACTTATACGATTGGAAGAGTTTTCGTGGTTTTTGTCTTTTTCGAAGTTTTTGGAATTAAAAAATTAATCCTGCTTTCGCAGTCTTGATTTTTCTCACGCTCGACAATGCTCGAAAGCGATTTCAGCATTGTTCTCACTTAATCGCAAAATTTGTGTTATTAGTGCAATTTGTGTTCGGTTTTTGCCTTTGACTTTAGACCTTAGTCCTTTGACGGATCTACATTTTCACTCTCGGCAATTGCCAGCAATATTTAGTTGAAAGATACCTTACAATAATTACTGTTGCCATGCAACCAATATTTTGCACCAATGGACTAACGGAACAAAAAGCAAGCAAGAAATACGCTATTCCACCAAACACACAAGCCAAGGCATAGATCTCTTTCCTGAAGATCAGTGGGGTCTCGCTGATACAGATATCCCTAATGATGCCTCCTCCTGCACCTGTAACCATTCCTATGATGATGGCTATGACAGATGAACATCCGCAATCCAACGCTTTTGTCAGCCCAATAAGTGTAAATATACCAAGGCCAATCGTATCAAACAAGAATATTGTTCCAGCTATCTTATTGATCAGTTCATGATAGAAATAAAAGAAGACCAGAGACAACAGAACAACAAGGAGTGGTATGAAATCATAAAACCAGAAAGGTCTTACACCCAAAAGCAAATCCCTGATGGTCCCACCCCCTACTGCAGTTGCAAAACCAATAGTATATAGACCAAACAGATCAAATTGTTTCAGTGCCGCTAATCTTATACCACTTATTGCGAAAGCTATCGTCCCAATAATCTCTATCCAATACATACTTATAATTACAGGGTGACGAGGTTCCTCGTCACTTCTCAATTATATCCATCTCATTAGCGTTATGGTTAAGGTTATCGTTGAACCCAGTTATCGTTAAGGTTGTACGCTTAGAATCTCATCCTCATCCAACGGCCGATACGCTCCATCTTTCGCCTCAAACAACACTGTTCCGCTCTCAAGACACTTCAAGCTATGCCACTGCCCTTTCTCTATATTCAGAACAACCCCACCAGGCACCATATCTATGGTATCCGTGAGGTTGCCGTTTTCGTCGTAGAAATATTCTTCAAAATGTCCACGAATGCAAATGCAAGTTTCACTTGTGCCCTTATGTCTGTGTATCGGCATCACCGTCCCAGGCTCCAAAGCATTCAGCATTCGCTGTGACTGGTCTTTAGCGGAATTGCGCATATCAAGATTACAGCGTAACCTTGGACTTTCCTTGGCCTTAGCGCTCAAGTCATCAAGTATCTTCTTATCGATTATCATCCCCAAATCTCAAACCGTTAAACCATTTCAATATTCCATTCAAACCTATAGATAGTTTTTCATCCTTAAAGAAAAACGTCCAATCGTTACCGTAGAGATCCATGCCAAGATGCAAGTCACCCCTATCACGCACCATAAGGTCCAACTTTGCCCCGTGAGTCCGAGAGCTATCAAGGCATTAACAACCGTCATGTGGTAGATATATATACCGTATGAAATATCCGTTCTAATATTTAACTGAGGTACCGCATAGGCAAAACCTACTATACCTGCGAAAAGCATTGTCGTGTCGAACAAAGCATACGATGATATCAGGACATCCCATTGCAACACATATCTTTTCAAGACCAATAATGCAATAAAAATCCACCAGTATCTCTTGAGGAAAGGTAAAACTTTATCTTTCTTCTCCGATGCAAACGCAGCCAACATAAACATCCACAAATATGGTATCAGCGAAACACCATAGAGTTTAGAGACTATATCTGGTAGGAACGACCGAATATATGGTGAACCCCAACCAATTAAAATGGATACCAGGACAACTACCCTCCATGTCAGCAACCGTCCTTTACGTAGCCAAATATGTAGAAAATATGCGCAGAAATAAAACTGTATCAGTACCGTTATCGTCCAAAGTGCCCCATTGGGACAGCCACATCCATAGCCACGAAGACAATCTGGAGTCCAGAATTGAAATATTGTAGCCTGCCCAAACGTAAACAGTCCCAATTGCGGATAATTGATTGGCTCATGATAAAGAAGCAACAACACTACTATCTCCACCACGACTGCCAGCCATAGTTCAGGATAAATTCTCCAAAAACGTTTCTTCGCATACTCGCCAAAGGACTTTGACTGGCCTATCGACTGCCATATCAAGAATCCGCTTAAAGTAAAGAACACAGGAACCCCGATAAAGAACTCTATTAAATCACCTATAATCGGAATTCTTTCTATTTGCAGATGCCAAAGAATATGTCCCCAGAGCACCTGTAATGCAGCCAGAAGCCTGAATGTATTAAGGCAGTTTTCCTTAAAGAGTATTTCCCCTCCGCTTGCAGAGATAGACATAAAGATTTGTTGTCAGGTTCAATAATGGCTACATTTTTCGTAATGATAGTGAAGCCTTAGCTTTAATCTTCCACAACCTATGCCACACAATCCATACAGGTGCCCAAATAACATCAGCAGGATAATGAGTTAGCAGATGCAAGTTATGTGTTAAAATCGCCTTTACTGCTCCTAACTTCCCACCAGAATGACTCAGTCTCTTGTCATGATGTCCAAAATTTCCTCCAGCCATCACTTGCTTCAGTATATACTTTCCTTCTTTCTCATCTGGCTCCCACAGCATCCATTCACGAGGCATTCCTAAAGCCTCGTGGATCACCCACATCAATCCTTTTGCGAACTTCACCATTCCAAATTCACGTACAGCCTCAATATATTCTTGAACCGGTAATTCAAAAGTGTGAACTGTTCGCAACACCATGTAATAATCAATAATCTGCCTCAGTCCTACACCTTCATACAAAAAATGTCGATAGATATGTAGCAGTATATAGAACACATTGAACTCCACAGTCGGAGTTACAAATCCATTCGTGTCATTCGTCCGATTCGTGTTCGAGTTAAGGTCAAGGTTATGGTTATCGTTAAGGTTGCAAAACATCGCCTCTCGATGTTTAGCGAACCATTTCTGCAACTTTCTGTTCTTCCAGAGATTCAATAGTACCTCTACGTGGTAGTGCATCTCCACTTCAGTATCACTCCATATTTGCAGATGCAGATGTTTATAATCCCAGTCAATATCTTTTTGACCTAACGATTTTGCATACGCTATGGCTTTTTCACGTCCGTCACTTACATATACATCAATGTCCCCCGGCTGTCTAAGTTTTCCAAGCGATCCCTTTTTGTCAAGGTTAAGGTTACCGTTAAGGTTATCGTTAAGGTTATCGTCAAGGTTATATAACCTCGCTATTCCTTGTCCTTTAAGAATCGTTCCTCGCAATCCAACTTCTCTAATTCTCCCAAGCAACTCTACACAGCGTTCATCCATCACCCGATTTCGCTGTTCTATCATCTGCCCTACACCTATCCATTGTAGCAATAAAGCCTGTGGAGGTCTTTGTTCCACAGGCAATCTATCTATGCCATAAAGTAGTATTCCTGTTACAGCTTGTCGTTCAGATTCAGCATAAATCTGCGTCCACTCTGCGGCAGTCGGAACTAAACATAGCCTTTCCCGATTACCTAATACAACCTGTAGCAGTTCAAAGAATAGCATCCGCATCTTTAAATTAAGCTATCGCCTCCTTAATACAATCAACGATATAGCTGACGTCTTCATCTGTAACATACGGTCCAGCAGGCAGGCACATACCGATTTTGAAGATGTCCTCTTCTATGCCATTAGTATATACAGGGGCATCCTTATATACCGGCTGCTTATGCATAGGCTTCCATACAGGACGGCACTCTACCTTTTTGTTCAGCATAAACACACGCATGGCTTCTACGTTGTCGTTTGGCTGGCAGTCGGTCGTTGGGCTATCCACCTGATGAATCACACCAGCAGCACCCCCTACGGCTGTCTTGATGACTTCTTTGTAGGCGTTCTCCTGCCCTTTCACCTTCACTGAAGAATCAATGGTCATGGTACACAGCCAGTAGTTCGAGTCATAACGAGGATCTGCAGGCTGACGATTTATCCTTATGCCAGGAATATCCTTCATTAGTACCTCATACAACTTCTGTACATGCCTGTGGTGTGCGATATGCGCATCCAACACAGTCATTTGACCACGACCGATACCTGCGCATACATTGCTCATGCGATAGTTAAAACCAATGGCAGTGTGCTGGTAATAGGGATAGGCATCACGAGCCTGTGTAGCCAACCACATAATCTGATTAGCATCCTCAGCATTGCGGCAAATCAAAGCCCCACCACCGCTGGTGGTAATCATCTTATTGCCATTAAAGGACAACACACCATACTTACCGAATGTGCCCAGCACCTGTCCGTTGAAACGAGACCCCATACCCTCTGCGGCATCTTCTACCACCGGTATTCCATACTTATCTGCGATAGCCATTATCCTGTCTATCTGATATGGCATGCCGTAGAGCGCCACAGGCACGATGGCCTTGGGGTACTTGCCTGTTTTCTCTTTACGGTCTTTGATTGCCTGCTCCAGCAACTCAGGATCCATGTTCCACGTATCTTTTTCAGAGCCAATGAACACAGGCTTTGCCCCACAATACGTGATCGGATGACTCGATGCACAGAACGTAAAACTCTGCACACACACCTCATCACCAGGACCTACACCACAGGCCAACAGTGCCAAGTGCACAGCCGCAGTACCAGCGGAAAGACATACCACCTTAGTATCTTTCAAATCCTCGTTCAAATGCCATGATGCTGGATTAGCTTCAGGCCAACGAGAATCCCCATATACAGCACTTTCCGTATTACCGGTAACGAATTTACGTAATTCTTCTTCAAAAGCATTCACATTCGGTCCCATTGGCACCACCCAATTAGTGTCAAATGCTTCTTTTACATACTTCTGTTCCGCTCCGTCCTCGCTCATGTGAGCCAGACATAGGTAAATAGTTTTTCTTTCCATATTATTTAAAGTGCTTCATTATCACATTATACGTATTCTCCACCAAATAGTTCTTCTTTAGGAACTCATACCCACGCTCCCCCATAGCTTTCATATCCGACGTCAACATTTTATCTACTAAAGCTGTAAAACCCTCAGACTTCACACTCTCACACCAATAGCCATAGCCGTTCTCTTCAGCTATCTTACCGATATCCGTGTTCACGTCTGTTGCGCATACCACTGGCATTTTATATTCCAAATAACTCAGCAATCGTGATGGATAGTTCGGTATAGTAAATCTATGGTCAAGGAAAATCATTCCCACATCGCAAGAGCGTACCAACAAATCATAATCTGCTTTAGGCAGTCCCTTCATTAATTTAACGTTAAGGTTAAGGTTTGCGTTATACCACGCTTCCAAGCGTGGATACTCCGTTCCAGAACCAACAACCACAAAGTAACAGTCCTTTCTGTTCTTATTTGCATCAAGACATTTCACTAGATAGTCAATTCCTTGTGGTTTTCCAAGATTTCCCCCATAGATAAAAATCGGCTTATCTAATGGCAGATCATACTTTTTCCGAATGTGGCTTCGCTCGTTATTCTCTCTCAACACCTTATCGTCTTCGCTTTCGTTTTCGCAGTTCTCCCCTTTAGAGGGACAGGGGGCTTCGATACTATTAGGCGCCACTTCTACCCTCTTAGCATCAATCTCCGGGTTATGCTTTAATACATACTCCACATTTGCAGGACTCATGCATCCAATATAATCCGACACCGCATAAAGTTTCTTCTCCTTATTCCTGAAGAACTTATACAACTGTCCTTTTATGCCTGTCTTTGACATCATCCCTAAGTCCACAGCATTCTGAGGGAAGATATCCTTCAGTTGCAGATACGATACCGCACTCTGATTCTTTTTCTTCAGGTACTTCACCACATTAGTAAACGTGATTGGAGGCGTACTGTAAGTAATCAGGTCAAACTTCACGCCACCCAGATACCTCTTGATAGCCGCCTTAAACTGACGCTCTATCAGCAGTGTGCCTATTCCCTTCTCCACGATATTCGTCTTCTGAACGTTGAGTGTCTTCACATTCAGAATCTTCACCCCGTGGCTATCCACTAATGAAGTCTCTTGTCCCAGCCTCCTTTCAGCCGCTGTGACAATATATACCTGATGCCCTTCATCCCGGAACTTCCGCATCAAGTCCTGATAGATGCCTCGCTCCTCTATATCAGAAATACGTACAAGTGTAAGGAATATTACATTCATCCTTTTCGCTATTACTCAATGCCTTTGCTTTTCAGAATCCTGATAATGTCATCAAACGACTTCATTTCGCCAATCTCTTCCGGCTCTAAGGTTACATCAAACTCGCTTTCCAGTTCAACAACCAGATTCAACTGGCCCATCGAGTCCCATTTCTCACAGGTCATCTGAGAACAGGTCTTATCAACGCTATCTAACTCAAACAAATCCTTCAGGATTTCCAATACTTTTTCTTCCATATTTGTTACTATTTTATTGATTATTCTCTAATTCTTATTCTTGATGATTTTATTAGTGCCATTCGTTCGATTCGTGGTCGCTACTTGACAGCTATGTGGTAATAGTCTTTAGTGGTCAAGTCTGCATCCTTTAAATCCAACATATATGATTTCTTGCCATCAGCATCTTCTGCCTCACAAGCGAATCCGCACTTCTCATAGAAGTCTTTCACCTGTGCATTCTTGGCCGTTGGTATATACTCTGCTTTAATACTCTCTACACCATTATCCTTGAACATTGAAAGTATCTTCTTGGCAAATGCAATCTCGATACCCTTACCCAAGATACGGCAACTTAACAGGAACGTATCAATTCCCCAACCCTTGTTATCATTAAGGTTATCGTTAGGGTTAATCATTATGCAACCCGTAATACCATTGTCACCAAACTTATCAGCCACACTAATGCACCAGATTTTCCAACCCTGTTCCACGAACTGCCGCACATCAGCATCCGTATAACGCTTGGTAGTCAGATTAAACTGGTTGGTCTTTTGCGTCATCTGGGCAATACGAGGAATGTTGAACTCATTGGCCGCCTCAATGGTTATCTGTATATCCAGACTCTCCAAGAAGGAATCAAAGTCCACAAAACTCCGCTGTGCCTGAGCACGTTGGGCATTGGCCTTATACTGCTCTGTCTTCTTCTTGTCTTCACTAGTCACAGAATATACCCTAAAGTATTTCTCTACCAGATCCTTGAAGAACACGGGCAACTCGTAAGGTTGTGCAGGAAACTCAGGCACCTCTACCATCGGAAGCATCTGCTTGATCAGCTCCCGCTCTGTTGGATTGTCATCCACAAACACAAAGCTATCTAAACCGATATTCAGTTCTTCAGCCAGTTCCTTGATGTTGGTGGCCTTATCCGTCCAGTTGATACGCCAAGTGGCAAAGTTGTCCTTCTTCAGCACCATGAAGGGGTTCTTTTCCCAAGCCTCCAGCACATCTGCCTCGTTGTTCTTTGAGCATACAGTCAGTATAACACCTGTCTTGCTCAGTTCCAACAAAGCCTCTTGCCAGTAGTGGAAAGCCTTGCCAGGATAGTCGCCACCGAGTTTAACACCTTCAATGCCATCCTCTCCAAGCACTCCACCCCATAGGGTGTTGTCCAAGTCAAGTACCAGACATTTCTTGCGCTTCAGGGCTATCTCATCCAACTTCCGTGACCACCATGCCATAAAGGGGTTTGTCACTTTCGGGTTCATCCCCATCTGAGAGATAAACCAGAACTTCCAGTCAAACACTTCTTCCGCAGGAAAATTCCGTGTAAACTCCCGAATATCCAGCATCTTCACATTGTTATGAACGGCTTCTGCCTCAACCAAAGCAGCATTATACTCTGCCACTGTAGCCATCAGTTCTGTTCCCGATGTGAAAGGCACACTGTATGCACCTTCATCCATCGTCAGCACAATGAACGGTTTTGCTGCATCCACCTGGGCCAGAACAAACGAAAGTTTCTGTGCATAGCCTCTTATCTCTGAGCACAGCACCTCCTGATCGTACTTCACCGGCAGTTGGTAGAACCACACATACCCATCTACGTCTGTCGGAACAAACGAAATGTCATCATACCCACTGAACGTGTAGTCCTTCGGAAAGAACCGCTCTACAGTATTGTTTCTAAATACTAACATCAGTCTATTATTTTTGCTGGGACTTCAACCAATTCTATCAGCCCTATATTCTTGTTATACAGGAAGCATACCCTGCTGCCGCAAAAAGCTACTGCTGGTTCAGGCTTGCTAGTCAGCACATACTTCTCCTTACGCAGTTGCTTCACCGCCTCTTCGATATCCTCCACCACATAGCAGCAGTGATAAGGTGTCACGCCGTTCTTCTCCAAAGTCTTGCACACAGGCGATGTCTCATCCACTGGAGCCAGTAGTTCTACTATGGGTGCTCCATCCTTGGTCAGCCAGCAGATGTTAACGTTCTGAA
>Ga0310691_10004098_pt1 | contig 16696 bp, 13 predicted proteins | sample 176DNAGHGlowgp2_FD_203887 | JGI IMG/M metagenome (GOLD analysis project Ga0310691, IMG submission 203887) | Sheep rumen microbial communities from Palmerston North, Manawatu-Wanganui, New Zealand - 1766 DNA GHGlow gp2 (v2) (version 2) | ecosystem: Host-associated > Mammals > Digestive system >...
CTCCCTTTGAACCCAGGAATTTATTATCTTTTACTATGATGCGGCCGCGCTGCATCACGGTTTCTATCATTCCTTTTACTTCCAGACCCTCATAGCACGTATAATCAGAATTTCCGTGCATATCGGCGTGGGTCAGAGTGTGTTTCTTTTCAGGGTCTATAATCACAATATCCGCATCTGCGGAAGGGCTGATGAGTCCTTTTTTGGGATAGAGTCCGAAAAGCCTGGCCGGGTTGGCGCTTGCGTATTTAACAACCTGAGGCAGTGTGAGACGTCCTTTGCCGAATCCTTCGCTGAAAAGGAGGATCAGTCTTTCCTCTACTCCCGGAGCTCCGTTAGGACACATACGGAAGTCATCTGCACCCCGCTGTTTCTGCTTTGCGAAGGTAAAAGGACAGTGATCGGTAGCCACAGTGTCCAGAATATCCTGTGAAAGAGCATCCCACAGGGCACTTCTGTCCTCTTCCTTTCGAAGCGGAGGAGACATAATAGCTTTTAATCCTTCCTTCGGGTCATCATACAGACTCTCGTCTAAGATGAGATACTGAGGGCAGGTCTCCACTCCGAAGTGCTTTCTTCCGCGATTTTTGGCGGCTATAACTTCCTTTAAGCCGGCTTTGCCGGATAAATGAACTACATATACCGGTGCTTCATCAGCACATTCTGCCAGATACAGAAGGCGGTTCACAGCCTCTGCTTCTGCTTCTGCAGGTCTGCTCTTCGGGTGATATGCGGGAGAAAGCTTACCTTCATTTCCGAATTTCTCCCTGAGATAATTTACCATACCGTCATTTTCGCAATGAACGGTTATCAACACATCATCCTTTTTCGCTTCATTAAGGACTGCGAGAACGTCCTTGTCGTGAAGCATACTGTCGTATGTCATATAAAGCTTGAAGCTGGTGATACCCTCTTTTACTGAGATCTCCTTTATCTCTGCAAGAGTGCGTTCATCAGCTTTGTCCTGAAGAACCCCGTGAAAACCGTAATCTATAACGGCGTTACCATCAGCCAGCTTGTGGTATTCCTGTACCTGATGCCAGGGGTAACATCCCTTTGGACCAAAGGCCATGTGGTCTACTATAGATGTGGTGCCGCCGCAGGCAGCAGCAACGGTTCCGTTGTAAAAGTCATCAATGGCACGATCAAATCCCACATCCAGATCCATGTGGGTATGTACATCAATAGCTCCGGGAAGAATATACTTATCCCTGGCGTCGATAACTTCTGCATCGGTGGCGTTTATACCGCTTTCAACGGCCTTTATCAGACCGTCTTCAATAAGTACATCAGCTTCGAAACACTCTGTATCACTGACTACAGTTCCGTTTTTTATGATCTTTTTCATCCGTTTAACCCCCTGTGATAAAAAAGCCTTCCCCCTTGATAAGGGGGAAGGTGTTACTTTTAGATCACAGCAATAGCTTCGATCTCAACTTTTGCACCCTTGGGTATAGCAGCTACCTGGAAAGCGGCCCTTGCGGGGAAGGGCTCTTTGAAGAATGTAGCATATACTTCATTCATGGCAGCAAAGTCGCCGATATCGGATAAAAGAACAGTGGTCTTTACCACATTTTCCATTCCGCCGCCGGCCTTTTCAAGAATATTCTTGATGTTTGTAAGGCTCTGCTTTGTCTGTTCTGCGATAGAGTCACCGGCGAATTCTCCGGTTGCAGGATCTACAGGAAGCTGTCCGGAAACATAAATTGTGTTTCCTGCCTTTACTGCCTGGGAATAAGGTCCGATGGCAGCAGGTGCGTTATCTGTGTGAATTGCCTGATTCATTTTGTCCTCCTTTATCAGTCCGATGTAACTAATGTTCCGGTGTGTCCGGATATACCTTCTCTTGCCTTTTCCAGAAGGGTGATAAGAGCTTTTCTGCCCTTACCTGACTCTGCGAACTTCACAGCAGCCTCAACCTTCGGAAGCATTGAGCCGGGAGCAAATTCTCCTGCTTCAATATACTTCCTGGCTTTGTCAGGTGTCAAATTTGAAAGCCATTCTTCATCGGGTTTGCCAAAGTGTATAGCCACTTTTTCAACCGCAGTGAGGATTATAAGGAGATCGGCATTAAGGGATTCAGCGAGACATTCTGCTGCGAAATCCTTGTCTATAACTGCCTGGGCACCCTTTAAGTGGTGTTCTGTCGTATGATAGACCGGTATACCGCCGCCTCCGCATGCGATAACAATGTGATCTGACTCCATGAGAGAGCGTATGGTGTCCAGCTCAACTATTGACTTTGGCTTGGGAGATGCCACAACCTGACGGTACCCCCGTCCTGAATCCTCTACTACCTTACATCCCTGAGATGCTGCAAGAGCATCTGCTTCCTCCTTTGTCATAAAGGAACCGATGGGCTTTGTAGGATTTTCAAATGCGGGATCTTTGAGATCCACCTCCACCTGTGTAAGTACGGTGGCGCAGTCTTTTTTAATACCGCGGTCAAGGAGTTCTTCCTTGAGAGAATTCTGAAGATCGTATCCGATATAACCCTGGCTTAATGCGACGCAAACTGAAAGAGGTACATGGTCATATTTGTCGGGATCAGATCTTTTGAGCGCGGTCATGGCATTTTGTATCATTCCGACCTGAGGACCGTTTCCGTGCACGATCACTACCTCGTGATGGTCCTCGATAAGGTCAGCTATGGCAGCAGCGGTCTTTTTAACAGCTGCCATCTGCTCGGGCAGGTTTTTGCCAAGGGCATTACCACCCAGGGCTATAACTATCTTTTTACCCATAATAATATCCTTTCCTTATAGGTTTCTCCCTCTGGGCAAAACGTGCCAGTGGCACGTTTTGAATGGCGTTTAGCTGCGCTATGCGCAGCTGCCATCGGTGAAGCTGTCAGCGCAGCTGACTGATGAGGGTCTTATTAGCTGAACATTCTGGGATTCTTTCTGTCTGCAAGAGCCTTTAATGTAGCCTGAGGATCCTTAACCTTTGCAAGGAAGATCATAGCTGCGATGATGTAAGGCTTGAAGCTGGCTTCTTTGTAAAGAGGTACACGATAACGATCGAATACGGATGCTTCAACTTCGCCGTCCTTGCAGGATACATCATTGATATCAGCAGGCAGGCAGTGAAGGTAAAGAGCCTTTCCGTTTCTGGTGGTCTTCATGAGCTCTTCTGTGCAACACCAATCCTTGTGATTAGCATTCTGTGCAAGGAGCTCCTTCTCGAGAGCTTTGATGCCGTCCTGATCTCCCTTTGCATAGAGGTCGGTTCTCTTTTCCATTGCTGCGAAAGGAGCCCAGCTCTTAGGATAAACGATATCTGCATCCTTGAATGCCTCTGCCATTGAGTTGGTCTTTGTGAAGCTTCCGCCTGTAGCGGCTGCATTCTTGCGGGCAACATCCTCTACATCCTTCATAACGTCATATCCATCGGGATGAGCAAGGGTTACGTCCATGCCGAAACGGGTCATGAGTCCGATAACACCCTGAGGAACAGAGAGGGGCTTTCCATAGCTGGGAGAGTAAGCCCATGTCATAGCCACTTTCTTGCCCTTAAGGTTCTCTACTCCGCCAAACTCGTGGATGATGTGGAGCATATCTGCCATACACTGGGTAGGGTGGTCAATATCACACTGAAGGTTTACAAGAGTGGGCTTCTGCTCGAGAACGCCGTCCTTATAGCCTTCTGTAACAGCATTTACAACATCATGCATGTACTTATTTCCCTTGCCGATGTACATATCATCACGGATACCGATTACGTCAGCCATGAAAGAGATCATGTTTGCTGTCTCGCGGACGGTTTCACCATGAGCGATCTGGCTCTTTCCTTCGTCGAGATCCTGAACCTCAAGACCTAAGAGATTGCAGGCCGATGCGAAAGAGAATCTGGTTCTGGTGGAATTATCCCTGAAGAGGGAGATACCGAGACCTGAATCAAAGATCTTGGTGGAGATGTTATTCTCTCTTAAATGTCTTAAAGCATCTGCAACTGTGAATACAGCTGCGATCTCATCATCTGTCTTCTCCCATGTAAGGAAGAAATTTCCTTCGTACATATCTTTGAAATTCAGTTTGTCCAGCTTGTCGGTAAATTCTTTTAAGTTGCTCATTTTATTCTCCTTTTCCTGTAAATAATAAACGAATTGCTCCGTTGCCGGCGTCCAAAGTCAAATGCCTTATTGAACAAATTCAATCGGCATTTTGACTTTTGCCGCTGTATTATTAAATAATACACGAATTGCTCCGTTTCTTCGAAACTCTCGCAATTCTAACAATACTCGCATTTCGCTAATTTACTGCGTAAATTGCTACATGCGACGGGGCACTGATGCGCTCAGCGCATCAAAGCGTGACCGAAAAATGTCCACTGGACATTTTTCCATATTGTTTGGCGTCCAAAGTCAAATGCCTTATTGAACAAGTTCAACCGGCATTTTGACTTTTGCCGCTGTATTATTTTATGTCATTATTGGTTTTTCCGGCTCTGAACTGGGTTACATCGCCGGTCTTCTTGCTCTCATCATAGAGATTAACTGCTGCTGTATATACAGCTGCACATCTTACAAGGTCATCCTTGTAGGTGATCTCATTGGGTGCGTGAGCCTGGCTCTCAGCTCCGGGTCCGAAGCCTACGCAAGGGATGCCATAACGTCCCTGGATGGATACGCAGTTTGTGGAGAAGGTCCACTTGTCGATAAGAGGACGGTTTCTCAGCTCCTTTGTGGAATCGGGTCCCATTCTGTGGTCGCCGTAGAGTGCCTTGTGGGCATCTACCAGAGCCTGAACATGAGCAGCATTCTCCTTGTTGATCCATGTCGGGAAGTAGCACTCTGTCTCATATACTTCGCCGGTCCATGAAGGACGGTCATACATGTACATGGATACCTTAACGTCATCGCCGTACTTCTTTACACTGGGAAGTGCACGGATCTCGTCAAGGCAGGACTCCCATGTCTCACCTGCTGTCATACGACGGTCAATGGAGATGGCACAGCTGTCAGCAACTGCACAACGGCTGGGTGATGTATAGAAGATCTGGGAAACGGTACATGTTCCGCGGCCTAAGAATCTGGCATCTTCATAGTGATCAGGGTTATACTTGGGATCCAGCATCTTTACAAGACCCTTTATATCGGTGCTCTCGTCGCAGCCGTTATTATTAAGGGATCTTACGTCGGCGATGATATCAGCCATCTTGTAGATAGCGTTGTCACCTCTTTCGGGTGCAGAACCATGGCAGGAGATTCCCTTTACGTCTACACGGATCTCCATACGTCCTCTGTGACCTCTGTAGATACCGCCGTCTGTGGGCTCAGTGGAGATAACGAATTCGGGCTTGATATTTTCCTTGTTGTAGATGTACTGCCAGCACATTCCGTCACAGTCCTCTTCCTGTACGGAGCCTACGACCATGATCTTGTATCCCTTGGGAATAAGGTCGAGATCCTTCATGATCTTTGCGCTGTATACGGCGCTGCAGACACCGCCTTCCTGATCGGAACCGCCGCGGCCATAGATGATCTCATCAGTCTCATAGCCTTCGTAAGGATCCTTTTCCCAGTTATCGATATTTCCGATACCAACAGTATCGATATGTCCGTCAATAGCGATTATCTTGTCGCCGTCACCCATCCATCCGATAACATTTCCGAGTCCGTCGATCTCTGCCTTGTCAAAACCGAGCTTTTCCATCTCAGCCTTGATACATTCAGCGACCTCCTTCTCCTCGCAGCTCTCGCTGGGATGAGAGATCATGGCCCTCAAAAAAGCTGTCATGTCTTTCCTATAGCCTTCTGCAGCACTCTTAATCTTCTCAAAATCCAATGACATTTCTTGCTCCTTTCCTTTCTTGAAAATAATTATTCGTTTTCTCCGTTCCAAACTATCTTTTTATATTTATCAGGGTCCGTATCTCCCTCTGTGGAGAACATAAGAACCTTGGAATCCTTATTTAACTCAAGAGCGTTTCTCAAGTCAGCGTACTCATCGGTTTCCATTAAAGTGCTCAAGACACCCATTCCTACAGCTCCTGACTCTCCGCTTATTACCCTGGGATCACCCTTTACGGGAGCTGAGAGCATCCTCATTCCCTTTGCGGATACCCAGTCGGGGCATGAGAGGAAGGCTGTTGCGTGATTCCTTAATATATCCCATCCGATGGTATTGGGTTCACCGCATGCAAGCCCTGCCATGATGGTTAAGAGATCTCCGTCCACGATACGGGGCTCGCCGTCTCCGGCAACTGCTCCCTTGTAAAGGCAGGCAGCAACCTCTGCCTCCATTATGATAAACTTGGGAGGATTATCGGGATAAAGATTGGTGAAATAGCCGACCACAGCTCCGGCAAGGCTTCCTACACCGGCCTGTACAAATACATGGGTGGGTCGTTCGATGCCGAGATCCTTTAATCCTTCTGCAGCTTCTCCTGCCATGCTTCCGTATCCCTGCATGATCCATGAAGGAATCTCTTCGTATCCGTCCCATGCGGTATCCTGTACAACCACGCCATGCTCGGTTTCAGCAGCTTCCTTTGCTGCGAGACGTACGCAGTCATCATAATTGAGCTCTTCTATGGTGACTTTTGCGCCTTCTTTAGCAATATTATCGAATCTGGTCTTTGTGCTGCCCTTGGGCATATGAACAACAGCCTTCTGCTTCAGCTTATTTGCTGCCCATGCAACACCTCTTCCGTGGTTACCGTCTGTGGCGGTAAAGAAAGTAGCCTGTCCGAACTCCTTCTTAAGCTCATCCCCGGTGAGATAATCATAAGTCATTTCAGATACATCTCTGTTTGTTTCCTTTGCGATATACTTAGCCATTGCAAAGGATCCCCCCAGAACCTTGAAAGCATTTAATCCGAATCTGTAGCTCTCGTCCTTGACGCAGACTGAACCCAGTCCGAGATAATCTGCCATGCCCTCGAGATGTGCAAGAGGTGTTACAGAATACTGCGGAAAGCCTTTGTGAAACGCGCGGGCTTTTTCCACGTTGTCAAGAGACATGACGGAAAGCCACTTATCGTCGCTCTTCGGCATTTTATTCAAGACCCATTTGATCTTTTCCATTTCCGACTCCTTTCACCTAAATAAAATTTTGATACCTAACTTTTTGTTTGGTTAAATAATAATACCTTAAACATTCATTGTCAATAGGATTTACCGGTAAGGAATGTATAATTTTTCATTACCGCTTTTATTATTCCTGCTGCGTCAGCAGAGATCTTCTCTATTCCGGCGAGATCAAGCTTTTCTTCTTTTCCGTCAAGCCTCAGGAGGAAGCTGTTGTCATCTAACACTGCAAAGCCGCTATTCTGGCTGTTCTTAAAGTCTTCTTCGCTCCAGAAGAGAGTGAATTTATCTTTGTAAGGAGCTCCGTCATAAGGACAGAAGATAGCGCAGTTACCGCACTCATTACACATTCCGTCTACATGGAGTACTTCTGCGCCCCTCTTGCCTTCCACGTGTATCATCACATTGGCCCTGTTAGGACATACGTCTGTGCAGACAGCACATACTGTAGGACAACCAAGACATCTCTTATCAGGCTCTGCAGAAGTGTCCGCGCAGATGATACCTTTCTTATTTATATAAGGCTTCTCGTCAGCAGCGATATTTTCAGCTGCATACTTGTCGAAGCTGATACCGGCTATTGCTGCAGCGGCTTTTGCTGCGTCTGAGATTGCTTCTACTACTGTAGCGGGACCGCGCCTTCCGTCACCTACCGCATAGACGCCGGAAACATCTGAGAGCATATCGCCATTTGTTACAGGACGTCCCTTTGAGTCTGTCTTTACCCCTGCGTCTTCAAACAGACCGGTATCTATAGCTTCACCTACAGCTGCGATAACAGTGTCTGCGGGGATATCCTGTGTGCGTCCGGTATCAACAGGGGAACGGCGACCTGATTCATCGGCTTCACCAAGTTCCATTACCGAGCAGGTGAGGACTCCGTCCTTCACTCCAATCGGGGCAAGGAGTTCCATGAACTCTACTCCGTCCTTAACTGCATCATTTAATTCTTCCTCGTCAGCGGGCATATAGCGCTTTGTCCTTCTGTATACCAGGCGGACATTTTCCACACCCTTTGCGCGCTTTGCGGCTCTTGCCGTATCCATGGCAGTGTTTCCGCCGCCGAGAACTACAACATTCTTTCCGAGGTCGAGAGAAGCAGCATCGGCCTTCATCTTTGTGAGGAAATCTACGGCATCCATTGCATCACCGTATTTCAGCCTGGCATCACCGTGCTTCCACGCACCGATAGCGAGTATCACATCGGTAAAGCCCTGATCCTTTAATTCCTTAACGGACTTTACCTCAGTTCCTGTTTTTACCTCTGCGCCGTAAGAAAGGCAGAGGGAAACATCCTTATCAATAGCATCATTACCGATCCTGAAGCCGGGGATGGTATGGCGTACGATTCCACCGAGGCTTTCCTTCCTCTCAAATACGGTAACCGGAATGCCTGCCCTTGTAAGGAAGTATGCTGCAGAAAGTCCTGCGGGACCTCCTCCGACAATAGCAACCTTCTTGTCTGCGTGCTTATCGCCGGCTTTCAGGGAAGGAAGCACCTTGTCATATGCGGCCTTTGCGGCTGCCAGCTTGGTTTCCCTGATGTGAAGGGTTTCTTCATAGTAATTTCTCATGCACTTATCACCGCAGTGATGAGGACAAATGGTTCCGGTGATGAAAGGAAGAGCATTCTTCTCAAGGATGATACGGAATGCTTTTTCGGGGTCATTGTCCTCCATGGCCTTGAGATAAGCGGGGATATCCTGAGCTATAGGACAGCCCTCGCGGCAAGGTGAGGTAAAGCACTCGAACAGGGGAAGATCCTTTCCTATATGTCTGTTTGGAAGAGGCTTGATATTCTTCCTGTAAAGCGGGTTTTCTCTGACGCCGTCATCCATTGCGTGGAGCCGGTTAAGATCGATACCGCTGAATTTTCCGGGATTGATACCCTTAAGGGCATCCCCGATCTGTACGAGCCTCTCGTATCCGCCGGGTTTTAAGATGTTGGTAGCCATGGTTATGGGCCATATACCTGTCTCGAAGAGATCCTTGATATTCTGGATCACAGCTCCTCCTGAATAGGATATACGGAGCTTTCCATCGAACTCATCGGAAACCAGGCGTGCGAGATGTATGGTGAGAGGGAAGAGGGAACGCCCGGCCATGTACATCTCTTCGCTGGGAAGTTCACCTGCTTTTACATCCACAGGGAATGTATTGGTAAGCTTTATGCCGAACTCCAGATCCTTTTCTCCGGAGAGCTTTATAAGTCTCTTAAACATGGGAACTGCGTCGGCCCACTGGAGATCTTCCTTGAAGTGATGATCATCAAAGGCGATGTAGTCGAATCCCAGGCTGTCAAGCCTCTCTCTTGCATACTCATATCCGAGAAGTGTGGGATTGCACTTAATGTAAGTATGCAGATGCTTTTCATTGATAAGGTAGGTTGCGATCCTTTCGATCTCATCAGGAGGGCATCCGTGAAGAGTGGACTCGGTTATGGAATTTGAAATATTGGATGTGATGCTCTTTACATATGCCTCATCTACATTCTTGAACCTGTTGAGGTTTGAAAGCGCCCAATCGATAGCTTCCTTAAAAGCTTCCGTATCCTTCGCGTCCTTCATGTTGTCGATGTAGGTATTGACCTTTTCGGACTTGATGCCTTCAAGATCGTATCCTACGGACATATTGAATACAAATGCATCGGGATCACCGAAACCGTACTCTTTTGCAAGGAGCTTGCAGGCTACCCATGCATGTACGTATTCAGTGAAAGCCTCGGGAACGGTGAGCTCTGTAGACCACTCACAGTTATAGCATTCATCTCCTGCGGTTATGCAGGGCTTATTTACACATTTTGAAAGCTCTTCGCCGTCCATTATCTGTACGGTTTTTAATTCAAAGAATCTGGATCCGGCCACATAGGATGCTATGATATTCTGAGCCAGCTGGGTATTGGGTCCGGCAGCGGGTCCGAAAGGCGATTCCAAAGACTCGTTAAAAATAGGCATGCTGTCTTTTCCGGTGTGCTTTACAAAGTGTCTCACACCGAAAATACTGCCACACTTTTCATGTTCATCAAGTATCCACTCCATCAGATGCTTAAATGACATGGGTCTCATTATGTCACTCATTTTTACTTCCTCCTACTCAGTACTTTTATTATTGCTGATATCCTGAGGGCTCTGGGCTTAAGGATCTCCGGAGATCCTTCGCTGCGCTCAGGATGACGTCATCTTTAATACTTTCTGTGATTAAGATCGCCCCAGAGTCCTTTACTCTGTTCCATTACCCAGGCATTGATCTTTTCTTCGTCTATTCCTACAAATTCACGGTCCTTATAGAGAACCTTTCCGTTTATGATGGTGGTGGTGCAGTTCCGGCCCATCATACCGAATATCATGTGCCCGTCGATATTCTCGTTTGAGAAAGGAGTGAATGGCTTGTAGTCCATTACGATCACGTCTGCTGCGGCACCTTCCTTTATGATACCGAGAGGACGGCCGAAGTATTTCTCTGCGATCTTTCTGTTGTTGTCGAAGAGCATCTGTACACCTTCGCCCCAGGCTACATTTGGAAGAGCTGCGTTATGCCGCTGGATTATCAGGAATACCTTCAGGCTTTCCAGCATGTCATGGGTGTATGCATCAGTTCCCATTCCCACGGTGATGCCCTTCTTGATCATCTGCAATACGGGAGCACATCCTACAGCGTTGCCCATATTGGATTCGGGGTTATTAACTGCCATGGTGCCGGTTTCTTTGATGATATCCATCTCGGCGGGACTAACGTGTATGCAGTGTCCCAGCATGGTCTTTTCTCCCAGGATACCGTTATAGAGAAGACGGTTTATGGGACGGCAGCCGTAATTCCTTAAGCTGTCGTAAACATCATTCATGCCTTCTGCTACGTGGATATGGAATCCGGTCATACCGTCATTTGCCTTGACCATCTTTTCAAAAGTTTTGTCTGAGATGGTGAAAAGCGCGTGACCTCCGAACATGGCCTTTATCATGCTGTCATTTTCATCCTTTGCCCACTTGGCAAAGTCAGCATTTTCCTTTATACCCTGCTCGGTCTTTTCTTCTCCGTCACGCTCTGATACCTCATAGCAAAGGCAGGAGCGGATACCGATCTCCTTTACCACATCCTTTATGGCAAAGAGGGAACCGGGAATCTCCCCGAAACTGGCGTGATGGTCAAATATAGTGGTGACTCCGTCCCTTATGCAGTCCAGAACAGTAGCGTAAGCACTGGCCTTGGTGCGGTCCAGAGTAAGCTTTCTGTCTATTGCCCACCACATACCTTCAAGTATCTCGAGGAAATTGGTAGGATTATTACCGTCAATGGAGAGGCCCCTGGCGAGACCGGAGTAAATATGAGTGTGGGCGTTGATAAGCCCGGGCATTATCACTCCTCCTTTGGCATCCACAAATTCAGCGTCCGGGTATTTTTTCTTTAACTCCCCGTAATCCCCGACCTCCTTAATCGTGTCACCGTCTATTACAACAGCACCGTCCTGAAACCAGGGGTTTTTCTCATCCCGTGTGATGAGCATTCCGTTACCGATCAAAAGCATTTGTTTGACCTCCTTTCTAAAAACAAAATCCGTGATCCGGCATTATCTTAAAAAATGTATGTTGACTAAATTATTTTCAGCTTGATATTATTACAAATATCACAAGCCTATTATTCAATGGACGGGAGGTGTCCCATGACAAAAAGTCAGATTGATTTCTATACACGCCTTGCAAAGGGTGTTGCCGCGCAGTTTGGCAGCAGCTGTGAAACTGTGGTGCACGATCTTACAAACAAGGATCATGATCATTCCATAGTCGCAATAGAAAACGGACATGTGACGGGGAGAAGCATAGGTGACGGACCGTCACATATAGTTCTGGAATCCCTTCAGCATAGTGCGGAGAGCTTAAATGACAAGCTTTCGTACCTGACCCGTACCAATGATGGCAAATTATTAAAATCCAGTACCATCTATATCCGTGATGAAAAAGGTAAAGTCATCGGTATATTCGGTATCAATTTCGACATATCTTTCATGCATATCATGGATGAATACATAAGGCACTTCATGGACACCGACAAGCCGGAGAATCCTCCGGAGTCTATTATGCCCAATGTCTCGGATCTTTTGGATGAGCTGATCGAACAGGCTCTGAAGATCGCGGGGAAACCGGTTCCCCTTATGACAAAGGAGGATAAGGTTTCGGTCATCAAGTACTTAAATGACACGGGGGCCTTCCTTATAACCAAGTCCGGACCTAAGATATGCAGTATTCTCAATATTTCAAAGTACACTCTCTACAGTTATCTTGACGAGGTCAAGTCTTAATACAGAAGACGACAAAGCCATTAAACTTTGTCGTCTTCTTTTTAGGGTACTTATATTATTCGTTATCTTTCTTTTCTTCTGCTGCTACAGGCGCATTATCACCCTGCACCTCATATCTTGCAGGATCTTTCGGCAGGCAGAGCTCCATGATAAGACCTACTACGAACACTCCGGCTACCATGTTATTTGCGAATATCTCACCGATAACAGGAGGAAGATTGTCAAAGAAACCTTCTACCTGAGTCACGCCGACACCGAGACATATGGATGTAGCTGCGATGAGGGTATTTCTGTTATTCAGTCCTGCTTCCTGCATCATCTTGATGCCGGCCATCATAATGGAACCGAACATGATGACGGTACATCCTCCGAGCACACAGTCAGGAAGAGTTGTGAAGAATGCTCCGATGGGAGGGAAAAGACCGCCGAGGATCATAGCAAGAGCACCGAACATGATGCAGAAACGGTTTACTACGTGTGTCATGGAAATAAGTCCAACGTTCTGGCTGAAGGAAGTGATGGGTGAGCATCCGAATACGCCGCCGGAAACGGCTGAAATGAATCCGTCAACACAGAGTGAACCTGAAATTTCTTTTGCTGTAATATCACGGTTAAGACCGCCGCGGCAGGTTGCTGTGGTATCTCCGATAGTCTCAACTGCGGAAACAATGAATACCAGGCAGAAAGAAAGGATAGCGCCGGGCTGGAACCTGGGAGTGTATGCGAATACTCTGGGTATAGCGATGACACCCATCTCTCCTATAACCTCTCCGAGCTTTCCGAAATCTACCATTCCGAAGAAGATCGATACACAATATCCAACGATCATTCCCAGAAGAACGTAGAGCTGCTTTCCGATACCCTTAAGGGTTGTGTGGAATACAAGAGCTGCTACCAGTGTTATAAGTGCGACCAGAAGGTTCTGCCATGATCCGAGAGGATATGCGCTCGAATTTCCGAAGGACGAAACACCTACATTCAGTATGCTGAGTCCGATGGAAACAACGACACAGGCTGAAAGCATGGGAGATATGATCTTTCTCCAATACTGTGCTGTGAGTCCGAGGATTCCTTCAAAAATACCGCCGACGATGATACCACCCACCATGATGCCGTAGTCCTGGCTGGCAGTAGAGAGGCAGGCAGCAAGGAATGTGAATGAAAGTCCCATTACTACCGGCAGACCGGAACCTATCTTCCAGATAGGATAGAGCTGAATGAGTGTACCGATACCGGCGATTATCATACAGTTCTGTAAAAGGTGTGCTGTTTCAACTGCGGAGAAAGGCTGACCGTTATAAGTAGCCGCGCCCGCAATGATGATGAGCGGGGTGATGTTGGCCACGAACATGGCAAGAACGTGCTGCAGTCCGAAAGGAATCGCTTTACCTACCGGAACAAGGCCGTCGAGCTTGTAGATATTCTCGATCTTAGCTTCTCCAAGTTTTGAGTTACCCATTTGATATTCCCCTTTCCTAAATAGAATTACAAAAAACTTTTCTTGAATCATACAAAAAGTTTTTCAAAAAAGCAATAGTTATGCGTGATTTTAACCAAAAAATTTTTTCGGCTTCGATTTTTTATGTTCAATAGTGATAAATGCAGGTTGTTTCTACACAGAACATACAAGTAAACTGTTGCGGTTTTCAGAAATGAAAAAGCTGCCGCCACGTGGGCGACAGCCTGGGGATCTATTGGGAAATGCGGGTAAAAGCTCAGATAAGATCCTTGAATTCTTTTTCAAAAGCAGTGTCAGCGTACTCCAGAAGCTTGCTGCAGTATCTCTCATATGCTTCTAAGAGCTTTCTGCCTTCATCGGTAAGAACGGCGCCTCCTCCGTTTTTCCCGCCGGTACTGGAAGAAATGAGACCGAAGCCAAGATTTTTTTCTGAATTATTGATGATGGACCAGGCTTTTGAATAAGCCATCTCCATTGATTTTGAAGCGGCGCGCAGAGAGTGATGCTCGTCCACTTTGCGGAGAAGCTCGGCTATACCGGGTCCGAAGCATTTTCTGTCATTGAACACGCGTATTGAAATAACAGGATGAAGCTTTTTACTCATAAAATACCTCTCTTTGCAAAATATATTATCAGAATAAATCCACTACAGAAAAATTATACCTATCGTGCATTTCCTTGTAAAGAAGAATAAAGTCTGCTACAATTTCCTTTATATTTTCAGATAGATAACGCGGAGATGCAGCAGATATGAGGGAAAAGAGGCTATACGTCATTGTTACCTTCCATACGACAGCTGAGGCCATGGCGACAGAAAAGACCTGTATGAAAAGAGGGGTGGAAGGAAGGCTTATTACTGTGCCCCGGGCTCTTACGGCTGATTGCGGAATAGCGTGGCAGGGCCTTCCGGAAACGAGAGCTGTGCTGGAGAGTACACTAAATGATGCGGGGATCGAATATGAAGGGATCCATGAACTGGAGATGTAAATGGAAATTGCGCCATTATTAAGTGTAGGACGCGGTGTGACCGCGATCATCGGGAGCGGGGGAAAGACCACGCTACTTTATACCCTTGCGGAAGAATTGAAAGAAAAGGGAAAAGTCATAATATGTACTACAACCAGAATACGCATTCCGGACCGGTATCAGACGGTAACGGGAGGAGTGAAGGAGATCCTCTCCGCAATGGAGGATAATGACGTGGTATGTGCCGGAACACCGGCAGAGAGCGGAAAGATCGGGACATCTCCTGTTACATTTGAGGAATTGACGGGAATAGCGGACTATGTTCTGACAGAAGCGGACGGTTCCAGGGGACTCCCCCTTAAGGCTCACGCCGGCTATGAACCGGTGATCCCGGAGATCTCGGAAAGCGTGATCCATCTTATCGGGGCAGACGGCATTGGTGGCATCGTATCGGAGGTGTGCCACAGGCCTGAATTATGGACAGAGATCACGGGAGGCTCTCTTCAGGACAGAGTAACACCCGACGATATCGCGCATGTCATAGATACCGAGGATCTGGGGGGACGTTATTTCATTAATAAAGTGGACGACGGGAAGATCAGTATCAGAGCGGAAGAGCTCGCAGCGCTGCTTCCCGGGCCTGTGGTTATGGGAAGCTTACAAAAGGGAGAATATTCAAAATGGGAATAAGGGTTCTTGTACGCGGGGCGGGAGATATCGCCAGCGGTATCGCACTTCGGCTGTATCATGCGGGAATGCAGATAGCTATGACGGATATTGACCACCCTACCACTATCAGACGTACCGTGGCTTTTTCGGACGCGGTAACAAACGGAGAGCAGACGGTCGAGGATATAACAGCATTAAGGGCAAATTCCGTGGAAGAAGCGGAAAGACTGATGGAGAAAGGGAACATACCGGTTCTCGTGGATCCGGAGTGCGTCTGCAGGGAAACCATTTCGCCCGATGTGATAGTGGATGCCATCCTGGCGAAACGGAATCTCGGGACCAGGATCACGGATGCCCCCATCGTCATCGGAGTTGGACCGGGGTTTACGGCAAGAAAAGACTGTCATGCCGTGGTAGAGACCATGCGGGGACACACTCTGGGAAGAGTCTACTATGAAGGGAGCGCTCTCCCTAATACGAATATACCGGGACTTATCGGGGGCTTTGCCGGGGAAAGGGTGATAAGAGCTCCGGGAGACGGGGTATTCAGGAGTACCCGTAAGATCGGAGACATGGTGGAAGCTGATGAAACCGTGGGATTTGTGGAGGATCTTCCCATGAAGACTACCATTGCAGGGGTCCTCAGGGGACTTCTGGCAGACGGCGTTACGGTAAAAAAGGGAATGAAGTCGGGGGATGTGGATCCCAGAGGAGAAAAAGGATACTGCGATCTGGTTTCCGACAAGGCTCTCTCCGTGGCAGGCGGTGTTCTGGAAGCAATATTACATTTAGAGGTAAAGAGACATGGCTGAAAATGAAGTAAAACTGACTAAACTCGCAAAATGCGCCGGATGCGGAGCAAAGGTGGGAGCCGGGGTTCTGGCACAGCTTCTCGGGGATATGAAGGTGCTGACCGACCCGAATCTTCTGGTTGGATTTGATAAGAGTGACGATGCATCTGTTTACAAGGTATCTGATGATCTCGCGCTGGTTCAGACCGTCGACTTTTTCCCGCCCATACATGATGATCCCTATACATTCGGACAGATAGCGGCTACAAATGCACTTTCTGACGTATATGCCATGGGCGGCGAGCCGAAACTGGCCTTAAATATCATGGCTGTACCAAAGGATATGCCTTCTGATTCCGTACATGAGATCCTGAGAGGCGGATATGATAAAGCCTATGAAGCCGGAGCAATCATCTCCGGAGGTCACAGCATACTGGACGACGAACCTAAATACGGTCTTGCGGTGACGGGATTTGTACATCCTGACA
>Ga0310691_10004102_pt1 | contig 16689 bp, 14 predicted proteins | sample 176DNAGHGlowgp2_FD_203887 | JGI IMG/M metagenome (GOLD analysis project Ga0310691, IMG submission 203887) | Sheep rumen microbial communities from Palmerston North, Manawatu-Wanganui, New Zealand - 1766 DNA GHGlow gp2 (v2) (version 2) | ecosystem: Host-associated > Mammals > Digestive system >...
GATCTTGTAAAGTTCCAAGTTTTCTGATAATTGTGGATGTACTTACCCCTTTATCGTTAATGTATCCTTTAGAGATATAGAATGATTCAGCGTTTTTAGATTTAGATGATATAACTCTCATAAAAAAAGCAGACCAGAAGCGGTCTGCAGGATATTATTGTCTTATTCAACTGTCAAACTTCCGCGTTTACTCCGTCTATTATAAAAAATAGTATTGACATTTTTTTGAAAAAAGTATAATATAATATAAAACGTGTATCTTGTACAAATAGTAACTATTATAAGAGCGTATGGAGGAGATGCGTATGAAAAGATTCTTTTCCTGGTTACTTGTTGTTGCATTGCTATGTGTTACTTTTATGCCTAATATATCCATATTGGCATATGAATATCCTGAAACTTTAGTTTCAAAAGGATTTGTCCTTCCTGACATAGTTACATTTAAAGAGGCTCTGGAACATAATTATGTTGGTAGAGTAACTGAAGAAGAGAAGGATTTGTATACATATGTCTTCCTTAATTCCGATGGTAGTCATACAATGCGTGTGTACAGTCATCCGGTTAAGTATTATAAGGATTACAAGATTCAAGATATATCCTTGAAATTCAAAAAAGATAAGGATGGTTACAGGTCTTTTGACCATCCAGTTTCTGTACGTCTCAATAATAATCTTATAGATGGTGTAAGTATAAGTGCGCCTGATGTTTCTGTAAATCTTATTCCTAATATAAAAGATAATACTTATGTAAAAGCGTGTATATCAGCTGATTCAAGAGTTGTTGAGTATAAACTTAATGACGATATATCTTATGAATATATGCTTACTTGTGTTGGCGTTAAAGAAGATATAGTTGTAAAGCAGTATACTGGACAGTCTGATTTCTTCTTTAGGATCACAACTAATGGATTATGTCTGAAGCTTATAGATGGTGTATTATATCTGACTGATGAAAAAGGCGATATAAAAGCTTCAATGGGTGATGTGTATGTAACTACTGCTGATGAAAAGAATAATAAGCTTAGTAGTATGACATATGCAACCATAAGAGAAAAAGAAGAGTATATGATTAAGATTTCTCTTGATAAGGACTTTTTAGAGGATGATAATACAGTATATCCTATAAGGATAGATCCATCAATAGAGGTTAATTATAACATTTACGGAGCTGGTGCAATAGAGGATGTGACTATCAACAGTCTTGATACATCCGATGGCAGTTCTGGGTCTTTGTATGTGGGGAATAGAAGTGAATTTGGTAAGGCCCGCATTCTTATGAGATTTCCGAATCTTAATCTGAATAGTATACAATCAGCCAATAATATTACAAGTGCGTATGTAGAACTTCGTGATCTTCTATGTGAGTCAGAGAGTATGACAGTTTACTGTTATCCTTTCACAGGTGATTCGTGGACAGAATCCAATGTTGGATGGAATAGTGTAAGCCCGAATAGTTATGGCAGCCTGTTATCATCTAACGATATATCTTATAATAATGGTCTGTCATGTTCGATTGCTCATAGGTATTCTTTTCTTATTACGAATGCAGCGAAGGGGTGGCGCAATGGAACGTATGATTCTAGTAAGGGGCTTATATTTAAAGCATCTGATAGTGTTGAAACTGGAAACTATATCAATAAAACCTTTGCATCGTATAACAGAAGTGAATATAAACCATCATTAACCATAAATTATACTTCAGTTGATAATACATATAATGATATATATTTGGATAATCGTTTTGAGGTTAATATATTAGCGGCTAATAATAAACAAATCTTCAGATATGTGCCTTCTGAAACTGGTTTTTATTCCTTTTATAGTTATTATTCTGGTTCGGCAGTTCCAAAAGGATATCTGTATAATTCTGAAATGATTGAATTAAGCTCTAGTAATGGTGGTGGAATATATGGTGGCAACAATTTTATGGTCACATATCATCTGATAGAGAATGTAACATATTATTTTGGTGCGGGATTCTATGGAGACGGAATAGGTACTTATGATGTGTGGCTTTCCAAAACAAACGAGGGGGCGTATGTTGGAGCGATGAATACATCTGCGGGTGCAACCAATTCATGTGCTATAAACAATAGTTATGTTATGAGAAATTATTCATTTATTGCGAATGCCAGCACAGAGCATCTGTTCTTTAGTTCGGATTCGAATTGTGATTCGAGGATTTGGCTGTATGATGAGGATTTAGATTATATAGGTGGTAATGATGATAGCGGGTATAATAGTAATTACAAATTGAATATCCAACTTCAATCAGGTCATACTTATTATGTTGTTGCTGGTGCGTATGGTTCTGACACAGGCGTATATACTAACAATTCTTATCAGGAAGATAATCTCAATGGCTTTTCTTATTATTTTAAGAATATAGGGTCACAACGGTGTATAGATATAGAAGGACCTAGTGCTCAAGAATGGGTTCATCAGTGGACATATCATACCGGTTATCAGGAGAAGTGGAGAATTGTAAAGTATGCTGATGGATATTATACTATAAGATCAGATTATGGTGATAATAAACTTATAGGTATCTCTCAGGCAAGTACGGGTGTGGATAATATAAAGCTATATACTCAGACGAGTAATACTACCAAGTGGAAAATATATAAAAACTCGGAGGGTATAAGAATATTCGTGCCACGTAATATGTCAAATGCGATATTGGTAGCGCCTGATAGTTATACAGGAACAAGGCTTCGGTTATGTTATATAAGCAATGTTGGTTCTTATTCTAAGTGGAATATGGCTTATGATCTGCATTTGGAGAACTTTAGAGCGTCGAATAGAAATATTGCTCTAAAGCCAATAGGAACGACGGTTACATCTTATTGGGTGGATAGAATACAGGATGGCATAGACAATTGGAATGATTCAGGTGCTGGAGTGAATATATCGATGACTAATGGATCGTCGATATATAAGATAACGGTGGATAATACTACGGAAATATATAATCCAGTAACAGGTAGTTATAGATTTGGAGTGAATACCATTAGTTTTAATGATTCGATAATAACGGATTCGTTAATTACGATATATAATAAAAACATAGTTGATTGTTTGGGTTATGATTATGGTAATTATGATAATGCGAGAATATGGACGATTTCTCATGAAATTGGTCATACTTTTGGTCTTGATGATAATCCTATAGGACATGATGATGACTCAATAATGTCATATTCAGTTGATAGTGAATTAATAAATGGACCGCAAGATATAGATGTTTATAATGTGAATTACCAATATGTTAATTAGTAATATGAGGAGGTTGGTTGCTATGATTAAAAGAGTGCTATTGGTTTTATTATGTTTAGTTGCTTTTACGGGCTGTACATCACGTGTGAGTACTGCGAAGACAGGAACGTCTGAAGCAAATGGAAATTCGGGGTTAGCAATACGTGCTTATACAAATTATATACCTGTGGAGGAAAGGATTCCGCGTGCTGCTAATATATATACAGGAGAAGTGGTTGATATATTTTTTATTGTATGTGATGGGGTTGAACGTCAATACATGGCTATGCCTAATTTTTACACGGTTTATAAAGTTAAGGTTGGGGATGTGTATAAGGGGGCACCAGGAAACTATGTAAATGTGGCGGTGTTTGGATGTTTGTTCGGTTATAAAGAAAAACAGCAATTGAAAATATTAAAGAAATATGGTTATGAGTATGATGTGATTCCAGATGTTGGCGCACAGGAGCTTGAAATAGGTAAAACATATGCTTTTTTAACTAATACATTTGGAAATTATGAAGGTATGGTAGGAGGCACGTGTTATAATTCATATATCTATATAAAAGATTATATTGAATCGGACGACTTTGATAAGAATGAGTATATCAATCCTAAAGATAGCATTAAGAACAAGTATAAGGAAGTGATAGATGGACAATTAAAGGATATAAAGTTTGATGCTTATGAGGAGGATGGGAAAAGATACTGTAAGCTTGTTATAGATGTCTATGATAGTAATGATCCTAAAACTGGTAAGGTTAAAGAAGTGTTATGGCATTGTGAAGAAGCAACTGATATCGAAGAACTTTGGTTTAAAAAGGGTGATAAAAAGATGTTCTTTATATCTTATGAGGAAGTAGGCGGATATCTTTTATGTGGGGGTATTGGGTTAATTACTGATTTGCTTTATGGCAACATTGAGGAGTATCATTGAGATTATGCTTGTTTTTTTGAGAGAGATATGCTATAATACATTCAATTAAATCCAAAAGGAGATTCTAATAATGAATGATGTATTAAAGAGATTCCAGAATCTTGGAATTATCCCTGTTGTAGTTATTGAGGATGCTAAGGATGCTGCTCCTCTTGCTAAGGCTCTTTGCGAGGGTGGTCTTCCTGTTGCCGAGGTTACTTTCCGTACAGCAGCTGCTGAAGAGGCTATCAAGGAGATGCTTAAGGCTTGTCCTGATATGTTCGTAGGTGCTGGTACTGTTCTTACTACAGAGCAGGTTGACAGAGCTGTTGCTGCAGGATGTAAGTTTATAGTTAGCCCAGGTCTTAATCCTAAGATCGTTAAGTATTGTATCGAGAAGGGCGTTCCTATAACACCTGGTACATCATGTCCATCAGATATTGAGCAGGCACTTGAACTCGGTCTTGAGGCTGTTAAGTTCTTCCCTGCTGAGCAGTCAGGCGGTATCGATAAGATTAAGGCTATGGCAGCTCCATATACTAACGTTATGTTCATGCCTACAGGCGGAATTAACGCATCTAACCTTAAGAGCTACCTTGATTTCCCTAAGATTCTTGCATGTGGCGGTAGCTGGATGGTTAAGAAGGATCTTATCGCAGCTGGTGAGTTTGATAAGATCAGAGCTCTTACAGAGGAAGCTGTTAATACTATGCTTGGTTTCGAGCTTAAGCATATCGGTATCAACTCTGAGAATGAGGCTGCTGCTATCGAGATTGCTGACGCATTCCAGAAGATGTTCGGCTTCACTAAGAAGGTTGGAAGCAGCTCTGTATTCGCAGGCAGCTACATCGAGGCTATGAAGAAGCCTTACCTTGGTAAGAATGGTCATATCGCTATCGGTACTAACTACATGAACCGTGCTATCTATCATCTTCAGCTTCGTGGCTTTGAATTCGATGAGTCTACAGCTAAGAAGGATGATAAGGGCAATATCAAGGCTATCTACTTCAAGGGTGAGATTGGCGGATTTGCTTGCCATCTTGTTCAGAAGTAATTCTGTGTTGATTGGAATTTAGATCATCATATTATTATGAAAGGGCTCTCTCTTAGGTTTGCCTGGAGAGAGCCATTTTTTCTGAATCTTTTGATTCGTTGTGTGTGTGAGTTGTATAATAATTGATTTAGGATGTTTTTTATGAGTAAGATTGCGATAGCTACTGACAGTAATAGCGGTATAACACAGGCTGAAGCTGCAACTATGGGTATCAGCGTTGTTCCTATGCCGTTTTACATCGATGATAAGCTTTATTTTGAAGGCGTAGACATATCTCAGGAAGAATTCTATAAGGTTCTTGCTACTGGTGTTGACGTTAAGACCTCACAGCCGGGCGTGGAACAGCTTACCGGATTGTGGGATGAGTTGTTGAAAGAATATGATGAAGTTGTATATATACCTATGACAAGCGGTCTTAGTGGTGCATGTCATACTGCTATCATGCTTTCTGAGGATTATGAAGGCAGGGTTCAGGTTGTGGATAATCACAGGATTTCTCTTACACTTGTGGGTTCTATAGAGGATGCTCAGAAGATGGCAGCTGAAGGCTATAGTGCGGCGCAGATCAAAGAGAAGCTTGAAGAAGAAAGCTACAACGCCAGTATATATATAGCTATAGATGACCTTAAGTACCTTAAGAAGGGGGGCCGTGTAACTGCTGCAGGTGCTGCAGTAGGTACCATACTTGGTATCAAGCCGGTTCTTCAGATACAGGGTGGAAAGCTAGACGCTTTTTCTAAGGCAAGAGGACTTAAGGCTGCTAAGCGTGTTATGCTTGATGCTCTTGACTCTGATCTTAAGGGTAGATTCAAGACTGAACATGAAGAGGGTAAGATGGTATATGCTATCGCCTATTCAGGAGATCCAGCTAAGGCTTGGGAGTTCAGAGATGAACTTGTTAAGAGATTCCCTGATGCTGATCCGAAGGTATATCCTCTTGGGCTTAGCATAGGATGTCATACAGGTGATGGCGCACTTGGATGCGCTGTATATAAAACTGTTGGGTGACCATGAGGTTACCCTTTTTTGAGGTTATAATATGAGATACAAAAGAATATGTAGTATCATAAGTATCTTCGTACTTATGATATGTATGTCGGCCTGTGCTAAGATTGAGACTTCTAAGACGACTTCTAAGGAGACTAAGAGACAGGAAGAGACTAAGAATGTTGCTACTTCTGCGGTTGAAGAGGTCACGACTGCAGGATTTACTCCGACTACGATAGAATTAGTGATGGTAGGTGATGTGCTTCTTCATGATCCGATCAACGAGAGTGGTAAGATGGCAGATGGCACGTATAATTATGATCACATGTTTGCTCATGTGACTGAGGACATACAGAAGGCTGATGTCGCTATAGCTAATCAGGAGGTTATACTTGGCGGTCGCGACATAGGATTATCGGGCTACCCAGCATTTAACGGAGCTTACGAGGTTGGTGATTCGCTTGTTAAGGCTGGCTTTGATGTCATACTCCATGCTACTAATCATACGCTTGATAGAGGAAAACAGGGCGTTCTTAACTGTATAGACTTCTGGGAGAGCAAGTATCCGAAGATAGCTTATCTGGGTATCAATAAGACTCAGGAGCATCAGGACGATTACATATATGTGTATGAGAAGGATGGCGTGAAGATTGCTATACTTAACTACACCTATGGAACTAACGGAATTCCGCTTCCGTCAGATATGCCATATATAGTCAATCTCATGGTTGAAGAGGAGATGGCGGAGGATATCAAGAAGGCTAAAGCACTTGCTGACTTCGTGGTTGTATGTCCTCACTGGGGTGTTGAATATACCCATACAGCGCCGCAGGTTGTGCTTAACTGGTGCGACTTCTTCAGCGAGCAGGGCGTTGATCTTGTGATCGGCGCACATTCGCACGTGATACAGCCTGTTAAGATGTATGACAGAGCGGATGGCGGAAAGATGCTTGTATACTATTCGCTTGGAAACTTCATCAACTCTACAGCTGATTCGGGAACTGGAACTGCTGACAGGATGGTGGGCGCTATGGCGAAGGTTACTATAACTAACGACGAATCAGGCAAAGTATTCATCAAGGATTATGAGGCTGTGCCTCTTGTTACGCAGATGGCTTTTGGAAGCGGCAAGCCTACTACTTATAAGCTGTCTGATTATACGGAAAGCTTAGCGAAGGCCAATGAGATCGTTAACAGAGATTCGAGATTCTCTCTTGAATTCTGTGAGAACTTAAGTGAGGAGGTGCTTGGAGATGCATATAAGAAGCAGCATTAAGAGAGGTTTTGCAATCCTCCTTGCTGGTGCGACGATCCTTGGTGGATGCGCTAAGGTTGAGACAAGCCGCTATGATGTTCTCTCAAGTGCCTACGAGACTGATGCGGCGACTACGGCAGAGAAAACCACTCAGGAGGTGACTACTAAGAAGACGGTAACTCCTACTGAGATTAAGCTTGTGATGGTTGGAGATATCCTTCTTCATGAAAATGTTCACGCTTCTGCACTTGCAGACGATGGAACTTATAACTATGATCATCTCTTTACTGCGATAACTGATGAGGTTAAGGCATCAGACCTTGCGCTTGTGAACGAGGAGGTTATCTTAGGCGGCAAAGACCTTGGTCTTAGTGGTTATCCGATGTTCAACGGTCCTTTTGAGGTGGGTGATGCTCTTGTGAAGGCTGGCTTCAATGTCATCCTTCAGGCGACGAATCACACGCTTGATATGGGCAAGACTGGCGTCCTTAACAACATCAACTTCTGGAAGGAGAACTATCCGGATATCTCGTACCTCGGAATCAACGAGTCCAAGGAGCGCTATGACAATTATATCTATACCTACAAGAAGGGCGATATAACGGTCGCAATCCTCAACTACACCTATGGAACCAACGGTATCCCGATTCCTTCGGACATGCCTTATATAGTAAATGTTCTCGATAAAGAGAAGTGCGCGGCTGATATAAAGCGCGCCAAAGAACTAGCAGACTTCGTGATCGTGTGCCCACACTGGGGCATCGAGTATGATACGTCGATAACTCCTGATGAAGAGGAGTGGGCAACATTCTTTGCTGATAACGGCGTGGATTTGATCCTTGGTGCTCATCCGCATGTTGTAGAGCCTGTAAGGTGGGTGGAAGGTAAAGACGGCCACAAGCTTCTGTGTTACTATTCAGTTGGTAATTATGTGTCTGGTCAGGACCAGAACAAGACTATGCTTGGCGCTATGGCGCAGGTTACAATAGCTAACGATGCAGAGGGCTGTGTCTCAATCAAAGAGTATGGTGTTCAGCCACTCATAACACATAAGCAGAGAGGCTATAAGAAGCTTGCTGTGTACAGAATACAGGATTATTCCGAAGAACTTGCTAATCTTAACTATGTATCAAGTACATTTACATGGGCATATTGCAAGGAGCTTGCAAAGGAAGTATTCGGGGAATTATATAAAGACTGAAAAATCATAAAAAAGCCTTGACAAAATTTCCGGGGGGGGTGGTAGAATTTTATTGTTCGTACCCTGCGGAAATTTTAATTATGGAGGTTTTTGATGAAAACAATTAAAGCGAGGATTTTAGATTGGATGCTGATAGTTGCGGTTTTGACGTTAATTGCTACAGTTGTTGGTGTTGTGCTTAGTAGATGGGATAATAAAAGTGATATTAAGCGTTGGGTGAATGAATATTTTCATTCGGGGTATCGTGCAAATGAAACTCCTCAATCAGGAAGTACGGTTGAACTTGACTTCAACTATAGAAGAATACGTACGGCGTCATTTTATATGATAGGTGGTGATATATATATGGGTATGTATCAGAAATATGGACATACAGGTACTTATTATACTGTTAGTTGGAAAAAGACAGATGAGGGTCCGTATGATAATGTGTTTTATTTGTACGATGGTGCTACTAATGGGAATGGACCACAACATTATGGAGAATGTGAAATAGGCTATAATTATAATAAGAGTATTTATCATTTGAGAGTGGATAAGGCGAATTTTATAGATGATCCATCACTTGTGGTACTTGATTTAGCAGCTTATTAATATACTACATATTTATCTGCAGGGTGTGAGCATAATAGAAAGGGTATTGATTTATGAAGATAAATGGGCTTAGGATAAAAAATAAATCCATAGATGTAGCTGATATCAATATGGATTTTACATATAACGGAATATATCGGATCATGGGAGAAGTTGGGTGTGGTAAGACTACTTTGATTGAGACGATACTTTTCGGACATGAGAATATCGAATTTGATGACAAAGAGAAGGAATTGTATGAAAAGGACCGAAACAGTCTTTTTTCGTATATGAGTCAGTATCGGTATCCGATAGATGTGAAGGTTGGAGATTTTATCTCGAGGGGTAATCGTCTCGATAGTGTAAAGCTTAGGAGACTTTTGGAACGGTTTGGCTTTGATGAGAGTATTCTTGATAGGAAGTATAAAAGTCTTTCGGGTGGAGAAAGCGTTAAGATTAACTTTATAACAGCCTTTATGAAGGATAGAAAATACTTGATACTTGATGAGCCTACCAATCATCTCGATGATGATTCGGTAGAAGTTGTTAAGGAATTGCTTGAAAGTATAAGGAATCATAAGGTTATAATCGTGGTATCCCATGATGACAGGTTTGATATAAAGTCGGATGTTGATTATGTTTATGAAGCAGGCCGTGTTGTCAGATATAAAGAGATAGTTGAAGATAAAAAAAGTACAGCTGATAAGATGACGATTAAAGGTTATGGCGATATAATGATGAAATCGCTGAAAAACCTTGCTTTCTTTGCAACGGTTGTTATACTAGCGTTTGTTTCATCTTTCCTAACTTCATATAATTCATCGTATGTAAGGGAGAATGTCCCTGTGCCTCCAAAGAAAATCCCTGACAATGTTATCTGTGTACATAATTTTACGGATAAGTTTGATGATGTGAATAAAGAATATGCTTCATACAGGGGAATCATGTTAAAACATACCGGAAAGAAGATAAAAAGCGCAGATATTGAACATATTCTTGAGATAGATGGCGTAAAGGAAGTTATCATAGGAGATATTTTCGCAGTTGAGGATCGTAGCAGAATTGCTTCTGAGGGAAAAAAGGAATCATTCACGATGCCTTTTTTTGTATATGAGAATTTCAGGAATCTTTATTACTTGACAAATTATTTTAACACGAGTGTTTTTGAACTTGTTGGTAGATATCCGTCAGATAACACAAATGAAATTGTGCTTGATTATGACACGTTGAGGGAAATAAGTGGAAAAGACTTTGAGTCATATGAAGATGCAATAGGTACCATTATCCGATATGAAGAAAGAGGGGTGACGCGTGATTTTGTAGTTAGTGGTGTTCTTGGTGGTAATGGCAAGGGCCTGATAGTATCATATAACGGCGATGATTATGATAGCACATACTACAGTATAGATAAATCAAACGTTTATGACATAAAGAATATCCTTATGGATAATTATAAGAGGTTTATGGGGTATTATTCGGATGAAGAAGGGGGTGATATGGTAATTGATGAAGAGGCATATGATATGCTTTTGAACGTCTTTATTATCATAGATCCTGAGCGTGAACAGGACGTTATAGATAAACTTTATGAATACAACGGATCTGTCGGATATCAAAGTAATATAACGCAGGAGTATGCTCATAATAAGATGATGAAGGAAAGACTGACTGATATGCTTAAGAAAAATGCTTTGATAACTTTGATAGTTATCTGCGTTTTGTTGTTAGTTAATTATTCTTCTATGAAGTATAACTATGGAACACTTAGGGAGTACAGTAATTACTTTGTTAACAGAAAGAAGATATATAGATATTATTATATGCTGACTAATGGTGCTATGGCTATAGGATTGATGCTCATGATAGTATTAGCGTGGTATTCAAGCTGTGTGAAGGATATCTATGATATCAGAAAAGACATGACTAATGCTATTGTTCCAGCATGGGTTGCTGCTGATCTTGTATGCTGTTATATCGCGATACTTATATTCAACGTTATAATGAAGAAGAGGGCTGAAAGATTATAATGAGACTCTATTATGATGAACTAGTATATAAAAAGCGCAGGCTTCTTGATGAAGGCAGCATAGATGTGGAATTAGAAAGCATCACGCTTATAAAGGGGATGAACGGAAGTGGAAAAAGTACTCTTGTTCGCAATGCTTTTTTGAATGATAAGAATATAGTGCATGATATGGTCTATGTGGATCAGAATAGTAGAGTGGCTATGGGATTTATGGATGTTCTTATGAATATATCCATGAGTTGTGATAAAAAGCGTAATCAGGATATTAAAGAAAGACTTATAGCTCTTGATTTTGGCTTTTTACTTGATAAGAATCCATTTGGCTTAAGCGGTGGTGAAAAAAGGCTTGTTTATCTGTTAAGAGGCTTATTTTCTGATGAGAAGATTGTGATAATCGATGAACCTACGAATGATCTTGATAACGATAAGGTTATGAAGGTGGCCTCTATGCTTAAAGAGTTTTCAAAGACTAAGGCTATTGTTATCATATCTCATGATTCAAGAATGCAAAGAATCGCTGACAAGATTTATGTTATAAAGGATCAAAAGATCACTTGTAACAGTGATGCAACTACCAACAGCGGTAAACTTGATTTTAGGGAAATAAAGAAGGATAAACACATATTTTATCGGCTTATAGGATTTAACTTTGTAAGTGTATTGTTAGCGGGATTGATCCTGTACGTCTATATACAGAAGGTATCAGATTATGAAGTCAATATTATGAATAATAATGCTGATAGGATATATGAGTGTAACGATAAGTATCTGCATATAAAAGCTGCAATGGATTCTCTCAGGTATGATAGTGTTCAGAGTAGAAGTTGGGTTAGCGCTATATTGATGCCTGGTTTAGCGGGAAAAATAGAAGAAGATACATATATCAGCTTATATAAGGATCTTAATAATCAGAAGAACAATTCAACTGGAGGTATGACAAGAGATGAATTTGAGAAATTGCTTGAAAAGATACCGTGTTCTATAAAGGGGCTTGGATATCATGACGAAGAGTCTTTCTCTATATATCCGCTTGAATGGTATGATAATGAGCGTAAGATTCATATAGAAATCGAGGAGTACTGCTTTGGTATAGAGAGTGAAGAATATGAAGCCTGTGCAAAAGAACTTTGCAATCTATATGAAGTGAGTTATGCAGTGGTTGTCTTTAAAAACAATAAGGGACTCACGGATTTTATTAATTCCGAATACTATTACTTGCTATGTGACAGCGACGCAAGGGTGAGGTATTCGGGTTTTATGGATGATATTCGGACTCTCAAAGGGATGGGAGACTGTATCAGTGTAATATATGTATTTCTTAGGGTGATTGTTGTTATAGTCCTTGCAGACGTAATATATCTGTTTATATACATGAAAATCAACAAGGAAAAACTCCTTTCGCTTCGTAATTATGATTATGACAGGGATGATATTACTTCATATATGGTCAGTACGTCCAACGGAAGAGTGCTGAAACTTACAATGTGTGCAATTGCCATATGGTATGGTATAAAAACAGTAAATCGATTGGATGACCGAGGTGCTATAATGTGGCCAATTGTATTTTGCATGATATTCAGTCTGACTTATGGGATTGAAGCCTGGATAATGAGACAATATATGAAAAAGGTATACGATTGGAGATTTCAATGATAGTATTGATCATAAAGATATATATAGTCACGTGGCTCAGTATGTTTTTGCATGAAGTGGCTCATCTTTTATCGGCGCTTTTTTTGAGAATAAAGGTTGCGAGATTCAAGGCAGGAGACGAATTCTTTGCTCTTCATATAGGTAAAGTGAGTGTGTCGCCAATGGTTGGACCGGGATATGTTGCGGTTTATCCAGTAACTGTAAAGGGTAAGAGAAGTGGAAGTGTATTCTTCTTTTCGGGTGCGCTGATGAATATACTTATAGCAGTAATTGTGCGTTTTGTACCGGGGATTAGTGGTATTGCCATGGATTACAGTGTTTCTTTAAATATTTCGATGGCAGTATTTTCTTTGTTGCCATTTGTTCGAGGCAACGATATGAACGAATATCGTAGTTTGAAAAAAGCTATAGATATTTGAGATGATATATGATAAAATGTCTCATAGACACGTAAAGTCTCAATTTAGGAAAGGATTATTTAGATATGTCAAATCCAATAGTACAGTTTAATATCGCAGGAAAGGGTGTAATCAAGGCGGAGCTTTATCCGGATATAGCACCTGCAACAGTTGAGAACTTTGTAAAACTCGTTAATGAGAAGTTCTATGATGGACTTATATTCCACAGAGTTATCGAAGGCTTCATGATTCAGGGCGGATGTCCTGATGGCAATGGTACGGGCGGTCCTGGTTACTGCATCAAGGGCGAATTTGCTTCTAATGGCTTCAAGAATGACCTTGCTCATACAAGAGGAGTTTTGTCTATGGCTCGTGCACAGGATCCTAATTCTGCAGGTTCACAGTTCTTCATAATGCATCAGGATGCTCCACACCTTGATGGTGAATATGCTGCATTTGGTAAGGTGACAGAGGGTATGGATGTTGTAGATGAGATTGCAACTACCGCTACTGACTGGTATGATAGACCTAGAGAAGATCAGGTTATGGAAAGTGTAACAATTATAGGATAAGGATGTAAAAAAATCATAGGGATGAAATCTTGCGAATCATCCCTATGATTTTTTGATATCTTGGATCAATCAGTGTTATTATGCGTTAAATCCTCCATCCACAGTTATAACCTGTCCTGTCATATACGGATGGTTAGTTGCTATATCGAAGACTACATCAGCGATATCCTTAGGTGTACCAAGTCTTCCTGCAGGGATTTCTTCTGTGAGTGCTGCTAGTTCTTCTGGGCTTAGATGAGAGTTCATATCTGTGTCTATCACTCCGGGAGCAACAGCATTGACCCTTATGTTGCTTGGTGCAAGTTCCTTGGCCAGAGCTCTTGTGTAGCCGTCTAAGCCGCTTTTGCTTGCGCAGTAAGCGACTTCGCAGGATGCGCCACGGCTGCCCCAGATGGATGATATGTTCACTATGCTGCCTTCTTTTTTGCTTATCATGTCAGGAATCAATTTACTTGTAGTGTTGAAAACTGAATAGAGGTTTGTTCTTATGATAAGGTCGAATACATCATAACTCATGTCCTGGAGAAGGCCTGTGTAGGATATGCCGGCGTTGTTGATGACATAGCTTATGGTGCCAAGCTTTTCTCTGGCATCGTCTATACAGGCGGATACAGCGGCGTTATCGGAGACGTCACATGTGTAAGGATAGACTTTGACGCCGTATCCGCTTAGGATAGAGACCATCTTGTCCATATTCTCTCCACCGCTTTTTGAAATTATACACATATCATATCCTTCTTTGGCAAATTTGATGGATATGGCACTGCCGATACCACGGCTTGCGCCAGTTATAAGAACTGTTTTTTTCATGAAGTGCTCCTTTGCAAAAAGGCTTTGTTGAGCCTTTCTTAGAGTTTGATTTTTTTCTATATCAATTGTATCATCAAGGTTTCTTTCTGTCTAGTCAACTACCCCGACCTATAGAGGTCGGAGCTTGTAACTGCCCTGTGGTATAACGGATTGCTCCTTCCACATTTAGTCGTTTGATATTGCTATCAAAAGTGGCGTTATATCATAGGCACGTTGACTCGTACCTGTACTACAGAGATTTACTCCACAGCAACTGCATCTGGTACTAACAGTTCTATTCCCATGCGATGCAGGTTCATAGCCCCTATACGGTCATCATTGGATTTGTAGCCACAATTCTTACAACAGAAAATATGCAATCTCTTATTGCGATTGGCTTTTTCAGTATGACCACACTTAGGACAAGTCTGGCTTGTATATGCAGGATTGACCTTTTCTACAAGCTGATGATGTTTTAAGGCTTTGTAAGACAGTTTTTTCTCCAAATCATAGTAAGACCATGATACGGAAACGTATCTGTCTTTAACTAAAACCTTTTCAGTAGCAGAGCGAACACCACTCAAATCTTCGATTACAAATAAAGAGCCATCCGGATTTGATTCAACGAGTGCCTTAGAGATGCAATGATTAACGTCATTCATCCAACGGTTTTCTCGCTGACCGATAGCCCTAATTCTTCTTCTCGAAGATGGAGTACCAACCTGCTGTAACTGTTTACGCAGAGCCTTATAATGGGCACGTTTCTGTTTGACAGTATTGCCATCATAAAATACAGATTTGCCGTTGCTGTCATAAGTGGCAGCAAGAAATCGGATTCCACGGTCTATGCCAACAATATTAGAAACTTCGGACTGTTTTAGCTCGGAGATTTCGAATGTTACAGGAATATGCAAAAAGAACCTGCCATGTTTATTGACAAGCTTCGCAGTGCCGAATTTACATTCATCAGAAAAATACTGTTCAAAACCATTCTTATAGAACGACACCTTGATACGACCATTTAATGTATTAACAGAGAATATATCATTTTTTAGAGAATAATCTCTGTTCCACACAAGGGCTAATTGAGGAAGTCTGAATACAGGCTTAATCCACTCTTTTTGATTTTCAAGAATGGTCTTGTATTTAGCAATGACTGTACGCACACAGGATACTGCCATCTGGGAGCGAAGCCCGTAGACTTCGCGCACCTGATAGTAAGTATCTTCTTGCACACTGTAACGACTAAGATTATGAGTTTTATATATGTATTCAGATACATAATTACAGGCATCAGAATAAGCCTTCATTGTATCGCAGATAACCTGCTTATCAGAAGGATTGACTAAAATCTGAAGTTTTGCTGTAATTGTCTGTTGCATAAATACACCTCATTTTCTTCACCAAACCTATTATACCATATATTTTGGCAAAAAGTAACATTTTAGAAAAAAATACGCTGCTAAATCGGGCATTCCTCCCACGACTTAAAGAAGTCGGGGCTTCCTGCCCCTGCGGCGTTGGTGAAAATATGACTTTTTGTGCAAGTTGCACAAAAAATGCCTCGAAATTAAATAATTCATGTTCGAAATTTAGTACAATCTTTAATAAATTGGGGAATGTTATCCACATCGAAGAATCTTGAAATATGAACGATTTGGACATATCCACCGAGTTATCCACGTTATCCACAAAAAATAATAGTACTATAGTACCAGATAATCTTCAGAATCGGTGAACGTATGTTTCGTAGAAGATTTACAAAAATCGGGATATTAAGAAAAAACTCTTGACGGTTAAAGTTATACTCATATATGTGCATTCTATTCCCGCGCTATTGATTAGTGGCTGGCGTTATGTATAATAGTTATTAGGAGGTGAAACATGAAGATTAGGTTACGTGTTAGTGAAGAGAAGGTCTCACAGCTTACGAGGGAGCTTGAGGCACTTGGCATAGAGATTGACGAAGCGTCAGAGCTTACGCTCACAGATTATGAGACTTCTCTTAACC
>Ga0310691_10004103_pt1 | contig 16687 bp, 15 predicted proteins | sample 176DNAGHGlowgp2_FD_203887 | JGI IMG/M metagenome (GOLD analysis project Ga0310691, IMG submission 203887) | Sheep rumen microbial communities from Palmerston North, Manawatu-Wanganui, New Zealand - 1766 DNA GHGlow gp2 (v2) (version 2) | ecosystem: Host-associated > Mammals > Digestive system >...
TTTCTTTTATCTTTTGAGGGTAAATTTTAATCTGTTTTCCGTCAGGATATAAATCATTATGCGCATGGAAACACATACTATACTCTGAATGTGCCTCCATCAAATCATATTGTTTCTGCAGTTTTAAAGGGTCAATCCAATAGTCATCACCTTCACATGTAGCAATGTATTTAGCAGAATCTCGCCATCTGACTATATATGGAACTTTAGATTTCTTCTTGTAATGATTATACTTTAGATATAACACTGCAAAATGGCAACTCAAATTTGTTTTGTGTCGAGCAAAGGTTAATACATAATCATCTGTTTCCTCATGTCGCACAACCATTTTGTCTTCTAAATCAAAATGCTCATTCAGATAGTTTTTTATAACCTCCTGTTCACCATCAGTACTGGCATCATCAACTATAGTGCAAACAAACGGAAAATCAGTTTTCTGCATTGTAAAACTACTCATAGCATCCTCAATATAAGAAGCTTGGTTGAAAGTCATACAATTGACACATACCATCCAATCATATTTTTCTTGCTTTTTCATTTTTTTATTTTTTTGAGATAAGGCCCAACCATTTCTTTTAATTCCTCATATTCTTCCATCTTTGTCTTTTGGCATATACATAATAGTACTACAAAACCAAGAATTATTTGCATAGGTAGCAGTATCCAATATGAAAAAGGCAAGTATTTGAGAAAGAACACACACAAAGCAACAAAGATTGCCAATCCGTACGAAGGGGCAATATCACGAATCTGCATCCAGGAACTGTATCCTAGCATTTTCCCTGGAAAATACGAATTAAGGAAATAACAAATTATGGTGGTCAAAACACTCACATACAACATCGGCATAACGCCATACATAAAGCAAACTGATAGCGGAAAAATTCCGAGTATTTTCTTAACGATCTCTAATCCCAAAAAGAGATCACTACGTCCTTGGACCTGAAGCATATTTAGATTTATCGCATGAAGAGGATAGAAAGAACCTGTTATACAAATAAGTGGCAAATAGGTGGCTGCCTCATGCCACTTTGGACCTATCAAACAATACAACAAAGGTTCCGATATCGCACTAAGGAAAAACATACTAATTGCTGTAATGAACATTGTTACTTTTATTATCTTACGATATGCCAAAATCATTCGTTCCTTATCATTTTGGATGTTGCTTAGTACAGGATAAGTAACTCGTTGTATAACAGAAGTAAGATTGCTTGAGAACAATGTTGAGAATTGTTTAGCACGAGTATACTGCCCCAACGTTGCAGGGCTATAAAACTTACCTACTACGACTTGGTATAATTCCTTCCATACAGTATCCAGGACTCCACTCACCATCATTTTCCATCCGAAACCAAATAATTCATGGAAACTGGCTGACGAGAAGCGCAATTGCGGAATCCATTTATTTGCCACCCACAAGAGGATGGTGCGTAGTCCTTGGCTAGTCAGGCTCTGAACCACCAACGACCATACGCCAAACCCCATCAAAGCCATCGCGATTCCCACTATACCACTAACAACAGAAGCAATTATTGTTATCTTGGTCTGAGTCTTGAAATCTATGCGTTTTGTCAGTCGGGTCTGTTGCACCAAAGCTAGAGCTCCAATTATCATCCCTAATGAGGAAACTTGCGTCAATGCAACCAATTCTTTACGATGGAAGAAGTCGGCTATGAAAGGAGAACTAAGATAGATGACAACATATAGCAACAGGCTCACGCCAAGATTGATTATAAATGCAGTGTTGTAGTCATCATCCGTAGCATCCTTTTTACGAATCAGTGCGGTAGTAAAGCCACCATTGATAAGCGCCTGGCAAACAGCCGTAAAGATTGCGATGATACCTATCAGCCCATAATCATCCGGTGATAGTAAGCGAGCTAATACAATACTAACTAGAAAGGAAACTCCAAACTGCGCAACATTATCAATACCGCTCCATGCTACACCTTTTACTGTTTTATCTTTCAAACTTTGTTCTGCCATTCTGTTCTTTATTATACTCTCATGTCATGACATTCGTTTTAACTATAGAGTTTTCAGTTTTATTATGCATTAACAATGCATAATAAAATAAGCAACCAGATGATGTTAGCCCTTTCTTTTTTCTCGCAGCATTGACGAGGATACTCCTTTTGTATATTCAAAATATACGACTTCTACTCCAACGTGTTTTAGTTTCTCCTCTACCTCGTTATACATGTTTGAACCTTTCCAGTCGTTACCATGGAACAACTTATCAAAATGCAAAGATTCCCATGCCTCAAATTTATCCATTGATTTCTGAGGTACAACTTTGTCGACATACTTTATAGCTTCAACAATTGCGGCTCGATCCTCATAGGGGATTACTGGTAATTTGTTTTTGTACTTCAAGACATTCTCATCTGTTGAAACACCTACAATCAGATAGTCACATTGCTCCTTCGCTCTTTTCAGAATATTAAGATGCCCAATATGGAACATGTCAAAGACTCCCGTTGTATATCCAATAATAAAAGGTTTATTCATTTTTATTTCTTTGATTTATACATAATTATTGATTCTGAGTACTCTTTCACACACTGTGAAAAGTATTTCTTCTCATCCATTATTCCTAAGAAAAAATGATGTAAAATATCTTTGGGTATGGGATTGCCATCAGAAACTTTCAAGGCGTTGTTACCCTCTATCATAAAGGAATAATCACAATCGAAAGTATCCATGTCCCTTCTGATGTCAGCAAGAACAGACTCCGATTGATTAGTATTAAAAAGGATTAGAGAAACACCCTTTATCGGATTCAAATCAGGATATATCTTAGCAATATTCCATGCATCCCCTATTGTGATATCTCCCACTCTTAATGGCGAGTGAAACTGACACGAGTAGCAAGACGGGCGGAAATGATAACTCATAGTATAAAAGATATTTACGTAATCGTCAGTAAATCTCGTCACTATGCGTGAACTATTATCAACAAAATCAATTTTTGCAGAACGATTATAGATGGTTCCATTATCCAGTCTCTTTTTGTTTTTGAATGTGTATGCCTTTAATGGTTGTCCGTAAGTCTCTTCTAATTCTACTTTATACTTGTCAAATATTATCTGACTTGGAGCGCCTTTGCACACCAAATCCACACAGAATAAATTCTCTATCCGTCGACCATGCAGGAACAGTTTCAGACCAGCGACCTGGCAAGGTGTTCCAACAAACAGGACATTGTTTTCATCATCTGACAATAGCGTTCTGATCTCTCGAAAAACAGTTCCAGTATCGCTCTGAACATACTTAGACTTACAATACTTATCTATCTGTGAAGCATCATTTACTTGCTCTATTTTGTGTTTTACCTTAAACGAACAATCCCATGCACAAGCACACAAATAGAACTTTTTATTCATTAATATGCTTCTCCTCAAATAAGACAAGGCAATTACTTTAAAAGCGCCTCCAGAAGAACTACGCTCCCAATCTCCCAAATCTTTAGCGACAGCTGAAACACAAATCTTTGGGTGATTAAAAGATACATTTTGTGATGGGCATACACGGCCACATTCACCGCAATCAACACACTTGTTACTATCAATTACGGGATATCGATAAGTATCGTCTGAAACATGAAAGGATATAGCTTGCTTCGAACATGCATTATAACAAGCACCGCAGCCATAGCATTCCTCAGGATTATTTGAAGTTAAATACATTATTCCTTAATATAGACAGACATTTCTTTTGCACCAATTTGCTTTTCTTTTGGTGGCAATTTCATGTAATCACCATAATAAAGGCGTAATATATCATCATACGCCATGGGTACTGGTATTTCCCTATCCTCAAAAGGCATATACTGGATTCCGTCATACATCTTTCGCTCACAAACTACTGAATACTTGTCATTAGAGTTACAACCATAGTATTTACTATCTGTCTCTTTACTAAACAATTGAGCCAACTTTATATGGCGACGCACCCAATACTCTTCTGAATTGTGACGAAGGAGATTGAATTGAATCCAAATGTTTGCTTTTTGCAGAAAAGAAACACCCTTGGGATATTTCATCGACTTATACTTTTTGTCATAAGCCATGATGCGCATCTGCACACATTCCTTTATTTTTTGTAGATTTTTCTTTGCGGCATCCATATTATTACCTTGGCTGTCAAGTGGGAAAACATCTATGGAGAGACCTAATTTGGAATAGCCTCTTGCTGTTTGTAAATAGGTGTGCTTAGCACTGATTCTACCATGTTGCCAAAGATAATCAGGATCTTCCTCATAACATAGAAAACGAAAATAAGGATGGGCGTCTTCGTCTTTTAATAAAACTCGAAGCTTTTCATAGTCAGTACGAGATACAGCGACATCTATATCGTTATCCCAAGGAATAAAGCCTTTATGTCTTATTGTTCCTAATAAAGTTCCTGCGAAAGCAAAGTATTGTATATCATTGGCTTTGCAAAAACTATCAAGTTCTGACAACAATTCAAGTTGGATAGATCTTACTTCTTCTAATGATGCTTTTCTCATAGTTTAAATAATTTCACCTCCGTTTATTTTGAATTCTGTTGCTGTGAGCATTGATGAATAATCAGAAAGCAGGTAGATGATACCAGGAACAATATCGTCAGCTTCCGTCATACGCCCCAATGGGAGGGCTGCTGATGCTTCCTCACGCAATTCATCTTCTGTCATACCTTGTGACCTTCTCAAAGCCAACTCACCATCTGTTGGAGTCCAACCCATCACAAGATAGTTACAACGGATATGATCACAAGCATAGTGCTTACCAATATGGTTAGAAAGCGTCAAAAGTGCGCCCTTAGCACAAGCGTATGCTGTTCGGTCTTTGTTACCACGGGTATGGTGAGTAGAACCTACCAGCACGATAGAGCCACCACCTGAACGTTGCATGAGTTCAACAGCAGCCTGTGAAGCAAAGAAGGCAGCCTTTATGTCAATGGCAAACACCTCATCGAAATGTTCCTCTGTAGCCTCTGTAAGTGCAGCAGCAGGGGTAACACCTGCATAATTCACATAACCATCAAGACAACCATATTTGTCCTCAGCATATTTAAAGAGGTCACGGATTTCAGCTACACTATGCAAGTCGGTCTTCTTGAAACTGATTTCGCCATTGAAATCCTTGGCATCCTCAATAATCTGGTCTGCACTTGCACTATCGCGACCCGATATAATAACCTTGGCTCCTGATGCTGCACACTTAAGGGCAAGCTGACGACCAACGCCCTTGGTTCCACCAGAAATAATGATCACCTTGTTCTTGAGCATCTGTGAAGAAGTGTAGAACTTATTCTCAAACTCACTATTGAGTGAAGGGAGAACAAGATTTTCGCCAGAGGGTGTGAATACCTTAAGGCGGTTCTGGAAGTCCTTAATCGTGGTCTTCAATTCCGATTCGTTTCTACAATGCATGAAGACACGCAGGAATACCTGTCGCTCTGTTCCCTGCATCTGGTCAGTCACCTCCTCACCTACTTCAAAACGCTGGATAGCAAAATCAACAGAAGGATGATTCTTGATATAATCAATACCACTAATCTGGCTAATCATACCGGGTTTCAACAAGAACCATACAACAGCTGCACTCTTACCATGCATCTTGGGATCGTTGAGCTTATCAAGGTCATAATATGCCATCGATCCTGTAAGTGCAAAGTTAATCAGCATCTTGCGCTGGTCGAAACCATTAACGCCCATCAAGGTAAGATGGAATCCACCACCCTGCAAACGGAAACCTGGGTCATATACATAGAAGTGTCCATTCTCATAGAATGCAGATACATAGAGGATACCATTCTCAACACCGAGACCCTTCAGCATATTGATATACTTGGGATGCTCTGTCTGCATGAACTTATCGTAATATTGAGAAGGGAATACATCACCTAAACAAATAGGTGTAGCACTTGTATCTGTGCGAAGAGTATAACGGTCTGAAAGTGTAGAAAGATAAATCTTGCCATCAACGATGGTGTAATAGATGCTGACATCACTACACTCCATGTAGCGCTCAATAAGAACAGTAGCAGTACGAGACTCAGCCTTTGCGCGTGCAACTGCATCATCCAATTCACTGCGATGTCTTACCAGCGTAATTCCTTTACCAGAGTTGCTGTCAGCAGGCTTTACGATGACAGGATATACGATAGAATTCTTGTCTTCGAGTGAATACTCAGGAATACCCTCGATACCATATTCTGCACATGTCTGTTTGAAAAGACGTTTGTTGTTGAATACAGCAGCAGTCTTTGCATTTGCATAACATGGAAGACCAAGTTTCTCGCACACCTGCTGATATGGCTGTACAAGAACGTCTGCCACACCAACCATGACACCATCTACCTTTTCTTTTTGAGCCATCTCACAAATTGCATCAACATCCATACCATTGATGTCATAGCTGATGTCAGCTACCTTCTTGGCTGGTGCATTGCTATCATAGTCCGTTACAATGGTGGTAACACCCATTTCCTGTGCAACCCTTACAAGGTTGGCTGTTTCCGGATTTGCGCCCAGAATCAGCAGTTTCTTACCTTTAATATCCGTAGCCATATTATTCTTATTTATTTAGTTTTGTTTTTAAATTTCAATTCCTTCTCCCATAGTAAAGAGCTTATATGCCTGATTGGGTAGTTGCTGCTCCAACAACTCTTTCCAAAGTCCCGGATGACCGCCATGTGAGGCAAACATTCCGAAATGACAGGGTACCGTCAGTTTGGGCTTCAATGCAGCTGTCAAATCAACATTCTCCTGCTCATTCAAATTGCCATAAGCACCATTGATGGGTGCAATCAGTACATCAAGCGCACCTGCTTTCAGATACTCATCCTTCCAGTCTAAATGCAGTGAGGTATCACCAGCTTCGAGAATACGCTTTCCATCTACATTAATAATAGGAGCTGCCTCTAAAGGAGCACCTGCACCATGATCTGAATGGATAAAGTCGATATGGAATCCTGCAAAGTCATAACTTTCATCAGGCTTCACAAATTGCACTCTCTGCTTGTCTATCTTTAAGTTCTCCACATCATCCTGACAATCGTATGCACAGAAGAGTTGTGTCTTACCATTGGCCATTAGTTGTGGCATTGCATCAATGTCAAAATGATCGCGATGGAAATGAGTGGCTATCACAACCTCAAGATTCAACTCAGCAGGATCAACTATCTGTGGCATCAAACGATGATAGCCCACATGGCCTTCTACTGGTTCTACGCACTCTGAGAGGTAAAGGTCTATGCCCAACAACTTACCTTCAGCACTCTTGATAATAAAACCGGCTTGGCCCATCCAGAAGAGCCAAGTTTTGCCCAAAGGGGCATTAAGAATGGAGTCCTTCACTGATTTCATGCGCTTCTTGCAAATATAATTTTAATGCTTTGTCTCTTTGTTCTTGGCTTGAAGAGACGGTTATTATCATTTTTTCCTCAACACCATAGTCATACAACAGGTGCTTTATCTTTTCTATCTGAACAGGATCTATCAGGGCTATCACAATGGCATCATAATCCACCTTGCAAATCTGCTCTATAGGGTCAACATCCATGCAACAACGTCGGTATTCCCAATAGTCATCATCCACCCAAGTAGTGATGGTGCATTGGTTCTCGTTCTTTAATCTCCTTACCAATTGCTGACCAAAGGTGCCTGCACCATAAACCGCCAGCTTCTTACCTGAGAAATCAACAGCAAACGGGAAGTTGGCAAGGGCATTATCATCCTTCAACGTACCACCCGAACGGATGATAAAGGTACTCAGTATCAAATCTTCCGTTTGACGCAACAAGTCGTATTCCTCAGACCACCCTTTAAGCGACTGCTTCATATAGTCATGCAGGTACATCACTTTCAGGTATTCATTGTTATGGTTTGTTGCCGTTTTCAGCATAGAGTCTTCACGCTGGCGATAATGATAAGCGCAATTGTCTGTAATGACAATTTTCTTGCTCGCCATAATGGCAGGATAAACAGTTGCAGCATCCTCACCAATGGTGATACAATTATCCATCTCCATTTGGTATTTTTCTATGACTTCGCGCTTGAACAGCTTATTCCATAGATAAGTGGTAATACCATGACGATAGAAGGCACCATCTGCTATCATTTGCTTCTTTATGGCATCAAGAGCTACGCCCTCGTATACGCCAGAAGGAATGGCATTCAGAATATTCTTCGTGCTTGAAAACAAATCCCTGCTAAAACCTGCTATAGCAATATCAGCATCACTTTCCTTGATGGAACTATAGAGAGAATGGTAGAAACCAGGACCTACCCAGTCATCACCATCTACATAACCAATATAACTACCCTTAGCGGCCACCAAAGCAGCTTTACGGGCAGAAACAAGACCGCCATTCTCTTTGTGAATTACCTTAATGCGCTCGTCTTTTGAGGCATAAAGGTCACAAATCTCAGGACAACGGTCAGGAGATCCATCATCTACAAGGATAATCTCCAGATTCTTGTAAGTCTGATTGAGCAGACTCTCAACACAGATTCCAAGATAACGGTCTATCTTGTAGATAGGAACAAGGACACTGATAAGGGGTTCTTTCATTTTTTGTTATTTAAGACACAATCCAAAACACGATTGATATCAACCTCACTCAACACATGATGCATGGGCAAACAGATGACCTCGTTGGCTATCCTTGTTGCCACTGGCAGATTATCTGGTGTTGCACTGGGCAGACCACGATAGGTGCTGAAGGTGCTGATAAGCGGATAGAAGTATCTTCTGCCCAGCACGTTCTTTTCCTTCATCTCAAAATAGAGCTCATCACGGGTCTTGCCATACTCTTCCGCATTGATGAAGATGGGGAAATAGCTGTAGTTATGGCGTACACCAGGCATATCTTCGAAGAAACGGATGCCAGGAACATCCCTCAAAGCCTCACGATATTTCTGTGCGACCTTTTGTCTTGCGGCGATAGCTGTATCGACTTGCTTCAGGTTCAGCAAGCCATAAGCAGCTCGAACCTCGTCAACCTTGCTGTTAATGCCTGGGGCAACAACTTCTGTTTCTCCAGCAAAGCCGAAGTTCTTCAGGTAGTCAATACGTTTCTTGGTGGCTTCGTCCTTTACAATGAGCGCACCGCCTTCAAGGGTGTTATATACCTTGGTAGCATGGAAACTCAGCGTACTCATATCTCCAGCATTCAGCACACTCTCACCATCCACTTCCACACCAAAGGCATGGGCAGCATCATAGATAACCTTTAGGCCATACTTGTCAGCAATCGCCTGAATCTGCTTCATCTTAACCGGTTTTCCATAGCAATGCACCGGCATAATGGCAGTAGTCTTGGGAGTAATGGCAGCCTCAATCTTATTCGGGTCAATGCCGCAGGTCTCTTCCTCAATATCCACAAACACAGGACGGCATCCGTTCCACCAGATGCTGTGGGTAGTAGCAACAAAACTGTAGGGCGTGGTGATGACCTCGCCCGTGATACGCATTGCCTGCAAGGCTGTCAGCAGCGGCAAAGTTCCGTTAGTGAACAGGCTGATGTACGGCACTTTCAGGTATTCTGCCAGCGCCTTCTCTAATTGTTGATGGAACTGACCATTGTTGGTTATCCACTTACTTGCCCAGATTTCCTTTAACATCTCATTAAATTCGTCAAGGTTAGGCAACAATGGCGAGGTGACTGTTATTTTATTCTCTTCCATAATAATAACTATTTCTATTCTTTTACACCAGACATATCTGGGTGTGTAAACGTATTGGAATTAATTACATCCTTCATTTCATCAATTACTTTCAGCAAATACTGGCCATACTGGTTCTTTAACATGGGCTCTGCCATCTCTCGCATCCGCTCCTCAGATATCCAACCATTGCGATAAGCGATGCCCTCCAGACAAGCGACCTTCAAGCCCTGACGTTTCTCAATAACCTCCACAAAAGTACTAGCCTCACTCAGAGAGTCATGGGTACCAGTATCGAGCCAAGCGAAACCACGGCCAAAGACCTGTACTTTCAATTCTCCGTCTTTAAGGAAATCCTGGTTCACTGTCGTAATTTCCAACTCACCACGAGCAGATGGTTTGATGTGCTTTGCCACATCAACCACTTTGTTCGGATAGAAATAGAGGCCAACCACAGCATAATTGCTTTTAGGCTCCTTGGGTTTCTCCTCAATGCTAAGGCAGTTGCCTTTCCTATCAAACTCAGCCACGCCATAGCGTTCAGGATCAGAAACCCAGTAACCGAATACAGTTGCCTTACCATTCTTGTCTGCATCTTCAACGGCACTTCTCAGCAGTTTTGTAAATCCTGCCCCATAGAAGATGTTATCTCCGAGCACCAAGCAGGCGGAATCATTTCCAATGAACTTTTCACCTATTATGAAGGCCTGTGCAAGACCATCAGGTGAAGGCTGTTCCGCATACTCAAAGCGAACACCATAATCGGAGCCATCACCTAAAAGGCGTTTGAAACCCGGGAGGTCATACGGAGTTGAAATAATAAGTATATCCCTAATCCCAGCAAGCATCAATGCACTGATAGGATAATAAACCATCGGCTTATCATAAACGGGTAGGAGTTGCTTTGAAACTCCTTTCGTTATAGGATAGAGGCGAGTTCCGGAACCTCCGGCAAGTACTATACCTTTCATCGTTATATGATATATGTTAATTGTTAACTGTTAATTATCGATTTTTAAAATGTGACAGTACGGTTGCTGTAACCCCAGCCTTCAAAATAGAGCCATGAACTGTGCATAAAGATTCGTTGAATTTAAATTTGTATTAATAACTAACTACACTTAAAAAGCGCTTTAACCAACTTCTTTACACAACACAACTGTGGGACGCATTTATTATCTGGCGTTGTTCGAGGTATCGACACCCTCTTTAAAGAATCGGGATTAAATTCTTTCGGTAGTAGCCTGTAAATGTCATTCAAATCTACAACCATACGATGATATTTCACATTATGTCCTTTCAGCGCTTCAATTACTCTCATCTTATCCTCATCAGAACACCTTACGCCAAAATAAACATCGGTAATACAATCCTCAGGTACCTCTACAGCATGATATGGCTCGGTCGTTTCCACATCATAATAAAGCAATCGCTTTTCATGCTCATAACTCCAATCCTTGCTTTTTGTGAAGAATGCCTTTTGAAGTGTTAGTGTTTCTGATGCCATCGATACATTATCAACATAATCCACTTCTCCCATCACTAGTACCCTCTTCTTAACAATATCTTCATGTGTTAATGAGGCTGGAAATTGATATTTGACGCAGAAGCCCTGATGATTGTTCGTATAGTGGGACCACATAAGCGTATTGCTATACTCTGCCCTATCTGTATAAGGCTTTGGGGGCGGATTGTCGTAAGTAGGAAGAGGCTTATTATAGGCGAAGCAACGGATGCGAGCATATCCCCATGCTGTTTGAAGCAGTTGCGCTTCTTTCTTTTCAAATTCACTTCTCAAATCCTGGCCTTGAGCATAGAACCAGGGATGTATAAGACTGTCAACGACATCGTTAAAAGTGTTTGGGTCTGCCAGTGTTATTGTATTCTCTCGTAAATCTTTCAATGAATATTCACCTACGGTGCGGAAACTAAAGAACTCCCGCACATTATAATGTGTATGAGAAATACATGTGTAGAACACATGAAGTCTCATTTGTTTTAAGGCATCACCTTCTTGCTTTACCCATACATAATAATGGCCTAATTGCTTATGCATTGAGGAAAGGACGCTATAACCATAATCACTAAGTTGATGTATTTCATCTATCCCCTCAAGCATGAGTTTAATAGCCTTATTGTAGTTCGACTTTTGGAAGTAAGCTTCAGCCAACGTACAGAACGCAGAAGCTAGTACTCCTTGGTCCGTAAAGTCTCTACGAGGCCACTGAGGTTTCATTGGCTCCAAATCTGAAATTATCTGATCTGCATTTCTTGGAGTTATTTTTTCATTTTCATGCAGAAACAGATAGCTTTTTACTTGTTCTTCTGGAGTAAACTGCATAAGACTAATTATTTGAGACTTTCGTCATTTTGTCAAGAGCCAGCTCTTATCAGTCAAACAACCCATTCTCTTCGTAGAAATGAACGCCACCGCTTTTTGCGAGCGGAAGGCTTATCTGCGCAAAGCGCGGATGTGCCTAGAGCGGCTATAAACTATATCTCCTGCATTTCAAATTGCTTTTTGCCTTCACCCCAGTCGCTAATTCCTGTAATGCGAAACTTCGCGTCCTGTAGGTAAGTGACTTGCTGCTCTGAAATATTGTGAATACCAAACAACTTTCTGGCTTTTGTATGTTCAGCGTCTAAGGGCGTTATCTTATATCGGTTCTCTGAAGTGTTCTCCCAAGTCAAGTCTGCGCTACACGTCAGACAGAAGCCAGGAGCGAATACATCACCGACATTGAAATCTGCCTTGTCGTATTCGTTACATGCACGAACCACAGTTTCTGAGTATGCAGGGAGTTTGGAAAGAGCACTATTCAATGTTTCACATACCGAAAGGACAAAAGGCGGTATACCAAAGTGGTATGAGTCTTTTCTATACAGACCAGAAATTTCGGCAAGGAATGTCAGAACTACTATAGCCTCCAAATCGCTGAGGCCAGCCTCAACGAATTTTGCATATTCTTCGCCTCTGTGGTTTGCCGTTCTTTGAAAGGCGCCTTTGCAGAGCAAATCCATTTCGCCATTGCACATGTACACAGGCGCAAACTCACCCACTTCTGTATCATAGCAGAACTCGAAGTTACTGTCGTACGACTGATACTGCTTTTCGCTGGATATAAGTTCTTCGACGGTTTTGATTTGGCAGTCCTGCCAAATGAACTTGTCGAAGTCTATCAGTTGCTGTTTCAAAGCAAGGTCTTCAACAAGACCATAACGCTTCGCAGTTTCAGAAATATTGAGCGGACTCTTCATGTTCAATCCGTTGCGGCCTACGGCCCTTTAAACAATCCTGCCGGATGTATATCGGGCAGATACCGCTTTTCAGAATCGCAATGTGGCTGAAAGCCTCTTTGAGATTACTCGACCTCCTTCGCACCTCGGCAAATCAAGCGAGCTCGTTTGCACTCAGTTTGGCGTCAGTTATCTTGATATTCTTGATTTTTTGTTTCCTTGAATACCATAACGTTATTCTCAGTTTCAGTATCTTTTCTGAAGGCAGGCTCCTGTCATTCTATATGCTTTTGCCATGATAAAGCAGGATTTTCTTATTTTGTAGGAACACTCAAATAAGAACCCACCTACTACCTCACGGACAGTATAATGAATCTATTTATTCAATTCATATTACATTTGTCCTCTAACCAATAGAGCGTATCTGCTTTTTCGCCATTTAAGATTACATACTCTGATGTGTGAAGTATTTTAATGCATTTTGTTGTATCAACCACCTCTTTTTGCTGGACTGAAGTGGCAGGTGATGAAGGAATTGACCGCCCTATATAGAAAAGAGCAAGGGTTAAACCACTAACGAATGTCAGTACCTGGAAAAAACTGGTCAACCTATTTGTTGGAGAATATATAGATACATCGTCATCATTTTCACCTTCCGTTTGATTATTCTGGGTATGGCCATTAGTCGATGGCGGAGCTGCTACGTCAGCAGTTCCTGATGCTTGTTGGGTTGCTGGAACCGTAGGTGTTGTTTCCGATGTCGTTTCTTTTCCAAGCTGACCTGTTAATCCCATCAAATGAAACACACCCAATGAGATAGATGCAACAAAAACAATGAGAGAAGCTAACAACCAACCTGAATTGGCCTGCGCTACCGCACTGGTAAACAATTTATCAGTAAATGCAACACAAAGTGTAATGATTGCCGTGGAAAGGGTAATCATCTGCTTAGACAAGTCCGCTGCGAAGTCGTATGACTTCTTAATTCTCTCTTCTTTTTTCATTATTTAACAGAATGGATAGCGAGGACAGAACTGAAAACGAGTCTCGGTGAAAGTACGACTTTCAACAATACGAGCGGGCCGTTGACGCTGATTCTCTCGGCGACACAATTCTTGGCAAATCTCACGCATATTGCGTTCTGCCTCGGCAATCTTTGCGAGATTGTAGGTATCTGAGACAGGCATATTGTTAAATACACCATGGTGAATAAAGCCCTTCATATCCTCTGTCACTTCCGCAGAGAAGCGATAACCATGTTTGGCTACTTCTTGCTGAGCTATCGCCCAGATTCTGTTATAAATTTCTTCTCTTGTCATAATTCTATCGTATGAACATTAATTATTATGAAATTTTGCCTTCAATAGTTCCGTCACTTCCTTTACATTTTTGATTTTAGACATCTTATAAACATAGAATAGAGTCCGCTATCTCAAGCATCGTTTAATTCAACTGAAAGCCTTACACTCTTTGTCTGTCAAAAATACGCCATACAAGGAACGAACAGTTGTTCTTATATGCCCTATTTTCTTTTCCGTCTCAAAATGCATTGTTTTCAGTTGCTTGTAGTCCATCCACGAAGGACGAGATTTACCAACTTTCTCCCAATTGACACTTTTGCCTACCGCGATAGTTAATAAATCCGATATATTCTTCAGATTTGCCGTACAAACGATGAAATCGTCATATGACATGCTCATTGACTTATCAAGAGCATTAGCCTGATTGGGGTAGATGGAGAGTATGTCAGACCTATGGGTATAGACTTTAGTAAACGCAGTCTTATACTTAGAAGATGGGAGATTATGTGCCACCACATTTCTTCTAATTCGATAATAGTCAAACAAATCCATCTTGAAAGGTTCAATAACAGGTTTTATTCCCCGACCTCTCAACTGTTTCAAGATTTGGGTTAACTTTTCCGTCTTGCTAGCCTTTTTCCCAACCTTTAGCGTTATATTGAGTTTTTTCAAATCGGATACAAATTCGTCAAGGAATGTATCGAAAACAGAAAAAGGATAAATCAAATAAGAGGAAAACAATCTATCTTCATAGTTTTGAACTTTAAATTCTCCTAGGTGTACACCTGTGACTGCAGCTTGCTCTTTAGTAAAGTCCGAAAAAGTAATTTCGGGATTACTTACTTTCTTCTCATCATAAAGCATCATGAATTTACGACGAGCACATTCCTGAAGTTCTGAGATAGAATCCAGCTCTCCACACACCGTCCATAAATTCTTATTGGACGGTAGATTAAACGATGTTCCCCTATATGATGATCTGTTCATTTTAGATTCCTATTTCTATTTATATCACGATGTCAAACAATGGTAGCTACAGTATCCACAGAAAGAGCTTTGAGTATTGACGGTATCATATGATAGCCATCATAATGAAAGTTAGGATCATTCAATGAAGAAGCCATCTCCTTATACTCCTCAACTGTCTTCACCCCAAATAGCACCTTAGCTTTTTCAAAATAGCGTTTAGATGCAAGTCTAGGCAGCACCTCTACACCATGATTGTAAATGCTACAATCAGGATACCAATGCATTTCAAACATAGATTCGTTTGGATAAAGCAATGACAAATAATATAGTAGCAAGTCCGTTTTTACAAGGCTTTCAAATTTCAGAAGCGTAGCATTATTACTAATATAATCTGCCTGAATGCTTACCCGACGTAAATCAAAGCTAGTATTCTTAAACTTATTCAGTGTGTAATTATAGGACTGAAAACGCATAAAAGACACTTCATCTACTACACTGTTCATCATCTTATTTCTTACAACACAGTAATGACTCTTTAAAATATCATGAAGGACATCGAATCTCTCAGCATTTAACAATACCTGACAAATGGAAAGGAACCAATCATAATTGAAATACCTGATATGATCAAATATTAAACTTGACGAGTTCGTACCTTCTGGGAGTTCTATATCATTGTCTTCCAACATCTGGAAATATCGCTCAAAGAAATCTACGAAAAGATTTCCCGTACAATAAGATGTCCTCGATATCGTCTTTACAAAAGTAATAAAGTCATTTTTCAAAGGCATCATTTGAACTATGCCCTCATCTATTTTGTTTATAAATGCTTCATTAGTAAAATCCTTCTGGTCTATCTTATACGTTGGAACTATTGTAAGGAATAAATCCAAATAGTCCATTATTAGTGTTTCTATATTTGAAGAACCCGATAGGATTGCCTGCTTAATTGCCTCAACTTTATGTGTTGTTGGAAGGAAAACGGGTTTATCTTCTTTTAAATATGATGGCATACAGCCAAGAGTTGGCCTAGTATGCAGAGGTTTATCGTAAATGTCCCTAAGGAGTTGGTCATATCCTTCATTGAACTTCTCTGAAGAACTGAGATCTATAAAGATTCTCGATTTTACAAATGTGGGAAGGTAAGGTTTTCCATTCTCATCATATTCAAATATAACTGGAATGAACTTTGTCTGCTCAGCATTGCTGTATATTTCTTCCGATACAATGGTACTCTCTATTCCCACACCACCTTTTCGAGCATTGGCTTTTTCTGTATATTCTTTGTTGCAAATCAGCAAGACCTTCTTTACCGTAGGGTCATTGACCATTTGCTCCATGAACTTGTTTTTATCTTGTCCGTCCCTAAGGTCATAAATATCTATCACGCAATGCACACCATCAGAGAACAACCGCTCTGCCAGCTGTTCTACTCTGATCTGATTCTCCTTCGGATGCCAACTATATGATATAAATACCTTTGGATTCTCCATTACTATAACGTATCTACATTTCTATG
>Ga0310691_10004104_pt1 | contig 16685 bp, 14 predicted proteins | sample 176DNAGHGlowgp2_FD_203887 | JGI IMG/M metagenome (GOLD analysis project Ga0310691, IMG submission 203887) | Sheep rumen microbial communities from Palmerston North, Manawatu-Wanganui, New Zealand - 1766 DNA GHGlow gp2 (v2) (version 2) | ecosystem: Host-associated > Mammals > Digestive system >...
TCGAGAACAGGATGGTCCAAAAAGTCGGCGTTAAAAAAATAGAAAACCCCGATATTAACAAGGAAGAGGTGGAAAACTAATGTCAGGACATTCAAAATTTGCCAATATCAAGCACAAAAAGGAAAAAAACGATGCGGCCAAAGGTAAGATCTTTACCATAATCGGTCGTGAGATCGCCGTAGCCGTCAAAGAAGGCGGTCCCGATCCCGCCAACAATTTTAAACTCGCAACCGTTATCGCCAAGGCAAAAGCAAACAACGTTCCCAACGATACGATCGAAAGAGGTATCAAGAAAGCGGCCGGCGAAGGCTCAAGCGTAAACTATGAATACTGTTCGTACGAAGGTTACGGCCCCAACGGTATAGCGATCATCGTTGACTGTCTTACAGACAACAAAAACCGTACCGCAGCCAATGTAAGAAGTGCATTTACCAAAGGCGGCGGAAGCATCGGTACACCCGGCTGCGTATCCTTCATGTTTGACAAAAAAGGTGAGATCATCATCGACAAAGAAGATTTCGATATGGATGCCGATACTCTCATGATGACCGCTCTTGACTGCGGAGCCGAAGATTTTTCCGAAGAAGAGGATTGCTTTGAGATCTATACCGATCCCGATGCGTTCGATGATATCTTAAACAAGTTAAAAGAAGCCGGCATAACCGATTTTGCCAGTGCCGAAGTTACCATGATCCCTCAGAATTACGTTAAGCTTACCGATGAGGGCGCCATCAAGAACATCAACAGAATACTCGATCTTCTTGACGAAGACGACGATGTTCAGAACGTATATCACAATTATGACGAAGAGTAAAATTAAATACATTTTCAAGGAGTATTTGCAAAAATGAACAAAGAAACCATTTGCGTACAGGGCGGTTATACGCCTCATAACGGTGAACCCAGGATCATTCCCATCATTCAGAGCACTACTTTTAAATATGACTCAAGTGAGGAGATGGGAAAACTTTTCGATCTTGAAAAAGAAGGTTACTTTTACACCCGTCTTGCGAATCCCACCAACGATTATGTTGCCAAGAAGATATGCGAACTTGAGGGCGGCGTTGCTGCAATGCTTACTTCCTCGGGACAGGCAGCCAACTTCTTTGCCGTATTCAATATAGCGGAAGCGGGAGATCATATTGTTGTAAGTTCCGCTATCTACGGCGGAACCTTCAATCTTCTTGTAAATACACTTACCAAAATGGGCATCGAAGTTACCACAGTCGATCCTTATTGTACAGAAGATGAATTGAATGCCGCATTCAAAGAAAACACAAAATGCGTATTCGGCGAATCGGTAGCCAATCCGGCTCTTACGGTACTGGATTTTGAAAAATTTGCAAAAGCCGCACATTCACACGGTGTTCCGCTTATTGTCGACAATACTTTCCCTACGCCCATCATGTGCAGGCCTTTTGAATTCGGTGTTGATATTGTCACTCATGCAACCACGAAATATATGGACGGTCATGCCGCAACGGTTGGCGGATGCATCGTTGATTCGGGTAATTTCGACTGGATGGCTCACAAGGACAAATTCCCCGGACTTTGCACTCCCGACGAATCGTATCACGGCATAACCTATGCCGAGAGGTTCGGAAAAGCCGCATATATCACAAAGTGTACCGCACATCTTATGAGAGATTTCGGTGCGATCCAGTCTCCTCAGAATGCTTTTTATATCAATCTCGGCCTTGAAACGCTTCATTTAAGGATGGAACGTCATTGCAGCAATGCACTTACGATCGCCAAATGGCTTGAAGGAAACGAAAAGGTTTCCTGGGTTAATTATCCCGGCCTTGAATCGAGTAAAGATCACGCAAATGCCATGAAATATATGCCTAACGGCACCTGCGGAGTAATATCGTTTGGTTTAAAGGGCGGAAGAGACGCTGCCGAAAAGATGATGGACAAGCTTAAGCTTGCCGCCATCGTTACTCACGTTGCCGATGCCCGTACCTGTGTGCTTCATCCCGCTTCGCACACTCATCGTCAGATGAACGACGAACAGCTCTTAAAAGCAGGTGTTTCACCCGATCTTATCAGATTATCCGTCGGAATAGAAAATGTCGATGATATAATCGCCGATCTTAAACAGGCCATGGAATAAATATTTTCAGGGGATCATAATGGATAAACTTGCGATAGTAGTTCCGTGCTACAATGAAGAACCGATGTTAAAGCTTTCATCGGAAGCTTTAAGAAAGGTTCTCACAGATCTTATAGGTAAAAAGAAAATATCCGATGACAGTTTCATTCTTTTTGTAAATGACGGTTCCAAGGATAAAACCTGGGCGCTTATCGAAGAAGAGCATGAACTTTACCCTACCATGGTAAAGGGTGTGAAACTTGCCGGAAATGTGGGACATCAATATGCTCTTACGGCAGGACTCATTACCGCCAAAGACATGAGTGATGTCACCATCTCGATCGATGCCGACCTTCAGGATGATGTCGATGTGATAGAAGAGATGATCGATAAATTCCACGAAGGAAAAGATATCGTTTACGGAGTCCGTAAAAAGAGAAAGACCGACTCTTTCTTCAAGCGCACTACCGCTCAGGGATTTTATAAGTTCATGAAATGGATGGGTGCCAAAACGGTATACAATCATGCCGATTTCAGGCTCATGAGCAAGCGTGCCGTGGAACAGTATTCCAAATACGAGGAATCAAATCTGTTTATAAGAGGTATCGTTCCTCTTATCGGCTACGAAAGCGATTGTGTATACTATGACCGCAAGGAACGTGTTGCCGGCGAGAGCAAATACCCCTTAAAGAAGATGATCGCGCTTGCTTTCAACGGCATTTCTTCTTTGAGCGTAAAACCCATCACCATGATCACGGGGCTCGGACTTATCATCATATTGTTAAGTATCGCCGCGGCTGTATATGCGCTCGTTTCTTATTGTATGGGTATCACCACTCCGGGATGGACGAGCCTTATCCTTTCCATATGGTTTATCGGAGGTGTTCAGCTTTTCTGTATAGGTCTCATCGGCCAGTATATAGGCAAGATCTATCTCGAGGTCAAACATCGCCCCAGATACAATATAGAAAAAGTCATTTAGGAGTTTTTATCCGATGAATTTAAGAAAAACCTGGTTTGGTTATTTTAATTTTGCCATATCATTGCTTATAACCGGTGCGCTTGTGATCGTGGCGGCTTTTGTACTGTTATTTGCCTTAAACGGCGGTATCGTTGTAAAAGAGGACACCCTTTCCATGATCAACGCTACCACGATCTCTTATCTTATCATCGGAGTAATATTTGCCGTTTTACTGGTGGCTCTTTATTTTTGCATTCGAAAATTAAGAGTAAATATATCCTATAAAACAAAACTGTTCAGAGATAACAGAGCCGTTCATTTTATCGGTGCTTCGATATCTCTTGCATGCTTTATTGCGGGGATCATACTTCGAATGAGGCATCTTTTGACCGAAGATATTCCGATACCTTTTGATTCGGATCTTGTTTATAATATCTTTACCGGGCAGAACATTACCGGGTCTATAGGAAATTTCGATCTTTTATACGCCAGAATACTTGCATTTTTATATAAGTTCATCGGGATCCGTCCCGGACTATACGTCTATTTCAACCTTATTCTTGCATGTGCTACCATTATTTTTGTTTTCTTTGCGGTCTCGGGCATATTCGATGAGATAACCGCACTTGTACCCACAGCGTTTCTGTGCCTTTCACCTTCGGTCTACATGGTGATAGATACCGTTTATACCGGAAAGCTTCTTAAATACTGTCTGGTTTCATTTATTGTTTTTATCGCGGTAAAGCTGTTAAATCTGTTTTCGGAAGAAAAAGGTTTTGACATTTTTGCGCTTATAATCATAAATGTCGTCATCACTTCGGTCGTTGTCGTTTTGCCGCTTATGCTCCCCAACAAATTCAGGGTTAACTTTGAGCCGGGTAAAAACGATTTCTTTGAATCAATATTTTTGTACGATAACAGCATAATCTGGTTTGTCGTACTTTCACTTGCTTTTATCGGAGTGCTTTCTTTTCTTAAATCCTCAACCGACAGGCTTTCACCCGCAGCATTTTCCCTTATAGTCGGAACCGCATTCTTTATGGTGTTTACCGGCATGTACGATACATTGAGATGGCCCGATGAAAATGTTATGATCGCTATCATTTCAACTCTTGCGGGGCTCGGTCTTAATGAATTGCTGTTTTCACCCGTTTATATTGCGGATTTCAAAGAAGAAGAGACTCCCAATGAATCGTTCATCATCCACAAACCTTCTTTTAACCCCATTACAAGGATTGAAACTGCAGGAATGCTGACGGACAGTGCTACAAGCGTTAACGAAGAACTCATAGTGGAAGTGACCGGCAAGCATGTGCTGGATACCGTCAAGGAGATCACCAAAAATGCGGTTAATACTCCCGAGATCCAAGTAAATTCAGCCAATGCGGAAACTTCGGTAACAACATCGCTTACACCCGATAAGCCGGCAGTATCCGCAAACGGTAGGGATAATAAACTTACAGCCGCAGAAGATAAGAAAACTTTCAAGGAAAAGAAAGAAAAGAAGATCAAAGAAAAAAGATCAAGGAAAGACAAAGAGGCCAATATGGAAACTGCAACCGTACAGAATACCGAAAATACCAATACCTCATCCAATCTGATAGAGAATCCGCTTCCTTTACCCAAGCGTAATGCCAGAAAAGCGATCGAATTCAAATTCGAACCCGATGAGGCACAGATGAAATTCGATGTTGAGATCGGACCGGATGACGATTTCGATATCTGATCGACCGAATGGCGATTTTGATATCCGAAGCACCGGTTTGACGGCTATTTTTGTAAAAAGTGCCAAAAACAAATTTTTTATCAAAATTTTGTATAATGGCATTACCTTGCAATACAATATATGGTATTATTAATCTCGGAGTGTGTATCAAATGGCAACATCAAGAGGTAATAGAAAAAGCGGCTCCGGGACCACAAAAACTCAGGGTGCCCGCGGGGCTCTAAAAAGGACAACTAAAGATTACAGGATCAGATTCGAAGTTACGTTCATTGTGGCTTTTGCCATATGCGTTTTGTTGTTTCTGTGTAATTTTAATCTGATCGGTTCAGCCGGAAATGCCGTATCACTTTTTTTGTTCGGTCTTTTCGGCATTTTGCAGTATATATTCCCGATATATCTGTTCTTAATGATATTTGTGGGAATGAGATATGCATCGGACCCCCGCATTAAATTAAAAGAACTTGCATTTGCTCTTTTATTTTTCCAGATCGCCAATATAGTCGATCTGATAGGCGGCATAGCCGTTAACGCCGTAAAAACAGAAAGCGGATTTGCTTTAAAAGAATTTTGGGAATACGCCTGTAACAAAAAAGGCGGCGGTCTGATCGCATCGGCTGTGGTTTACCTGCTTGTTAAGGCCGTAAGTACGGTCGGTACAGCGATCATCAGCATTATAATCGCGATCATATGCATTATAATCATTTCCGAGAATTCGGTAGTCAACAAATTAAGAGATTCCAAAGACAGGATCTCGCAGCATCTTGAAGAAAACAAGAGACTTAAAGAAGACTATTACATTGAAGAAGCCAAAAGACGCGAAGAACGTCAGGCCATAGAAAATAAACGCCGTGAAGAGAAGGAGGCTCAGCGCTTAAAGCGTGACGAGCTTCACAAAGAAGCACTCGAAAAAAGAGCGCTTGAAAAACAGGCCAAGCAGGACGAAAAAGTGCTTCGCATGAACAAAAGAGTTTCGGGTGTGACCAACGATACGTTACTGGTGCCCAAAACTCCCATCGAAAAGGGTGAAAACAACGATATTCACGAGATCACAAGAAACGATTTCGATCCTTCGACCGGATTCACCGATACGGATCTTTACGGCGATCTCGATGAGATAATCATAGAACGCGAAGAAGAGTCATTGCCCGGTCCCGAACCGACAAAGCAGGTTAAAGAGCCGCCAAAGATGGTCGGAGAACGCGATCGCAATACAACGGCCGATAAAACATTATCGGAGAGCTCTTTTGATAAAACCGTACCGGATAAAACTCTTCATACTCCGACGCCCGAAAAACCTGCCGTTAAAACAACCGGCAAATATGTATTTCCGCCCATCAATCTGCTTACCGAAAATAAGCAGAAAAGCAAAGGCGACAGCGACGAATCGGTTAAGGCAACGGCAAGACAGCTTCTTAAAACTCTTGAAATTTTCGGGGTTAAGGCAACCGTTGATTCGATCTGTCAGGGCCCTACGGTCACCAGATTCGAACTTATTCCCGAAATGGGAACCAAAGTCAGCCGCATAAAGAGTCTTTCCGATGATATCAAGTTAAATCTTGCAACATCGGATATCAGGATAGAAGCTCCGATACCCGGAAAAGCCGCTGTCGGCATCGAGATACCCAACAAGGAAAATCAGTCCGTTCTTTTGCGCGACCTTATAGATACCGAAGAATTCAAATCTTCGAATTCGAGACTTACGTTTGCGGTCGGAAAAGATATTGCCGGAAAGGTCATTGTATACGATATAGATCAGTTCCCGCATCTGCTCATCGCAGGAGCTACGGGTTCGGGTAAATCCGTATGTATCAATACTTTGATCGTAAGCCTTATATATAAAGCTCATCCCAACGATGTCAAACTCATCATGATTGACCCCAAAGTCGTTGAGTTGAGCGTTTACAACGGAATACCGCATTTACTCATTCCCGTTGTGACGGATCCCAAGAAAGCGGCTGCGGCACTTAACTGGGCGGTTACCGAAATGATGGAGCGATACAAGAAATTTGCAGATCTTAACGTAAGAGATCTTAAGGGATACAACAAAGCCGTTTCGGAGATGGATACCGAAAGCGAGATACACAAAAAGCTCCCTCAGATAGTAGTCATCGTCGATGAGCTTGCGGACCTAATCATGGTCGCCAAAAACGATGTTGAAGACGCCATATGCCGACTGGCGCAGCTTGCCAGGGCTTGCGGCATTCACCTTATCATAGCAACGCAAAGACCTTCGGTAGATGTCATTACCGGTCTTATTAAAGCCAATATGCCGTCCCGTCTTGCTTTTGCCGTATCTTCGGGTGTCGATTCAAGAACCATTCTTGATATGACCGGAGCCGAAGAACTGCTCGGAAGAGGCGATATGCTGTTCTTCCCCAAAGGTCTTAAAAAACCCGTGAGATTGCAGGGTGCGTTTGTATCCGATCAGGATGTTAACAGAATAGTTGATTTCCTTAAAAAGAATTCACCCGCAGATGACGCTGCGGCGATAGAAATCCAGAAAAAGATCGATTCCGGTGCCGCAAGTTCATCATCCGGATCTTCCCAGGGAGGATCCGATAACGGTTATGACGAATTGTTTGTCGAAGCAGGTAAATATATAATTTCCAACAATAAAGCTTCGATCGGAAATCTTCAGCGTGTTTACAGGATCGGTTTTAACAGAGCCGCCCGCATAATGGACCAGCTCGCCGATGCCGGAGTCGTATCGGGTGAAGACGGTACAAAAGCACGCCAGATACTTATGTCGCAATCCGATTTTGAAAGCTTTATCGAAAGCAACGGTTTATGATGAATGGAGAATAATATGAAATCCGATATCGAGATCGCCAGAGAAGCCAAACTTCTTCCAATCAAAGATGTTGCCGCAAAAGTCGGCATAAGCGAAGACCGGCTTGAATTATACGGCAAATACAAAGCCAAGATCACCAATGAATGGTGGGAAGAAAACAAAGATAAGCCCAACGGAAAACTTATTCTTGTTACCGCCATCAACCCCACTCCCGCGGGAGAAGGCAAGACAACCACTTCCGTCGGCTTAAGCGATGCATTTTCAAGACTTGACAAGAAATGCGTTGTTGCTCTTCGTGAGCCCTCACTCGGACCTTGTTTCGGCATAAAAGGCGGTGCAGCGGGAGGCGGATATGCTCAGGTCGTTCCGATGGAAGATTTAAATCTTCATTTCACCGGAGATTTTCATGCCATAACAAGCGCCAACAACCTGCTTGCCGCAATACTTGACAATCACATCCAGCAGGGTAACGAACTTAATATAGATCCCAGAAACGTTGTATTTAAGCGTTGTATGGATATGAACGACAGAGTTCTTAGGAATATAGTGATAGGTCTTGGAAACAAATCGGACGGCACCGTAAGAGAAGATCATTTTGTTATAACGGTTGCTACCGAGATAATGGCTGTTTTGTGTCTTTCCGAAGATCTTAAAGATCTTAAAGACCGTCTTTCCAAGATCATTGTTGCATATGATTATTCGGGAAATCCGGTTACCGCAGGTCAGCTTAAATGCGTAGGTTCCATGGCCGCTCTTTTAAAGGATGCCATAAAGCCCAACCTGATACAGACTATGGAACACACTCCGGCCATAGTTCACGGAGGTCCTTTTGCAAATATCGCACACGGCTGCAATTCCGTAAGAGCAACAAGATATGCGCTTAAAATGGCCGATTATGTTATAACAGAAGCCGGATTCGGCGCAGACCTCGGAGCGGAGAAGTTCTTTGACATCAAATGCCGTAAAGCCGGATTAAAGCCGGACTGCGTTGTTCTGGTCGCTACCATAAGAGCTCTTAAATATAACGGCGGCGTTTTAAAAGAAGATCTTTCTAAGGAAAATCTCGATGCTCTTAAAAAGGGTATCGTAAACCTTGAAAAGCATATGGAAAACTTAAAACTCTACGGAGTTCCGGTTGTCGTAACATTAAACGATTTTGTAAGCGACACACAGGCCGAAAGAGATTTTGTCAAAGACTTCGTCAAAGCCCGCGGATGTGAATTTGCTCTTTCCAAAGTATGGGAACTCGGCGGTGAAGGCGGTGTGGAACTCGCCAACACGGTCATTGATACCATAAACGGATGTGAGAGCAATTTCAAACCTCTTTACGAAGACAGCCTTCCTCTTAAGGAAAAGATCGAAAAGGTTGCCACATGCATTTACGGTGCCAAAGATGTTTCTTTTACCAAGGAAAGTGAAAAGATGCTTAAAAAGCTTACTGATATGGGCTTTTCGGATCTTCCCGTATGTATGGCCAAGACTCAGTACTCACTGTCCGACGATCAGACACTTCTCGGAAGGCCTGAAGGTTTTACGCTTAACGTAAGAGACGTATATATCTCAGCCGGTGCCGGATTTGTGGTAGTACTTACCGGTCAGATCATGACGATGCCCGGCCTTTCCAAGAATCCCGCAGCATATACGATAGATGTTGATGATGACGGAAACATAACCGGTCTTTTCTAAGCTTCGATGTGGCTTAGACGGTTTATTTAATAACATTACGATCAAAAGAGGGAAATTATGGAACTGATAGACGGAAAAAAGATATCGCAGGAAATAAAAGACGAATGTAAGGCAAAGGCTGAAGAGCTTATCAAAGCAGGAAAAACGCCCTGTCTTGCAGTTATTTTAGTGGGCAACGATCCCGCTTCGTCGATATATGTAGGCAACAAGAAAAAAGCATGTGAATACTGCAATATAAAATCCCTGTCATATGAACTTCCCGAATCGACAAGCGAACAGGAATTGCTTGATCTAATCGATAAACTCAACAACGATAAGGAAGTAAACGGCATACTTGTCCAGTTACCGCTTCCCAAACATATAGACGAAAACAAAGTCATCGCAAAGATCGATCCTACTAAGGATGTCGACGGTTTCCATGTTTCAAATGTCGGTGCATTGTGTGTCGGCAAAGAGGGCTTTGTTTCATGTACACCCGCCGGTATAATCCAGCTTCTTAAGCGCAGTAATGTTGATATTTCCGGAAAGAGATGCGTGGTTATCGGACGCAGCAATATTGTAGGTAAGCCCATGGCGCTTCTTATGCTCAAAGAAAACGCGACCGTAACGATATGTCATTCCAAAACGGCCGATCTTAAAGCGGTAGCAAGCGAAGCGGATATCTTAATAGTTGCGATCGGTAAACCCCGATTTATAGGTCCCGAATACGTCAAAGACGGTGCCGTTGTTATTGATGTAGGCATTCACCGAGACGAAAACAACAAAATGTGCGGTGATGTTGATTTTGAAAAGGTTAAAGATAAAGTTTCACTCATAACTCCGGTTCCCGGAGGAGTGGGCCCCATGACGATAGCAATGCTTATGAACAATGTAATCGAAGCTTGTGAAAGGTATTAAGACTCATGAAATGTCCCAATTGCGGAAAACCTTTAAAAGAAGGCCTCCTGTACTGTGAACATTGCGGATGTGAAATAGAGATAGTTTCGGATATCGATATGGAACTTGAAATGAACAAAACCATCCGCGACATAGCTCACAAAGAGTTTAACAATAAAAACGATATCGCAAATGCCGAATTTGATGATGACGACAATCCGTCATTGATCGGTTTTTTATTAAAGCGCAGCAAACATATCGGAAAATTCGTTTATGTGCTTATAGCTGTCGGTATCATTGCCGTTATCGCCATTGCGGTCCATATGGGACTTAAGATATCACATGAAAGTTCCCTTGAATACCAGGTGGAAATGGCCGATAAGTCATATTCGTCGGGCGATATCAATAAGGCTGTCAAATATCTTGAAAAAGCTTCCAAGATAGAGCCTTCAAACATAAATTACAAGTTAAAGATAGCTGATTATTATCTTGAACTCAATAAACCCGACGATGCGGCATATACTCTTACCGAGATCGCGGAAAACAAAGATACCGACGAAGCGAAGCGCGTAATGGCATACAGGAAACTTTTCGATCTGTACAAAGAAAAGGGCGATTATGCTTCGATCGGCGAAAAATTAAGAAACTGCGAGATAGAATCGGTACTTAAAGACTATTCGTCGTATATAGTTTCGGTCCCCAAATTCAGCACAGATCCCGGAACTTATAATAATACGATCAATCTTCGTATAACCACCGATTCCGAATGCCGTATACTTTATACTTTAGACGGTTCCGATCCCATAACCAACGGTATCGAATATACCGGTCCGCTTCTTTTGGAATACGGCAGTTATTCCGTAAAAGCCGTATGTCTTAACGATTATGACATACCCGGTGAGACGATCTCGGGCAATTACCTGATAGATGTGGCATTTTCTTTTTCACCCAAGGTTGAACCCGAAGACGGTGAATTTGAACATACATTTTTGATAGAAGTTGAAGTTCCCGTGATGTATACTTGTTACTATACGATCGACGGAGCGGCTCCCACCAAGGAATCCTACAAGTATTCCAATCCCATTCCCGCCATGGAAGGAAAGCACAATTACAAATTTGTGGTATTCTCCAATGACGGAACCCAAAGCGAGATAGTGGAAAGAGAGTATACGGTTACCCTCAATACCGACCTTACCGCTGCGGATGCCGTAACTTTACTGAATCAAGGACTTATCGACCGCGGATATCTCGATGAATCCGGCCGTCACCGCGAAGGAGTCGAGGGTACATACATATTTATGTATTCCACGATCTATCCCATCAAGGATATGGGTGACTTTTACTTTGTAGTCGAGTATATCCAGGATGACTTCGGAAACAATAAGATGACCGGAACATATTATGCGATCGACTGCTATAACGGAATGCTTTATACCGTTGATATAACGGGTGAAGACGGATACAGGCTTTCACCTCTTTAAATAAACATCGAAAGGAAACAAAAAAATGTACCAGATACTTGAAGCCAAAGAGTTGACGACCAACATCTTTTATATGGTCGTACATGCTCCGAGAGTTGCAAAATCCTGTCTTCCCGGACAGTTTGTCATCGTAAGGACCGACAGTGAAAGCGAAAGGATCCCTCTTACGATCTGTGATTATGACAGGGAAGCGGGCACCATTACGATAGTATTCCAGATCGTCGGCGCCGGAACGCTTTTCATGTCAAAGCTTAAGAAAGGTGATTCCTTTAACGACTTTGTGGGGCCTCTTGGATGCCCTTCGGAACTTGTAACGGACGATGTGGCAAATACGGCCAAAAAGAGCATTCTTTTTGTGGCAGGCGGTGTGGGAACCGCTCCCGTTTATCCTCAGGTTAAATGGTTAAAAGAACACGGCATTAATGCGGATGTTATCGTGGGATCCAAGACAAAAGACCTTTTGATCCTTGAAGACGAAATGAAAGCAGTAGCAGGAAATCTGTATATAACGACTGATGACGGTTCTTACGGCCGCAGCGGTATGGTTACCAAAGTTATCGAAGATCTTGTCGGCGAAGGCAAAAAATACGATGTCTGCGTAGCTATCGGACCGATGATAATGATGAAATTCGTTTGCAAGCTCACCAAGGGACTTAATATTCCCACGGTCGTAAGCTTAAATCCCATTATGGTGGACGGTACCGGAATGTGCGGAGCATGTCGTGTGACCGTTGGAGACAAGGTTAAATTTGCATGTGTTGACGGTCCCGAATTTGACGGACATCTTGTAAACTTTGATGAAGCCATGAAACGTCAGACTCTTTACAAAACAGCCGAAGGAAGAGCATTCTTAGAAGCCAAAGAGGGCGACACACATCACGGCGGATGCGGAAACTGCTAAGGAGGTAACAGATAATGGATGTATTAAAGAAAGTACCGGTACGCGAGCAGGATCCGAAAGTTCGTGCTACCAATTTTGACGAGGTTTGCCTCGGTTATAACAAAGAAGAAGCCATGGAAGAGGCTTCCAGATGTATCAATTGTAAAAATGCCCAGTGTATCAAGGGCTGTCCCGTAGCCATCAACATTCCCGGCTTTATAGAGCAGGTTAAGAACGGTGATTTTGACAAAGCCTACGATATCTTAAGCGATTCAAGCGCACTTCCCGCAGTTTGCGGACGTGTATGTCCTCAGGAAAGTCAGTGTGAAGGAAAATGTATCAGAGGTATCAAGGGTGAGCCTATCTCCATCGGTAAACTCGAAAGATTTGTAGCCGATACCGCAAGAGCCAACGGCCGCAAACCTTCCAAAAATGCCGCTGACAACGGTAAAAAGGTTGCCATCATCGGTTCCGGTCCCGCAGGTCTTACATGTGCCGGCGATCTTGCTAGAATGGGTTATGACGTAACTATCTTTGAAGCTCTTCATCAGCCCGGCGGAGTTCTCGTTTACGGTATTCCCGAATTCCGTCTTCCCAAAGAAGATGTTGTGGCAAAAGAGATCGAAAACGTTAAATCCCTGGGTGTAAAGATTGAGACAAACGTTGTTATCGGCAAGAGCATCACTATCGATGAACTTCTTGAAGACGAAGGCTTTGATGCGATCTTTATCGGTTCGGGTGCAGGACTTCCCAAATTCATGGGAATTCCCGGAGAAAACGCAAACGGTGTATTCTCCGCCAACGAATATCTTACCCGAAGCAATCTCATGAAAGCTTTTGATGAGAATTCAAACACCCCCATAATGCACGCAAAAAAAGTAGCGGTTGTCGGCGGCGGTAACGTTGCCATGGATGCGGCAAGAACGGCATTAAGACTCGGTGCCGAAGTACACGTAATATACAGAAGAAGCGAAGCCGAACTTCCCGCCAGAGTCGAAGAAGTGCATCATGCCAAAGAAGAAGGCATCATATTCGATCTTTTGACCAATCCCGTAGAGATCATTGCCGATGAAAACGGCTGGGTAAGCAAGATCAGATGTATCCGTATGGAACTCGGCGAGCCCGATGAATCAGGCCGCAGAAGCCCCGTGGAAGTACCGGGTTCCGAATTCGAGATCGATGTTGACAGTGTTATCATGGCACTCGGAACAAGTCCCAATCCCCTTATAGCTTCAACCACCAAGGGCCTTGAGACAAACAAGAGAAAATGTATAGTTGCCGAGGAAGAGTTCGGTCAGACTTCCAAAGAAGGTGTATTCGCCGGCGGTGATGCCGTAACGGGAGCTGCAACCGTAATCCTTGCAATGGGTGCCGGAAAGGCCGCTGCCAAGGGAATCGACAACTATTTAAGCGCTAAATAAGGAGTATTGATCATGCCCTGGTGTCCAAGCTGTAAACTCGAATATGTTAAAGGCATCAAAATATGCCCCGATTGCAATACCGCGCTTGTGGATGAACTTGAAGAAGAAAAAGAAGGTATTGATCTTGTAGAAGATTATCGCGGTGAAGCAAACGCAGATGACTACGGTCCTGATAGTGAGGATCTGACCGAGACCTCCGACAATGAAGAAAGTGAAGAATATGATGAAGCCGCCGTTAAGGCTGTCAATGATATCACCGCATTACTGCGGTCAAGAGGTCTTACCGAAGACGATATCAAAGCGATCATTGAAAACACCCGCCGAAGAGCCCAGCACAGCGTTCCCAAATATGAGAGCATCAAAGATAAATCCGAAGAAAACAAGTCTTCTTCGGTGGTTCTTATAGGATGCGGTCTTGTTGGAATGGTTGCAATAGTATTATCGCTACTAAACGTGATCAAGCTTCCCTTCAGCGGTTACTCAAAATGGCTTGTCATCGGAGTAATGGGCTTGTTGTTCCTGGTATTTTTGTTTTCGGGTATCAGATCGTATCTTACATATAAAAGACTTATCCCCGAGGTCAAAAAAGAGGAAAAACTTATCAAGGAAGCGGTTTCGATACTTAAAGGACTTGTCAATGAAGGCACTTTTGATATCGGAGACAAAGAACTATCAATGGAAGAAAAGAGTCTTTACCTTACCGACATGGCTGTCATGCAGCTTGAACGCGATATGGAAGACGAGAATCTTGCTCCCGGTTTTTCATACTTTGTGGTAGACAGCTATTACTCAGAAATATTCGGTTCCGAAGATGAAGATTAAGATCGTTTGTGTCGGAAAGATAAAAGAAAACTTTTATAAAGAGGCCGTAACGGAATACGTAAAACGGCTGTCCCGGTTTTCAAAGATCGAGATCACGGAACTTCCCGATGAAAAAATACCCGACAATGCGTCGGATAAGGAAAATGAACTTGTCCTTAAAAAAGAAGGCGAGCTCATATTATCAGCCATAAGAAATGACGAATATGTCATTTCTTTGTGCGTTGAAGGGAAAAAATATTCAAGCCCCGCATTTGCCGAAAAGATCGAAGAAATCTTTTCATCGGGAAACAGCTGTATCGATCTTATAATCGGAGGGTCATTGGGATTAAGCGATGAAGTTAAAAAACGCTCGGACCTTAAGCTTTCTTTTTCCGATATGACATTTCCTCATCAGCTTATGAGAGTGATACTGCTTGAACAGATATACAGAGCATTCAAGATCAACAACAACGAGAAATATCACAAATAAATGGAAAAAACTTTAGAACTTAAAGCCGACGAATTAAAAGCATTATTCGGCGAAAACGACCGCTATCTTGAAAAGATGGAGCGGGAACTTAATATATTGCTCATTAACAGAGACGGCGTTTTAAAAGTCATAGGCGATGAATTAAACGTCGAACACGGTATCGCCATGATGAAACAGCTTATAAGCACATCGGGAAGATCGGGGATAGAAGAGCAGAAAATGGATTATGCGATAGAACTTTCCAAAGACCAAAATGAAGAACGGCTTTCGGAACTTGACAAAGACATTATTTGCCATACCATGCTCGGAAAACCCGTAAAGCCTAAAACTCTGGGGCAGAAACATTATGTTGATGCCATGAAAAAAGATATGATCACTTTCGGGATCGGCCCCGCCGGTACCGGAAAGACTTATCTTGCAATGGCTATGGCGATCACTGCTTTTAAAAACAATGAAGTGAGTAAGATCATTCTTACAAGACCGGCAATCGAAGCAGGCGAAAAACTGGGCTTCTTGCCGGGCGATCTCCAGAGCAAGGTAGATCCTTATTTAAGACCTCTTTACGATGCCCTTTACCAGATCATGGGTGCGGAAAATTTTCAAAAGAACATGGAAAAAGGGCTTATTGAAGTTGCGCCTCTTGCTTATATGAGAGGCCGCACCTTGGAAGATGCCTATATCATCCTCGACGAAGCCCAGAACACTTCACCCGCACAGATGAAGATGTTCTTAACAAGAATAGGTTTCGGTTCGAAAGTCGTGATAACCGGTGACGCCACGCAAAAGGACCTTCCCAAGGATATGCCGAGCGGCCTTGACGTAGCTGTAAAGATACTTAAAAAGATCGACGGTATATCGATCTGCGAACTTTCCGGCAAAGATGTCGTAAGACATCCCCTTGTACAGAAGATCGTCAACGCTTATGACGCATACGAAGAAAAAAAGAACAACAAAGGTAGATAGATTTGGAAACATTTGAAAAGAAGCCATTGATAATATCAGCTGTATCGATCTTTTTTCCGACAATACTCGTTGCTGTCGGAGCTTCTTTTCTGTTTAAAAAATCATACGGCGAGATTTTGCAGATCGGAGTGATGACTGCGCTTTTTGCCTTATTTCTGACTTTTTCTTTTCTGTACGAACTTTTAAACAACTCGTTTGATTACGATAACACCGAGCATATCTTTCGATTTGTGCTCGTTTATGAGATATCGCTTGTATTAAGTGCGCTTTATCCGTTTTTTGATGTTTCGGGATGGATGTTTGTTGCGCTCGGTGTTGCCATGTCACTGTTTTCCAACAGATTTACGGGATTGTTTGCGACCGCAGGTCTTATCATGATGTCATGCATGCTGGCCGGCACAGATCTTTTGATGCCTTTTATCGTATATTTTCTTTCAACAGCGATAGCGATCATGCTTTTTGGATCAATAGACGAGAATTTCAAGGTTTCTTTTTCGATATTTTTATCAATGCTTAC
>Ga0310691_10004108_pt1 | contig 16677 bp, 20 predicted proteins | sample 176DNAGHGlowgp2_FD_203887 | JGI IMG/M metagenome (GOLD analysis project Ga0310691, IMG submission 203887) | Sheep rumen microbial communities from Palmerston North, Manawatu-Wanganui, New Zealand - 1766 DNA GHGlow gp2 (v2) (version 2) | ecosystem: Host-associated > Mammals > Digestive system >...
GTCCAGAATGTCACTGAGGGCCTTAGCTAATGTGTATGCGCTATCGGCCCTTGTCTCAACCTGTCCGATCTTGTCGTGTACCGTAATCGGTATAGGAGTTGCACCGAGCATGATGAGCGTTGCGTCAATACTCACCGCACCAGATGAATCAGGGGTGCGACCATTGACAGTCAGAACCGCGTTGTTCAGAACGTCAAGGTCATAGGTCAAGACATTGACATAGGTGGAGTACAACAGGTACACACGAAGTACGTTCTTCGTCCCGACCTTATCGTGAACAACTGCATGAACATAGGCGCCATTGGTTGCATCACCCGGTACGAAGTACCCTTGCACATGAACAGGCGCTTGGTTTGCCACGCGAATCTCAACCAGAATCGCGCCCTCATCAGGCGGAACCAGTTCGTTGAAATCTGTGGGCGAATAGTCTGGCGTTGCCGAACCGTTTGACGGCGTATAGGTTACAGGGAGAACCGTGGGCTTCCAGTATTGGTTCAGAACATCGAGTACATCACCGAGGTCATCAATGCTGTCCTTGATCGCCTGCGTTGTGCCCCACTGGAGACCATTGTTGGTGCGAACCAGCACGTACTCGTCGTTCTCACTCGGCACAATGGGCAGTTCAGGATACGTATGCCGGGAATAACTGATATAGCCGTTCCGGTCGAATCTGTACTGCTCGTAAAGGGAAGCACCAGCGATACTGACGACGCGGGAAACCTCAAGCGCGCCGTTGGTAATCAGTTTGCCGATCTGCGGGTACATACGGTAACTCTCGCCGTTGTACGTGTATTCGTCGTCGGGGAAGCTGACAAGAATCGTCTTGTCGTGTTCACTCACGTCCCGCACCATCTCGTCATACTCTGCGCCAGTCACGCTCAATTCAGGCGTCCCGCCGACGTTGGTGATTTGCACCAGATACGGGGCAGAGTTTCTCATATACTCGTGCAGTTCTTCGGCAGATTGCTCGTCAACTGTGATAAGGGCAGAGATAGCTTCTTGCAGGTAGTTTCTGCTCTGGCTACCGATAACCAGAGGGGGATTCAGGGGTACGCTCGGAGCGTCAACGATAACGCCGCCCTCGGCATCAGGGTATTTGCCGTTCACGCTCTTGACCATTCCCGCTTCGATAGCGTCCACGGTCTCTTTGATACCGTCAACGATTTCGCGGATATTTGCAACTTCCTCGGCGCTGAGATTGACCTTCTCGATGGTCTCGTTCAGTTTCTCACGTACCTTGCACAAAACCTCGTAATACGAAAGGGCATCTTCGTACACCAGAGGGAGAATTTTGTGCGTCCAGAATCTCAACGGCGAAATTTTATCACCAACGAAACCCGAAGAATAAGGTGTACTCATTCAAACATCTCCTTTACCATAAATTGAAGAACAGAGGCGCAAGGTCGTTAATAATCATCATGTCGATATTCAAAAGTGCATTTCTGTACTCTTGAATCATCTTGGCATAAGACGCGCCGCCCTGCTTTCCTCGCACGTGAAGCACGTAGGAATCTGTGCTGTCAATGCTTCCGCTACCTGTAGCTTCTCTGTTCATCGTACTGTTAGATTCGCCTTCACGTTCTTGCGTTCCGTTTTTGGTTCCGCTTGCGTTGTCCGTTGTGTTTTCCGTAACGCTACCGCTTGCATTGTCCGTAGTGTTTTCGGTCGTGTTACTGCTTGCGCTGTCAGTATTGTTCCGTGCGTTCGTCAAGTATTCTCTATTTGAAACATTGCTGAGAGCGCCCTGTGGTGTGTCAGAATACAAGTCCCATTTGTTGTCCGAAGCAGTACCATTTTCCGTTCTATTTATCGTCCTATTGCTGGAATCGGATTCCGTTCTATTGATTGTACGATTGTTGGAATCAGTTTCCTCTGTGGTCGTGCTGTCATTGGCTGTGGTTTTGGTAGTATCTTTGCTGTTCTCCGTCGTAGTCGTATCTGAATGATTTTCGCCCTCCCTCGTGGTGGTCATGTCCACATCATACAGAGGGTTAAATTCAAGCCGTTCACTTGCATATAGCTTGTTATAATACGGCATGATTTCATTCATCTTAGCTTCAAGGCGAAGTTTCCACAAGCCGTAGGTTTCTTCTGAAATTTCTCTTGTGTAGTAATGACGAATGATTTTGCGTTCCAGAACAGGGCGATAGGCTTCATCGTCAATGGGAAAAGGGAAAGAGAAAATGATGGGAGCGGCCTGTTCGATAACGTGTGCAGTATCGGCATAGCCAACACTTTCCTTTAAGCCCGCGAGAGTTTCACAAATGAAGCGCAGTTCGGTCGTGTATTTACTCATTCACGTCCCCTCCTTCGCCGTCAGTGTTCGGCTCACCTTCAACCGTATCGTCAGCGACCGGATCAATGCTCTGATAGTCCTCCCTGTAGTCGCACCAAATGTCCAGATTGAACAGTTCGTTGATTTTCTTGCAGGCTTCGCGCCTTGCTTCAAGGCGTGAATACCGGCTTGCAATTACGCCGCCTTGATTTCGTGTAACTTCGTCAGTGATAAGCCGTTCTTTCTTTTGCACGTTGATATTGCTAATTCCTAAGTAGGTCAGCGCTTCATTCCAGATTTGCGTCTTGAGCGTGTACAGTTTGTCAGCCACAAAGGGCGCTCCGGTGGTGACAACTTTAATCGAATTAGGGCTTAACTGCTTGTCGCCGTAGATAACAGGCGCGTTGCCGTCATATTCCTTGTACATATTCTTTACCGTAAGTCTCTGCGTTTCCTCACATTGCAGAAGAATAGGTGTCTTTTGTGCTCTTGCGTTGATTTCAATAGTCCTGTCAAGGTCTGCCAAACGCTCTGCAAAGATACGAACATCAAGCATAGAGTTTGTGTGGAGCATATTGTTATAGATAAGTACGCTATTCTTTTCATTGAGGGAATTGTGATAGCCATTTACTGCGATTGCTTCGCGCTGTGTGGGAATCCTGTACACGTTCATTTTGCTTCCGATAGTACATTGCAGAGCAATCGGGCCAAGCACTTCGTCAACAAAGAAGATAGCGCGACCTTCTGCAAACAATGTCAGTTCAAGGAAGCGCGGGTCAACTGACGCAGGAAGGTTCTTCCACTCAAACATACTGATTGAAAGTTCCGTCAGTCTATTGTAATACTGCCGGTGTACCATGCTGTTCCTGCCAGCGGATTCCCAAAATTCCCTATCTCGTCTTGCCATGTTTGCCCTCCTTTCTACCATTCTCCGTTCGTAAGGGAATAATTTCCTACGTGTTCTGCGTGTTGCCATGTGGTAAGTCCGTTGTCGAGGATTTGTTCCCATGCTCTACGGGCGTCGTTTGGCATACGCCCATCAACCTTAGCACCTCGCGTTTTGACAAATGACCATTCGGTTCTTGCGAATAGATCGGGTTTTGCGATAATGTGCAGAGCGTACCCATATCTTGTGAAATAGTCGTCAATGATTCTTGCAAATTCGGCACGGATTGTTTTGACGCGGAAGAAGAAATCTTGCTTACGCATAGCAGTCATCGTGCTTGCTCCACCTTTGTGCGCGGCACGGGGGAGAACCTCCGCTTGCTTTCTTTGAGCAAGAATGCCCATCACATTGCTAAAAGCGGAAGATAACTGCGTAGCACCAGAAGCCATTTGGAGCATTCCCGCCGGGTTGCCCAATGCCGCAAGTGGCGCACCGGTCGCCATCTGTCCCAATCCACCTAATGCGCTTGCTCCTGTACCAATCAACTGTGCGCGTTGTACCGTTTCATGCTGTGCCAGCCATGCACGATAGGTGTCAGTGCTGTACGGCAACTGCGGGAAACCAGTTAGCATAAGTTTTTCGTCCCAGTTGTCCAGTTCGCCGCGATAGTGTCGAGGCCAAAGAACAACTTGTGTATCCGGCGCCATGTTGCAGGTTAAGCGTAGTGCCACGTCATTACCTTGGTCAAAGTATTCATACTTGTATTCGCTGTCCGAGCCGTCAGGTGTGCTGACCGTAAAGAAATAGTACGGATATGTGTAGAGCTTCATATTTTTAGGCGTGTAACCATCAATAGCCATGCCCCTTACAGGGCGACCGGGTACGTTGAAAGTGTACCCAATGGGTTCTTCACCGGCGTGTGAAGTGGCAAAGATTCGAGGCATGGTAGAAATGCACACCATAGCGTTAGCGTTTGCACCAAGCCAGCTAATAATCAAATTAGCCGCATCTTTGCCATCAGGCGTACAAGGAATAGGTAAACCATTTACGCCACAATACAGACCGGAAATGTACTTGCCCTCGTATTGGTTGGTAGCGCCGTCATCCGTAAGAGCGAACGCACCCCAAAGAACCATAAAGAGAGGGTCGTACCCATCGGGAGAAAGGCTCTTGATAATGTCACGCTGTGTACCGCTCACGTAGTCGCCAAGTTCAAGCCCCTCGTCAACCAGATTGTTCCCGATTCGGTCAATAGCTGGCGTCTGTCTTTCAATGAAACATTCTTGGGGTCGTGCCTCGAACCACCACGTTTGCAGAACGTCAATATCGTAGCTGATTTCGCTCGTCACGTTATTCACGTATTCAACATTCGTGATGAACGCATAGAAATACTTATTGCCGAAGCCGGTGTTCTGGAAAACCATGTAGTTGCAGTCGTACAGCTCATTGACAGGTTTTTGCAGTCTGATTTTCCCGCGTGATACGCGCTGATATGATACATTATTGAACGCAAATGGTACGCCGTTTACAGTCTTAACCTTGCTCAGAAAGTAGTTCGTCTGGTCGCTCGTAACGCCCCATGCAATAGTATGCTCATAGGAATTATCAAGAGGAATATCCCTACAGATCCATACTTTACTATTAGGTTCAATAATCACGTTCTCACCTTCTTTTAATTTGGTGTCTGGCCCATGCCGCCTTGCGGCGGCATGGGCGGTGTAGGTTGCCAGATGTTTACGCAAGCGTAAGGCTAGCACCCGGTACAAGAATGTCTACAACACTGAATCTACCGGAATACGTGTTGTCGCCCATTCGTGCGCCAATGATGAAGGTGTCAGTGGGGCCAACGCTCACGGGAAGCACGATCGCCCCGTATTTGTGCATAGCGATCCCCTTTTCAACGAGGGACTGGGTCTGCTCAAACACAAGATTGTCGTACTCGGACTTGAACGTAACCACGCGGCGTCCCGCGTCATCCGTGGATACCGTGTCCACGGTAATCTTGATCTCGTCGGGCGCTTCGTATTCGTTCACGAACACGACCGCATTGGAGAACGGGGAGTAGGAGACGGTTTTCCAGACGTTGAGGAAATAGTTCCAGTAGAGGCCGGAGGCAACCTGCGTCTCGGTCATCTGCTGAAGATTGTCGTAGACTTGGAACCACTCGCTGTCAAGAATGACAGCTTTGACGTCCCTCATGCGTTCCAGTTCCTCGGCGGTCACTTCCTCGATCATGTCGGAGTTCGCACGGATTTCGCTGAACCGCTCGTTGTCGAACGTGGTGAAATCGTCCATCAACATCAGCTTGCCCATGAAGTTGGCCTTGTCCATGTTGAACGCGGAGGCCAGCACATTCACGTCAAATTCCGCATTGAATGCGGCATCCATAATGATAAGCTGGGCGTCCTTGTTGGTGTTCGTGGTGACACCGGCGGCGTTGTACTTGGTGGACATGAAGGGAAGCGTGTTGGAGACGGCGCGGAACGCAGTAGCGACGTTGTTGAGATTCGCGGTGTTGACGGTCTGCGGGTACATAGCACCGGCATTCACGCCCTTGATAATCAGGTACTTGAACAGCAGGTACTCGTCGTACTCGGCGGCGGTGGAAAGGGAACCCACCAGCCGAGCGATCAGATCGGTCACGCCGTCGGCGGACAGGAACGCACGTTCAAGGTCACGGTGCTGAATGGTCAGCGGGTACTGTACTCTCCAGTTCATAATGTGCATAGCGGAACGCACATCGGGGACAGAGCGTTTCAGCTCGCGGGCCTCGGCCTTCTCTGCAGAAAATTCTCTGGCTTTGCAAATGTTGACGAAAACCTCTTCCACGGTCTCGCCAAATTCAAGATAGCCCTTCTTGAATTGGGCGTAGGCGTTGTTGAAGGTGGCGCTCTTGACGCGGACAGAGGCGATTCTGTTCACCAGAGCGCTGAGAAACTGGTTCGCCAGCGCGGGGTAGCCCATGACGACCTCACCGACGCGGGGGATCTCGTCTGCTTTGGTGATTTCAGGAACCAGATTCTGGTACTCCTGAGACGCATTTGCGCGGATAGTGTTGAGAATGTCAACCGTACTCGCGTTCAGCGTACTAACGGCAATTTTTCTCGGCATATTATACGCCCTCCTTAAATAAATTTTCAAAGGTCAGTTTACGCGGTTCTTGCTCTCCTCTTTGCTCCTGTTCGGGTACACCTTCAACCTCTGTGTTGTAGAATCGTTCTGTGTATCTCTTTCTCCAGTTTGCGTCGTTGTCCTTGTATTTCTGTTCCCAGTTTATGCCATCGCCGTTTGCCCTCGTTTCGGCGTCGGTAAGCGTATCGGAAATGTCCTCAATAAGGGCAATGGAATCGTCAGCAGTTTCGTCTGTCAGATTCGCCCGCAAGGACGCAAGAAGTTCTTCTTTTGTTCTGACTGCCATGTTAAAATACTCCTTCCTGTAGTTGTCAGAATAGCGGTTTAAGATAGAACCAAATGGGCATTGACTTATACTGTGCAGGCTGAGGGCCGGGAGGGCCGGGCGGGTTTTCCGTGAAGTATTCATACCAGCCCTGCGCGTCTTGCTGTCTGGCTCTAAGGGATTGTGCCGAACCTTCGGCGTTTCCCTTGCCGAAGCACAATAGCAATGCGCCGGTCAGATCGTCTATGCTTCGGTGTTCTGTCTTGAATTCTTCAAAGGTCATCCAGTAGAACCGCGAAATGTAATCCGTGGGCCAGAGACCACTTGCATTGAATGCGTTGTTGTAGTAATTGTATAGGTTATGTGTCCAGCCTCTTTCTACAAGCGAAACCAGAAACAGCGTTTGCGCGTTGCCGTCGCTCGGCTGTCCGGGTCTGTCTGAGAAATTCGGGGCGTATCCTTCAAGCGAAGCGTTGTCTTGATTTATGTACAGGCTCGGGGGAGTAAATCCTGCGAGTCCGTAGCCATGAACCCTTGCTTGTTCTGGCGTCCAGCCTTGAAATTCTGCCACTGTAGGTGTGTGCGCTCCTTCCCACGACCACGGGTTCAAGCCGCTTTCATGCGACCATACACCTAATGCCGCTGATATTGCAAGGAGAGACCAGCCAGCGTTATAAAACACTCGCGCCATTTCGGTTCCATTGTCGCGACATTCGGGGGAAGTGATCGGCAAGAAGCCGGACATATCAGCAGTTTTTGCGTGCCACGTACTCATATTAGTACCCCGTGAAGTGCAATTCCATGCCGGAATACTTGGACAGATCAACGTCAACTTTCAGTACACCTTTTTCCGGCTTTTTCTCGTCGTATTTGGGGTGTCCGTACCCGCAGATTTTCACGTAGTCTCGCTTATACGTGCGGCGCTTGACCTCGTTATCGGCGTTACCCTCAACCGTGTATACATAGGCATCAGATACGCCAACCACGATACCAGTATGGAACGCGGTTTTGCCATGGTCATTGCTGAAAAAAATCTGCGCGCCGGGTTCCGGGTTTTTGTCGAATTGGTGCATACCTTCGTAGTATCTTTTGGAAAACGTGCATCCGGCTCCGAGCGATTTCTCCGGCTGACAAAGGAGACGTCTGGCTTCCTTCTCTCCGAAGCAGATCAGGAACATATAGTCAACGAAAATGTCGCACCAGTCGAAGCCGTTCTTTTTGCCGTTGTAGAAGTTGGGGTAGTTTGCATCAATGTACTCGGCATATTTGTTCTTGTTTCCTGCTTGCTCTTTGTAACCTACTTCTTTCTGCGCTTGCTCGATCAGATAACGCGCCGTGCTACTCACTCAAATTCGCCTCCAATTTGTCGATAAGCTGTTGCATGACGACCGTGTTGTTATTGACAGCTTCGGAGAGTTCCTTGACTTCCTGTTTGTGTTGCTCGGTCATCTGCTTGATATACTTGAAGAACATCAAGCACATAACAATAGGAAATCCAAGCGTTCCCACGATTGCCGTCAGATTGTTCACATCCATTTGGCTTTCCCTCCTTCCCTTGATATTATAGCATAGGTCTTGACAAAAATCAATAGGTATGATATAATTATTTATAGGAAAAGGAGGCGTGACGCATGGGCGCGTACTATGACGGTACTAAGCTATTGTCTATGTTGGACGTAAATGGGAAAAAGCCTGAAATCTATATGTGTACCACGAATCGCACCGGCGGCAAGACTACCTATTTCTCCCGACTGTGCGTCAATAGGTTCATGGACAAGGGAGAAAAGTTCTGCCTTGTCTACAGGTACAACTATGAATTGGACGACGTTGCAGAAAAATTCTTTAAGGACATTTCAACCTTGTTCTTCAAAGGTGCAACAATGACTTCCAAGCGTAGAGCATCTGGCATATTCCACGAATTGTTCATTGACGAAGAACCGTGCGGTTACGCAGTTTCACTGAACAGCGCCGATCAGTTGAAGAAGTACAGTCACTTATTTAGTGACGTTCGGCGTATGATGTTTGACGAATTTCAGAGCGAAACGAATCACTATTGTACGGATGAAATTCGCAAGCTGATTTCTGTGCATACCAGCATAGCCAGAGGACAGGGCAAACAGATCAGATATGTCCCTATCTATATGTGCGCGAATCCTGTTACAATCATCAATCCATATTATGTAGAAATGGGAATAAGCGAACGGCTCAAAGATGATACAAAATTTTTGCGCGGAGATGGATTCGTGCTTGAACAAGGTTTTGTTGATTCCGCGAGTAAAGCGCAGAAAGAAAGTGGATTCAATAGAGCGTTTGCAAGAAATAGTTATGTTGCGTATTCCGCTGAATGCGTTTATTTGAACGACAATCAAGCGTTCATTGAGAAACCGCACGGAGCCGGAAGATACCTTGCAACACTTAGATATAAAGGCGTTGATTATGGTATCAGAGAGTACGCAGAAGCCGGTGTAATTTATTGTGACGACCGGTGTGATTCCAGTTTTCGCCTCAAAATTACAGTCACTACCGACGACCACGGCGTAAACTATGTTATGCTGAAACGCAACGATATGTTTCTATCTTCTATGCGCTATTTCTTCGAGCGCGGTTGCTTCCGGTTCAAGGATATGCGGTGCAAAGAAGCGGTTCTAAAAGCATTATCTTATTAGGTATCTACCAGTGTAAAGCGCACTCAACAAATGGGGAAGCACGGTTTGAATGTACCGCCCATATTGTTTTATCGGTTTCGCTTGCCGGTTTGCGTTTGCATTGGATTTAGATATAGCAATACCCCAGTCATCAGACTGGGGTATTGTGTTTACCGCATTTCGTAGTATGTTCCGACAAGTAATGTACCGCCCGGTATGCGTTTTGGCAACAGCTTTCCGGGTACACGGAGGCCAACATTGAAGTCCTCCAGTTTTCGCAACTGCTTGACAAAATCAAGCTCTGGGCCTTGCAAAACTATTGGCTTTCCGCTGGGGTCTACAGGCGGTTTATTGGGATCATATCCTGACATACTAAGAAGGAATAAGTCCTTGCATCTTTGCGGCATTCCAGCACATTTAATGTTGTAATAGGGTGAATCTATTGGCTGTAAATCCTCTGCGACAACGTGTTCAATGTATGTTTTCTGGCGGATAAACCAGCCCTCGTCCCATGTGCTTTCAAGTTTCCAACAGCAGAAGTCTTTTGGGTGTACTTTAATTCCTTGCACCTGTTCGGGAAGCAGGTCACAATGAATGCTATCAGTGTCAGCGTAAATAAAACCCGGTTTGTCGGGGCCGTGGTAGTTCTTTTGCGCGGCGCGAATGGTGAAGTTTCGTGCATAGCTTGTGATTGCTGAACCGATGGGAATATAACCCGGCTTTTTGTTATTCTCTTGTACTTCGTAGAAACCCAAAGAGCGATCTTCTTTCACATAGGCTACCTTGAAACTGCTTGAAGTATTAGCGGCCATTTTTCCGTACAGATTATTGAGGAATAGCTTTGCTAATTCTCGGAGCGCTCCTTTGCTTTCCAGTTTTAGCTTTTTATATTTGTCAATGTACTCGTCAAAGATACCTATTACGCTTGAAAACCAACAGCCATCAAGTATCTCAAAGTCAACCAGTTCGTAATGCTCAACAAGCAACTGAAAGTCAGTCATAGTAAGTGTCATTTCTACCACGGCTGGCCTAAGATTTCCGTGTATGTCGTAGTAAAAGGGATAGCGCTTGCCGTCTTTCCGATTTAACACATCGGAGGTTTCAAGCATTTCAGTCGGCTTGTACATTAGATTGGATTTCATTTGGACAAATGGTAGCTTGTCTTTTTTGAGATAGAAGCGGGTTCTTATACGCACAAAGTAATAAGATGAGCCGGACAATGCTTCATCTGGAATTATGTTTCCCTTCCAGAAATGCGGCATACCAACTGGGTAACGGTTAAGGCTTTCACTGGACATCATGCTTGGGTACAGACTGTTTACATCAGCCGTGACGCCCTGTTTGAACAGTTTTTTCTCTTTTCCCCTGCACAAGTAGCACCAGCCGCCACGATACGATTTGTGGATATATTCACCGGCACTCGGAGCGCCAAAAGCTGGGTCAATTTCAAGGGCATATAGGTCAGGGAAATAGTCATCGTAGTATTTACGACCAACTGTTTTCTTAAATTCAGCCAGACAACATGAACCTATTGTCAGTCGCTTGTGGTCATTTTGAAACATTATTTCAAGCGCCTCTTTGACCACAAGAACGTCGTTCGCTATGTACTCTTGTTCTTGCTCAGTTATTTCGCATCCGGCGTATCTGAAACCAGTGTATTCCATCTCCAGTTTTCTATGCTTCGTCTTAAAACTGTCCCCGATCCGCTTTACACTGAATGGTAACAGCTTTAGTGAATCACGAATCTCAATGAAGCGGTCATCACATTTGAGAATAATCGTATACCACTGGCCCATGTTTGAGATGGAGTAAGTGAACGTGTTATTTTTCATATCCTTTTGCCGAAGGAAGGAGAAATCCTCGTACACGTTTCCGTGTTCATCTGTGCGCTGTTCGCGTGTGCAGGCTTCGGGCCATCCGAGATTAACCTTTAGATATGACAGCCAGAAACTACCGTCAAATTTCAAGTTGTGGTAGTACACAACTATATTTCCGGGTATTGAACGAAGATAAGCAAATTGTTCAGCGATTGAATGGAAAATGTGAACATCTTCTGTGAACAATTCAACACAAGCGGCGGCCCATACTTCTGTGTTGGTCTGACCGTCGTACACGGTGGTCTCGAAGTCGCACATGAAATACCGATATTTCCGTATTTTCATAAGCCACTTAAATATACACATCATAGAGCGGTTCCTCATCCACACCGGGATCGTAACTATAGTTCATACTTTCCTGTAGGTCTGTTAGATAGAGAGACTCGGAAGCGTCCAGTGGAGCGCCCTTCAAAATCGTCGCAAATTTGGTAATTTCAACCTGCATTCCGTGTACGCCTGTGGTACGATAGTCTCCACCACTTTCATACATAACCTTTTGCATGATAGCGGCAATTTCCTCGCTGTGTTGTTGCAGTCGCTTTGCAACAGCCTCTATGCCGTCTTGCTCAACCGCTGAATCTAACAAACGGACAAGCATATTGACGTCATTTTGTTTGAGGCGTTGCAGGTCACTTGACCATTGGGAAGAAGGTGTCCATGTGGACAGCTCTGACTTAACACCATCGTACTTTGCTCTTGCTTCAAGACTTGCGTCCGATTCCTGCCATGCTTTTGCAAGGTCTGTGACATTTCCTACCACGTTATCCGCTTCATGTGGATAATCGGTCGTTGCAGTGATTGAACCACCGTCGGCTCTGTCACTGTAGAATGTAGCACGCGCACGATTTAACCTTGTTGCCGCCGCCTTTTTTGCGGAAGCCTTGCGCTCTTTCTTGCGCGCCGTTGTGCCTCTTGTTGTCTTGCCTCCAACTTGCTTTGTTGCGTGTCTGTAGACAGTGTCCATAGTAATTCTGGACAACTGGCCCACGGTTTTGCCTGATAACGATTCGACCCATGCGGTGTCAACTGTGTATCCACGCTTTGTCAAGTCTCTGACGCGGCGCTTGTTCTTTTGTAACAGTTTTCGCCGGGTTTTATCTTGTTGCATTTGGTTCGCCACACCATTTGCGCTTTTTGCCAAGGTAAACACCTCCGAACATTGAATAATGAATACCGCCGCAAGGACGAATCCCTGCGGCGGTCTCTGGGGCGATTATGCGAGGGAGCAGGTGATAAAGTCCTTGCCCTTGTAGTTCTTGCTGGGTTTGCGGTAGCACTCGATCACAATGTCGCCGGGTTCAATCTCCCCTTCGCACTCGGTGAGAATGTCCTTAAGGGAGCGGATGAAGGCGGCAGAGCCGGTGACATACTTCGTACCGCTGGGGTCAACGACAACGCACTTGTCGTACTCCGGATTGTCGCTCTTGTCGTTGTGAACGTGGCAGAGAACGTGGTACTCATAGGAGATCAGAACGGGGCCGCTCTGCGTGGCGTCATCCAGACTGACGGCGTTGGAAAAATCCTTGACGCGAATGCGGTCACGAGCGTTCAGCTCCTTGCTGGATTCGGTGATGGTAACTTCGTAGTTCATAGTTTGTACTCCTTTATTGTATTAGTTTTGACTTGGGGACGTTGTGGGTTTACTTCTCGGATTCGTCGGCAGGTTCGCCCTTGCGGGGAGGCAGAATGTCAGCCAGTTCCATAAACTTGGCTTCGCTCATGCCGTACAGGGTTTCGCTTTCCTCGCGGCTCATAATGCGGACAGCCTTGACGGTCTCGGTGTCGAGCAGTTCGCGGGCTACCTTAAGCGCATCTTCGTCGCACTTGTAGGTACGGGGAAGGGTGACGCCCACGATAGAGGTGGTCTGGGTGTCAGTGTTCACGCAAAGAACGCCAGCTTTGGTCGCCTTGAGGGTACGAGTAACCATCGGTTTACGTGCCATGTTTTTTTCCTCCTTTCCTTGAATAGTTTGTACGTTGGTGCAAGGTGGAATTGAACCACCTAAGCGGCCTACCGTTTGCACCATGTTGGGCGGCAAGGTTTTGGCGTTCCCTTGCCGCCAGTGAATGCTCGGAGTTCATAACCCCTCTTGGGATCATAGCTATTTTACCATAAAAGACGCAGTTTGTCAAGGGATTAGGAAAATTATTTTTCAGAAAAACTGTGTTCGTTTAACAGTTTTTGAACGCGCCACTTTAGGCGCTTCATATCTTTGCAGGCTCGTCTACTATGACAAACGTCACAAATTGAATCACCGTAACAGGGACATTCGCCTTTTTCAATAACATTGATTAGATAATTCAAGTCTGATTCAGTGTATAAGCCAGAGCGCAGAGTAAGCATTGTTCTTGTTCACCTCCTTGTGTGTGCTCGTTTGCGTCATCTTGTCAACATATTAGCTACCACCAGCATACAGTATTCCGCACACCCGGTAGCAATAAAGACAAGTAACGCAAGCCAAAACAAGTCTGACTTTTTGGGCTTCACCTAATCACCTCCTATTTCGGAAATCTTTTACCGTCAATCAAAACGATCTGTGACTTCTTCATCTTCACAGGTAGCCATACATTTTCAAGATGTTTTGACAAGAACGCCGGATTCGTTTTGAATTTGCGGCATAATTCTCTTTGTGTCCGCAAAGAGCCATCTTCGGTACTCTGATAGTACAGCATTACACACTCCTTTTGTAGTATTTGTACCAGACGCGGGCAAGCGTTTGCAAGAATCGCCTTGCAAACGCTTGCTCTGTAATCAGTTTTCAGCCGCGTGATATTTACGGTAAAGTTTCAGATTATACTCGTAAAGTTCTTTTTCTTCTTGTTCGGTAATCCAGTAAGCGCCCAGCCACGTGCCAATATCTTTCACATTTTCGCTAAAAGCATAGTCGGGCACGTAATACTTATAACGCAGTTCAATAGAATATTTGAAGTAATCGAACAACGGGGTTTCCTTTGCACATTTAATCATTTCTAATCTTCTCCTTCGTCAATAATGCCATTTTTGCGATGATAGAGTGTCCATTTGATTTCAGTACACCCACACGCTCGCCAGAAACGAATATATCCGCACATTGCTTTTCGCGCAGACAGTTCAGTTTTATACCAACCCTGTCTCCACCCTCTTTCGGTGTCGGTAATGTTACCATGAATAAGCACACCGTACTTATTCCGCGCGCTAATTGCCCACGTATAATCTTTCATTGTTTGCACTCCTTTGTGTTTGTTTGAACGTACCAGACGCAGGCAAGCGTTTGCTTGGTAGGATTGCAAACGCTTGCTCTGTTTTGGGTATTATTTATGGGAATACCAAAGTCCTGCGTTATTTTGTTGAAGTTCGCGCCGCTCTACGTCGGTAATGAAACCAATAGTATGCAGACTATTAATGACGCCAGTGATACCAACGGCGGCACAATCAGCAGAAAGAATACCATAATATTTTGACATATCGGCTTTTATAGCATCAACCGTTTTCTTTCTTGCCTCACATTTTACGCATTGTGCGTAAGTTCCACAATTTTTAGCGACATAAGGACAATCAGAAATTTGCATTGTTTTGCTCTCCTTTTGCTTATTGTTTTAGTGTTGAACGTACCAGACGCGGCGATTGAAAGTGTAACTTTCAATCGCTTTGTGTTTGGTTTTGAAATTTACCAACATTCCAGTATCAGCAATTACACGATTCCCAAAACAGGTTGAAACCGTATTCAGCCGTGTCCTCGTACTTTACTTCGGGAGCCGGGCGGGACTCTTCCTCAATAATGCGGTCGATCCTTTCTTGCTCATTTTTATGCTTGACCCACATCGGTTCGCTATACCCGTTGTGTTCATCGGTTACCATATATTCCCGGCCCCGGTACTTATAGAACAGGTGAACGGCGTAGCCATTTTTATCGCGGCATTTGCCAATATATTCAGCTTTCATTGGGATTCCCTCCTTGTATTTTGCGTTAGTGTTTGAACGTACCAGACGCGGAAGCGGTTGCAAGTGTAGCTTGCAATCGCTTTGCGTTTGGACTTCGTGATTTACTATGCGAGTAATTCGCCTGTTTTGAAGTTTACCCACATTCCGGTATCAGCTGACATTTTTGCAACTTGATAGTAACTTTTAGCGTATTCCCGCATGAACCAGCCTATGTGCTTCCTTGTTGTCGCCGTTCCATTAAAGAAGCAATACACAAGATCGCCTTTAATGGTGCAAACGTGCGTTGCATAAGAGTACAAGTCAATCGAACCGTCAACCGCGAATTTTACGCCCGCTTGTGCGGATTCGTGGTCAGCCAGCGGAGCATCAACGCACATTTCAATATCATTGCAGAATACACCAATTTGTTCGTGTGCAATATACTTATACATTGTTTTTACTCTCCTTTGTATTTATTGTTTGAACGTACCAGACGCGGAGCAAGCACGTGCAAGATTTACTTGCACGTGCTTGCCTTGTAATTATTCAGACTTTTCGCTGGAGCGCGGCGGCAAAACCCTTGCCAGATGAATGAAATCAGCTTCCGGCATTCCGTACAAGATTTCCTTGACGGAATGGGCGACGACGGCGACGACCTTAAAGGTATCGGTGCTGTACTGCTTCTGAAAATATTTCAGCGCCGCGTCATCAGTGTCAAATTCCATGCCAACCAGAAAATCCTTGTTCACGATTTCGGCGGAAACAGTGTCAACACACATACAGGTGTAAGTGTTTTCGTTGACCGTGCGCGTAACCATTCTCATTCTTGCCATTGTTTTTGTACTCCTTTATAATTATAAATTATTTCGGTACTGTTTGAACGTACCAGACGCGGACGGTTTATTGAACGATACCGACAAACGCTTGACGCCTCTTGTAAATTATTTCGGGCGATTTTGTTGCGGGTTTGCGGCATAGCCCGCTTGCATACCGTGTACAAATTAAGCCGTAACACGCGCGGCGCTTGCATACTCCTTTTATCGTCACGCCTGTTGACGCAAGCCAAAACCGGACTATGATACGTAGTGTGTACGTACCAGACGCGCTTCCCTTGTCCAGCCCGTCGCCGTTGGACGGGCTGGAAATTCCGCGTTTCGTATCAATTTTCAGATACTCATCAGTGGTACTTTGTCCAAACTACAAAAGCAATTCACTTTCCAGAATCTACAGAGGCACAATCACGGCGCATTCATTGAGACCGGCATAACTGGTCTGGTGTGCGCTATGCGCGTATGCAGAATCTGGTACTTGTTCAGTTGTCAAGATACACGGGCTGTCAGCCGAGCCGCCCCACTCAAGGGACGCGGTAGCCATACGCCGTCTCTGGCCCATTGGTGTTCGCGTGGACGGTGAACCGGATTTACGCCCCGGTGGCGTCTCCTTTCGTTTGTTTCTGATTGGATTATAGCATGAATATCAGGCAGTTTCAACAACAAATCGGAAAACTTTTGGTTAAAATTTGGATTTTATAATAACATTTTGGTAACAATTACAGGTTTTACTGTAATTTGTTGTAATATTTTTGCAGTTTTTGGTTACAAAAGAGTTACAAATTACAAAACAGTTACAATTTGTGCAAGTTGCACAAAAGTAAGCTAATTTTATGCACAAATAGCATTCATTTTTGTGCAAAATT